>TARA_B110000444_G_scaffold261441_1_pt1 | contig 24656 bp, 24 predicted proteins | sample TARA_B110000444 | Tara Oceans TARA_B110000444 (sample SAMEA4398370) | marine metagenome | biome: Polar Biome; feature: [SRF] surface water layer (ENVO:00010504); material: water (ENVO:00002006), including particulate matter (ENVO:01000060) such as... | depth 5 m | reverse complement strand
TTTAAAAATGAAAAAATTAAATTAAAAGATGAGTAAAATTCGTTTAGGTATTTTAGGGGGTGGCGGAGATTCTCTTATCGGAATAGTTCATCGCGTTGCCTCTCAAATGTTTGATAGATATAAAATAGTTGGTGGAGTTTTTAACCCCAATTGGGATGAAAATTATGATTTTGCCAAAAAAATTGGATTGTCAAAAAACAGAGTTTATAAAGATTTTGAAAATTTAATAGACAAAGAGTTAAAGTTACCACAGCATCAAAGAATGCAAGTAGTCTCCGTTTTAACTCCAAACTTTTTACATTTCCCAATGGCAAAAAAACTGCTTGAAAGCGGCTTTAATGTGATTTGCGAAAAACCGCTCACTACCATTTATGCAGAAGCCCTAGAATTGGAAAAAATTCAAAATGAAAAACAAGCTATTTTTGCTGTTACTTATACTTACACAGGATATCCAATGGTAAGACAGATGAAACAAATGATTTCAGATGGTGTTTTAGGTAAAATACAGAAGGTGGATTTACAATATTACCAAGGTTGGATAAATCCTATAATTCATGATAGTGAAAAAAGAAGTAATACCTGGAGGTTGAATCCGGTAAAATCTGGAATTAGCTGTTGTATTAGTGACATTGGAACTCACGCTTTCGATATGTTAGAATATGTTACTGATTTAAAAGTTTCAGAATTATTATCTGATCTAAATTATATTTATGCTGATAATCCTATGGATGTTGATGGTACAATATTAATAAGGATGAATAATGGTAGTAAAGGAGTAATAAGAGCCAGTCAAATTGCTACTGGCGAAGAAAATAATTTTACGGTTGCAATTTATGGGGAGAAAGGAGCTTTAAAATGGGAACAAGAAAATCCAAATTATCTTAACCACCTTAATGAAAATAAGCCATTTCAAATTCTCAAAAGAGGTAACGTCTATAATTCAAATTTTGCAGAGGACGGTGTAAAAATACCCTCTGGTCATCCTGAAGGGATTTTTGATGCAATGGGTAATATATATAAAGGAGTAGCAAAAGCTATAAATAATGAGAAGTCTTTTCCTGGTGAGTATCCTCGACTATCTGATGGAGTTCGTGGAATGCTATTTATTGAAAAAGTCATAACTTCAAATGATGAAGGAAATATTTGGGTGAAACTTTAAAAATTATAAAATTGAAAACAATTAAAGGACCTGCGATTTTTTTAGCTCAGTTTGTGGATAAAAAATCTCCATTTAACTCACTGGACGGTATGTGCAAATGGGCATCTGACCTAGGTTATAAGGGAATTCAAATTCCTACTTGGGAATCTTTTTTAATTGATCTTGATAAAGCTGCTGAAAGTCAAACTTACTGTGATGATTTAAAAGGAAAAATTAACAGTTATGGCCTAGAAATAACGGAACTTTCCACGCATCTTCAAGGCCAGCTTGTTGCCGTTCATCAATCATACGATTTAATGTTTGATAACTTTGCTCCTGAAAAATATAAAAAAAATCCTAAAGCCCGAACCGAATGGGCTATTTCAACAGTTAAAAAAGCTGCAACGGCAAGCAGAAGACTCGGTTTAAAAACACATGCTACATTTTCAGGTGCTCTTTTATGGCACACATGGCATCCATGGCCCCAAAGGCCAGATGGACTTGTTGAAATGGGTTTTTCTGAACTAGCAAAACGTTGGCTTCCAATATTAAATCACTTTGATAAAGAGGGTGTAGATGTTTGCTACGAAATTCATCCTGGTGAAGACCTCCATGATGGAATTACATTTGAACGATTTTTGAAAGCCACAAATAATCATAATCGAGTAAAGATATTATATGATCCAAGTCACTTTATTCTTCAGCAACTTGATTACATTAAATACATTGATCATTATCATGAGTTTATAAAATCTTTTCATGTAAAAGATTCTGAATTCAGGCCTAATGGAAAAAAAGGACTTTTTGGAGGGTATAGTGGTTGGAAAGATAGGGCAGGAAGATATAGGTCTCCTGGAGATGGACAAATCGATTTTAAACAAATTTTTAGTAAATTAACTGAATATGGGTGTGACTTGTGGGCTGTTATGGAATGGGAATGCTGTATTAAAAGTCCTGAACAAGGAGCCAGAGAAGGAGCTAAATTTATTCAGCAACACATTATTGAATCAACTAAAAAAACTTTTGATGATTTTGCTGGTGGAGAAGTTAACAAAAATCATTTAAAACAAATTTTAAACTTATAATATGAAAAATATAATTTTACTAACTGGAATTTTTATCTTGTCTTGTCAAGACCAACCAAAGAAAAAAACAACTGGTGAATATTCAGTAAAAACTGAATTCAGTGAATCAAATTCAACAAACTGGGTCAATATATTTGATGGTAAAACATTTAAAGGATGGCACCAATTCAATAAAACTGAAATGAGTCCAGCTTGGACTATTGATGATGGGGCAATGGTCTTTAATCCAATTGAAGAAAACAAAAGCACAGGCCATAATATTGTCACTGATGCTGAGTACACAAATTTTGAGCTATCAATTGAATGGAAAATTTCTGAGGGTGGAAATAGTGGTATTTTTTGGGGAGTAAAAGAAGATCTAAAATACAATGAAGCCTACATAACAGGACCAGAAATTCAAGTACTTGACAATGAAAGACATCCAGACGCAAAAAACAATCCAAAATATCATCAAGCAGGTGCACTTTATGATTTGGTCCAACCTAGCATGGATGTCTGTAATCCTGCAGGAAACTGGAACCTTACGGTTTTAAAAATTAATCATGTTTTAAATACAGGAAGTGTAAATCTCAATGGAAACGAAATTGCTATTTTTCCAGTAAATGGAAGAGAGTGGGAGAAATTAGTGAGTGGTTCTAAGTTTGATAATGAATATTTTAAAGATTTTGGTAAGTTTAAAACAGGTAAGATCGGACTTCAGGATCACGGAAATATGGTTTCTTACAGGAATATTAAAATTAGAGAAATCGAATAGGGTATGATTTATTCAATGACTGGTTTTGGAAAGAGTGAGTCTTCCTTCAAAAACAAAACTATTTCAACAGAAATTAGGACTTTAAATAGTAAAAATCTTGATATTAATTTAAAAACATCATTTGTTTATAAAGAACTAGAATCAAGTTTTAGAAAAGAGACCACAAAAATACTTAAAAGAGGTAAAATTGATATAATCATAAATGAAACATCAATAAAGGATGAATCAGCTTTAAAAATAAATAAAGAAGTAGTTAAAGATTATATCAATCAGTTAAAGGATGTATCATCAAAAAACGAAGTGAGCCTATTGTCAATAGCCATGAAACTTCCAAATACTACTTCGGTTGAAAATCATGATATTAATAATGATGAAAAGGACAAAATTCTATCATTATTTATTGAAACTTTAGAAAAAGTCAATGACTTTAGGGCTCAGGAAGGAAAAACAATGTTTAATGATTTTAATGATAGACTAATAGCAATTGAGAATTGTCTTAAAAAAATTATAAAAGTTGATCAAGGCAGAATTATTTCTTTGAAAAAGAGATTAAAAAAAACTTTAAATGATCTAAAAATTAATATTGATGAGAATAGATATGAACAAGAATTAGTCTATTACATTGAAAAATACGATATTAATGAAGAAAAAGTGCGTCTGAATAGCCACATTAAATATTTTAAGGATACTTTAAATTTAAAAGAATCAAACGGGAAAAAGCTTGGCTTCATTTCACAAGAAATGGGGCGCGAGATTAATACAATCGGTTCAAAAGCTAACGATTTTGAACTTCAAAAAATAGTTGTCGAGATGAAAGATGAGTTAGAAAAAATAAAAGAACAACTTTTAAACGTATTATAATGAAAAGTGGAAAAATGATTGTTTTTTCCGCTCCTTCAGGCTCTGGAAAAACTACTCTAATAAGTCATTTATTACAAACTTTTCCTGATTTAGAGTTTTCAATATCCGCAACTTCTAGACCTCCCCGAGGAAAAGAAATAAATGGAAAAGATTATCATTTTTTAGATACTAAATTATTTAAAAAGAAAATTACTAATAATAAATTTATAGAGCACGAAGAAGTCTATCCTGGAACCTATTACGGAACTCTTAATTCTGAACTTGAAAAAATATGGAATAATAATAAAATAGTAATTTTTGATTTAGATGTTGTTGGAGGATTAAATATAAAAAAACAATTTCCTGAAAATACTTTAACGATTTTTATTAAACCCCCTGACTTCGATACTCTTAAAAAAAGACTATTTAAAAGAAGAACTGATAATTTAGAAAAAATAAAAGTGCGACTCTCAAAAGCTGAAGAAGAATTGAAATTATCTAATAAATTTGATCAAATTGTGGTCAACGATGATTTAGAAATTGCTAAATTAAAAATTACCAGGATTATTGGTGAATTTTTATCTAACAAACAATGAAAAAAGGTCTTTTTTTTGGTTCTTTTGATCCGATTCATAATGGACATTTGGAAGTTGCACGTTATTTTATTAACAACAAATTTTTAAGTGAAATAGTATTTATTATTACTCCTCAAAGCCCATTTAAGTCTCAAAGAAAAGACTATGATTTTGACAAACGATATAAGGCTGTTGAGCTAGCAGTTTCAGACATTCCAAAAATAAAATTATCAGATATTGAATTAAAACTTCCGGCTCCCAACTATACGTGTGATACTTTAAAATTTTTAAGAACTAATCATCCTGAAAATGAATATGTATTTTTAATGGGCAGTGACCTATTAATTGATTTTGAAAAATGGAAAAATTATCAGAATATTTTAGAGAATCATACTCTATTTATATATCCTAGAAAAAATGGAGAATCAATTCCTGAAAAGTTTAAAGTTCACGAAAAAATTAAGTTTTTCAAAGCTCCTTTTATGGAAATTTCAAGCACTTATATCCGTGAAAAATACAAAAATGGAGAATCTATCAAAAATTTAGTTCCTTCTGTTGTAAATGATTTTATAAGAAATAACGATCTATATATTAGTTAAAGTCCTTCAATTATTTTTATTAAACTTTTTGCGTTTTCTTCTCTCGAAAATGGTAAAACAGGACTATACTCAGCCTTATGTTTTGTTCCATTTACCCAATTATCATACTTATTTTTAATAAATGATGTAATTGAATCAATATCAGTAGGTTCTATAGTTAGATTATAGCTTTGCTTTGAGAGTAGTCTTGATGCTTCACCCTTAGAGTCGCCTATCATTAAAATAGGATTTCCAGTCGCCATATATTCAATAAGTTTTCCGGAGATCATTGAAGACTTTTTATTTTGATTAAATAAAAAGTTTAATAAAATATTAGCTTGACACATTAAATCAACTGCTTTATGATGCTCAACGTATCCATAATACTTAAAGTTAGGAAAAAGCTCAAACTCTTCTAAAATTTTATCTGAGATTGAACCTGCAAAAATTATTTCAAAATTCAGTTTAGGCTCCTTTTTTTCTAGTTCTAAGAATGCCATAACAATTGACTTGTATGGATGGTTTTCAGATAAAAGACCGGTAAAAACAATTTTAAAACTTTCACTAATTCGTTTTATGTTTTTATCAAACAATTCTGAATCAAAGCCATTGTATATTTTATAGAAATTTTGCTTTTTAGTAATTCTAGACTGCAGCTCTTTGTGAAAATTTTCGGATGCTGTTGTTAAAATTGAATCTGCTTTATTTAAAACACTAGTTTCTAGTTTTAAATCCTGCTTCACGGCAAAAGGAAAACGATAAAAGGATTTAAGGTAAAACAAATCACTCCATGGATCTCTAAAATCAGCAATCCATTTTATTTTCAACTTGGCTTTTAAATTTAATCCAATCAAATGTGTTGAATGAGGTGGGCCAGTAGTAATAATTAAATTTATCTTATTCTCTCTTATTATTTTAAAAGCCTTTTTAATTGCTGGATCAACCCAACTAATTCTTGCATCAGGAATAAAAAAGTTACCCCTTATGAACCCAGCAATGTGATCAAAAATTCCTTTTTTAGAAAACTCACCCTGTGGAGATTTAATTAAATCTTTAACTCCATATTTCAACTTGGAATAGATTTTAATCCAATTAAATGCTTTAACATAATGAATTGGTATTTCTTCTACTTCTTTTAATAATGAATTGTCTAAGTTAGGGTACGAAGCAGATTCTAAATCAATAGTTAAGATAATTGGGGAGTACCCATATCTTTTAAGGTATTTTGAAAAATACAACCATCTTTGCACTCCTGATCCTCCAGATGGAGGCCAGTAATATGTAATGATGAGTATTGACTTAGACTGCATGATTTCTAATATAAATAAGAAATTTATTTATCTGACTTCCAAATAGGCACAGATGAACAAGCTTCTCCATATGATATCTTTTTGGCAATTCCTTGAAGTTTATTAATTAAAAATCCGTAGGCAGATTCGGGGATTAACGTATCACTACATCCTTTAATTATAACTGGCATACCCGTATATTTTTCTACATCTAAATCTTTTATAACTGATTCAAAAAGGACTGTTTCTAATTGTTTTAAATCACCTATGACAATTTTTTTCGCATAGGGTTGTAACGATGTTGCAATAAGAAGTTTAGCCCAAGATGGAAGTATAGCTTCTGAACTGCAACCAACTGCAACAAATTGATTGGAATACTGAGACCAATTATGATTTTTTATATAATCTCTTATTTTATTCTCTCGAAGAATATTCCCTTCATCCAAAACGTCTTTCATGTCAAAAAAATATCTAATTCCTTCTAAACGAATTTCCTCAAGATTGATAGTGATTAAAGGACTTTTTGCTACTCGGTTGATAATAGACTCTTCCATAAATTTAAAGTAGTCCTAATTCAAGTTTTGCCTCATCGCTCATTAAATCTTTAGACCAGGGAGGGTCAAAAGTGATTTCAACAGAGGCACTTTTAACTTCATCAATTGACATCACTTTTTCTTCTACCTCAACGGGAAGAGTTTCAGCAACAGGACAGTTTGGTGTTGTCAAGGTCATTAGGATTTTAACCTCTAAATCTTCATTAACAAACACATCATATATCAACCCCAATTCATAGATATCAACTGGGATTTCAGGGTCAAAAATTGTTTTTATTACACCAACAATTTTTTCCCCCAATTCGTTAACATTAATTTGTGTATCCATATTAATTCAATTGTGTTTGATATACGATCGCATACATTTTTAACTGTTTAATCATGGACAAGAGTCCATTTGCTCTGGTTGGAGAAAGATGTTCTTTTAAACCTATTTTATCCACAAAGCTAGTGTCAGCAGCAAGAATATCTGAAGGATGTTGTTTAGAAAAAACCCTTAAAAGCAAAGCTATGATTCCTTTAGTAATAATGGCATCACTATCAGCTGTATAAATAATTTTATCTTTTTTTAACTCCGCATAAACCCAAACCTTACTCTGACAACCTTTAATAACATTATTATCCGTTTTATTTTTTTGATCAATAATTGGTAATAATTTTCCGAGTTCAATCATATATTCATAGCGTTGCATCCAATCATCAAATAATTCAAATTCATCAATTATTTCTTGTTGTATTTGGCTTATTGATTTCATAATTAAATTTACTAATTAAACTAACATACTTTTTGCACGTTTTATTGCATCAATCATAATATCAATCTCATCTTTGGTATTATAAAATGAAAAGGAAGCTCTAATAGTTCCTGGGATTTGAAAAAAATCCATAATTGGTTGAGCGCAGTGGTGTCCTGTTCTTACCGCAATTCCTAATTTATCTAATATAGTGCCAAGGTCATAAGGATGAATTGATTTTATATTAAAAGAAACTACTGCTGTTTTTTCATCAGACTCTCCATATATTTTTAAATCTTTTATCTTAAGAAGTTCAGAGGTTGCATAATCGAGTAATTCTTTTTCATATTTTGAAATAAAATCATAACCTATTTTATGAAGATAATTGATCGCAGTACCCAAAGCTATACCTCCTGATATATTGGGAGTCCCTGCTTCAAATTTATGAGGTAGATCGGCATAAGTGGTTTTTTCAAAAGTAACTTCATCAATCATTTCTCCACCGCCTTGATATGGAGGTAGCATCTTTAAAAGCTTTTCTTTTCCATAAAGCACTCCAACTCCCGTTGGCCCCATTAATTTGTGTCCTGAAACTACATAATAATCAATATCTAATTTTTGGACATCAATCTCAATATGAGGAGCAGCTTGAGCTCCATCAATTAAAACTTCGGCATTAAAAGAATGAGCTATTGATAAAATTGATTTAATCGGATTAATAGTTCCTAAGGCATTTGATACATGGGAAATAACAACAAGTCGCGTTTTTTCGTTACATAATGCTTTAAATTTCTCCAAAATCAAAACCCCGTTTTTATCCATTGGCGCAACTTTTAATATTGCACCAGTTTTTTCACAGATCATCTGCCAGGGAACAATATTTGAATGATGTTCCATTGCTGATAAAATAATTTCATCTCCTTTTTTTAGGATTTCTGAATATCCTGATGCAACTAAATTTATACTGTGAGTTGCGCCAGAAGTAAATATGATTTCATGAGGCTGCTTAGCATTAAAGTGAAGTTGAATTATTTTTCTAGAATTTTCGTAGGCATCTGTTGCTTCTTGACTTAATTTATGTACTCCCCTATGTATATTAGAATTATAATTTGAATAATAGTTTGAAATTTCATCTATGACAATCTGAGGGGTTTGAGATGTTGCAGCATTATCAAAATATACCAATTGTTTTCCATTAATCTGTCTTTTCAGAATCGGAAAATCGCTACGTATTTTATTTACATCTATCATTATAAGTCAAAACCTAAATTAACTCCTAACTTTTCTGCAATTTGCCCATTTATTTCTTTTTTCAAAACATTAATCTTAACGCTTTGCAAAATATTATTTGCAAATGCATATGTTAATAACGCTTTTGCTTCTTTCCTAGGTATACCTCTAGACCTCAAATAAAAAAGAGTGTCTTCATCAAGTTGACCAATTGTGCATCCATGGGAACATTTAACATCATCAGCAAAAATTTCAAGTTGTGGTTTTGAATTTATTGTAGCTTTATCATCAATAAGTATATTATTACTTTGTTGAAAAGCATTCGTTTTTTGGGCTATTTTATCTACAAATATCTTTCCGTTAAAAACTCCTTTAGATTGTTCCGAATAAATTCCCTTGTAGTCCTGATGACTCTCACAATTTGGTTTTGAGTGATTAACCAAAGTGTTATGGTCAACGTGTTGTTTTCCTTTTAATATTGTTAATCCTTTTAAAGTTGACATTATATTTTGGCTCCTATGGAAATAATTTAAATTATTTCTAATTAGTTTTCCCCCAAAAGAAAATGTGTGAACACTAGCGTGACTATTTTTTTCTTGGGCTATGTAAGTATTATCAATTAAACTTGCTGAGTCCAAGTCGTTTTGAATTTTATAATAATCAACAAAAGAGTCTTTATGAGCATATATTTCAGTAACAGAATTAGTTACTACATCATGAGTACTCAAACTTTGATGCCTTTCAATTATTTGAACTTGAGCGTTTTCTTCAACTATAATAAGATTTCTAGGTTGAAGCCATAAAGCTTTTTGTTTGCCAGTGGAAAAATGAATAATCTCAATTGGTTTTTCCGAAACTTTACTTTTTGGAATATATACATAAGCACCTTCCCTAGCAAATGCTGTATTTAGGGCAGTTAAACTTTCGTCTTTAATCGCGATTTTATTAAAATACCTATCGATGATTGATTTGTATTTTTGTTTACTAAGTGCAGCTGACAAAAGACATACATCCAATCCGTCATGAGTCGTTTCTGAAAGAAAAGGACTATAAACGCCATCAATAAAAATAACTTTATAAGTATCTATATCATATAGAAAAAAAGGCTTAACATCTTTAAGCTCGACCCCTGAATCAGTTTTAGGAAACAAAGCATAATCTTTATTTACTATGGGAGCTAAAGAAGTATATTTCCATGCTTCTACTTTTTTAGTTGGAAATCCTTTTTTTTCAAAAACTCTCAAAGCTTTGGTTCTAAAATTCTGAATGGTTTCATTGACTTCTGAATCTTCTTCAAAAGCAAGGTGAGAGTCTAGTAATTTTTCTTTTAACTCCATTAAACTGATTCTTTTTTAATCCAATCATACCCCTTAGCTTCCAATTCATGAGCCAAGTCTTTTGTTCCTGATTTAACAATTTTTCCATCATGTAAAACATGAACAAAATCAGGAGCAATGTAATTTAAGAGTCTTTGATAATGAGTGATGATAATTACCGCATTATTTTTATTTCTTAATTTATTAACCCCATTGGATACAATTTTAAGAGCATCTATATCCAGTCCAGAATCAGTTTCATCAAGTATTGATAATTTTGGTTCTAACATTGCCATTTGAAAAATTTCATTTCGTTTTTTTTCTCCTCCAGAGAAACCTTCATTTAAAGAACGAGAAAGGAACTTAGTATCAATTTCTAGAAGTGCAGCTTTTTGTCTTATTTTTTTTAACATTTCACTTGCCGGCATATCTTCTAAACCCCGAGCTTTTCTTGACGAATTGATTGCTGTTTTAATAAAATTTGTAACACTAACTCCTGGTATCTCAACAGGGTACTGAAAAGACATAAAAACTCCTTTATGAGCTCTCTCCTCAGCATCTAGTTCGTTTATGTCTTCACCATTTAAAAGAATATTACCTTTTGTTATTTGATAGGTCTCATTTCCAGCAATAACTGATGATAAAGTACTTTTTCCTGACCCGTTTGGACCCATTATTGCATGAATTTCTCCCGCCTTAACATCCAAGTCAATACCTTTAAGTATGGACTTACCATCAACGGAAGCATGTAAATTTTCTATAGTTAGCATATTAATGTAGTATTTATCCCACCGATCCTTCGAGGGAGATTTCTAATAGTTTTTGAGCTTCAACTGCGAACTCCATTGGTAGTTTATTTAAAACTTCTTTACTGAACCCGTTAACGATAAGAGCAATTGCTTTTTCAGTATCAATACCTCTTTGATTACAATAAAATATTTGGTCTTCACCTATTTTACTGGTTGTTGCTTCGTGTTCTATTTGTGCAGAATTATTTCTAGCCTCTATATAAGGAAAAGTATGAGCTCCACATTCATTCCCCATTAATAAAGAATCACATTGTGAAAAATTTCTTGCATTGTCAGCTCTAGAATTTACTTGAACTAAACCCCTGTAGCTATTTTGTGATTTTCCTGCTGAAATTCCTTTTGAGATTATTGTACTTCTTGTGTTTTTACCAATGTGAATCATCTTTGTTCCTGTATCTGCTTGTTGATAATTATTTGTTACAGCAATAGAATAAAATTCCCCTATTGAATTATCTCCTTTTAAAATACACGAAGGATATTTCCAAGTTACTGCAGAACCAGTTTCGACTTGGGTCCATGAAATTTTTGAATTTTTGTGGCAAATACCTCTTTTAGTTACAAAATTGTAAACTCCTCCTTTGCCTTCTTTATTTCCAGGAAACCAGTTTTGGACAGTTGAATATTTAATTTCAGCATCATCATGAGCTATTAATTCAACAACCGCAGCATGTAATTGATTTTCATCTCTTGAAGGAGCAGTGCAGCCTTCCAGATAACTTACAAAACTTCCTTCATCAGCAATAACCAGTGTTCTCTCAAACTGACCTGTTCCTCCTTGATTTATTCTAAAATATGTAGATAATTCCATCGGACATTTAATGCCTTTTGGTATATAGCAAAACGACCCATCCGAGAAAACTGCTGAATTTAATGCTGCGTAATAATTATCTTTTGGTGGGATTATAGTTCCAATATATTTTTTAACTAATTTCGGGTGGTTTTTTATTGCCTCAGAAATTGGACAAAAAATAATTCCTTTTTTCGCTAAAGTATCTCTGAATGTTGTTGCTACTGAAACTGAATCAACAACAATATCCATAGCTACTCCAGAAAGCTTTTTTTGCTCGTCAATAGAAATCCCTAGTTTATTAAAAGTTTCTAATAACTCTGGATCAACTTCATCAAGACTTTTGTATTGAGTCTTTTCTTTAGGAGCTGAATAATATGATATTGCTTGAAAATCTGGCTTATTATAGTTTACATTTGCCCAATCAGGTTCGTCCATGTTCAGCCAAGCTCTGTATGCATCAATTCTCCAGTCAGTCATCCACTGGGGTTCGTTTTTCTTTTTTGAAATTGCACAAACAACTTTTTCGTTGAGTCCAATAGGAAAAGTTTCTGACTCTATATCAGTATAGAAGCCATATTCGTATTCCTTTGTCTCAAGCTCTTTTTTTAATTCATCTTCAGTGTAAGCCATAAAATATTTTTTTTTAAAGAGAAAAACTCTCTCCACATCCACAAGTTCTTTGTGCATTTGGATTATTAAACACAAACCCTTTTCCGTTAAGTCCCCCAGAATACTCCAATGTCGTTCCGATTAAATAAAGAAGACTTTTTTTGTCAACTATAATTTTAACATCATTATCTTCATAAAGCTTATCTTTAATGTTGGCTTCGTTGTCAAAGTTAAGATCATATGACAATCCTGAACAGCCACCACTTTTTACTCCAACCCTAACATAAGCTTCGTTGGGATCAAAACCTTCTTCTCTCATTAAAGTTCTAACTTTATTTTTTGCCGAAGCGGAAACTTTAATCATCTTTTCAAAAATTGATCAATTGACCACAAATATAAGCAATACTTAGTTTATAAAGGTTTTGATCTGAAAATATTGATAATAAAAAAACTAATATTTATTCATTCAAAATAGCAACAAAAACATCAGTATCAATTGACTTTTTTACACTAAAATCTCCATTATCACTTTCCGTAGTCCCAACCAAAACTAACGAGCCGTTTTTAAGCTGAGAAATTGAAATACCCAGGTCCTCACCATCACCCATAATTTTCCAGGAGTTTTGTACAATACCGCTTGGCTGAATTTGAGTTAAAAAAACAGCATTATTTGGAAGACTTACTCCTTCAGTATTCAATGGGTTTCTTGAATAACCTATTACAAAATAACTTCCATCTAAAGTTTGTACTACGTCTTTTGCATAATCAAATTGAGGACTACCATACCTCATTTTACTCAATATATTTCCCGAAGAATCAATGTTAATAAACATAAAATCATTTAATCCTTTGGTTTTAAGTTCTTTGATTTTTGGACTATTTGTGTTTCCTAAAATCGTGTAATTATTATCTTGATTTTTAATTATAATTACCCCCTCGTCAATTGCAGATCCTCCATACGATTTTTCCCACATCAGTTCTCCATTTGAGGAAAGTTTTATTATCCACACATCATAACTGCCAAATGAATTTGAAATCTCAACATCTTGACTTTCCGATGTGCCAACTAAAATAAAGCCTCCATCCTCTGTTTCGATTGAATCGTATGATCTATCATTGTTTGATCCTCCAAAGTATCTTCTCCAAACCAAATCTCCATTCATGTTTACTTTATGACACCAAAACTCTCCAACCCCGTGCCTGAGTGTGCTACCCTGACCTTCAGAGGCTGTAACGTCGAGGAATCCATTGAAAAATAATCCGCCATCGCTTGTTTTAATAATATTATATGCATGATCATGTCCAGCAAAACCATAACTTTTTTCCCAAAGTAGTTTTCCAAAAGAATCTGTTTTTAAAAGCCAATTATCATGTTGACCCATGTTGATACTAGCATCACCATCATCACTTTTACTATAGCCAATTATATAGAAACTTCCATCATAAGACTCGATTACATCGTTTCCAATATCATCATCCGACCCCCCGTAAGTGTTGGTCCAAACTATTTTACCATTATAATCAAATTTGGTTAAAAAAATATCATTTCCTTCTCTATTTTTGTTTTTAAAATGACCATCCATACTCTTGGTTTGGCCAACGATAACAAAACCTCCATCCTGTGTTGAAACAACTTTTTTAACAACATCTTCATCGCTACCACCAATAATTTGAGTAACCTTTAAATTATTTTCAATAAATATTAAATCGTACAGACCTATTTCCGAAAAATCAGGCGAACATGAAAAAATTAAAAGAAATACAACTATTAATTTTTTTCTCATTTAATCAGATGCTTTTACAAGAAAAAGACCGCTATTACTGTCGCTTATAGCAATGATTCCACTTTGAAAAAAAGGGTAAATATTCCAAACACCATTAAAACTTCCTAAATCACTTTCGGGATAAGTATCAAAATACATGACCTCATCCATACTGTTGTTTTGAATTTGTGAAATATCCATTACTCGAAGTCCAGCAGTATAATTTGACAAATAATATAAGCCTCCAACAACATACCCGTTATGATCGATCGCTGTCGTTGTTCCATTGTATGTAAATGATAGCTCTGGATCCGTTAAACGAGTCATATCAAAAACATATGTTTTTGTATTTCCGCCATAATAATATTCATCTAATTCGTCTCCAAAAAATAAATATTTATGATCCATTGATAACCAGCTCTGATGAGCATAACCTGAGCCTCCGTAGGATTTAGTAGTTATTAATTCTGGATTACTTTTATCTGTTACATCAACAATAACAACTTTATTATTTGACCCCCCATCACTATTGCTCCCAATATATATTTCTTTACCAACATATCTTTCATCTGGACCATGGTATATTACAACTTGTGCATCATGAGAATATCCCATATTTCTATATCCACCAACCTCTTCAGGGTTTTTTGGGTCATTTATGTCAATAAATAACGGACCACCAGAATATCTCTGGCTTCCAATAATATAAGCAAAACCCGTATTTTCGTTAATCGCAATATTATGAGCACTTCCAAAAGAATTCAATCTTTTATCTGGGATCAAATTTTGAAATGTGCTGATATCTCTTAACCTTTTTAAGTCAAATATTTGAAGTCCATGATCATTTGCTTCAGAAACAATAAAAGCATGATTTTTAAAAACTTTGATATCCCTCCAAGTACTTGGAGTAGATACAGATATCTTAGCAAGATAAATAGGATTAAGTGGATCACTTATGTCAACAAAAGCAGTTCCGTCATTTAGCCCCTGAATAACATATTCCTTTCTTGTTTCACGATCAGTCCAACCCCAATTATCATTAGCAAAGTCACTTTTAAATTCGGTTAATGTAACCTGACTAAAAAGATTCATGCCACTGCAAGGGTATTCATTAGCAAATCCATTTTCACATAATGTAATTTTATTACTTACGACGTCAGCTGATATTAGTGATTCGTCACCATCATCTGGATTAATAATTAATTCCTTTATTATCTCATATTCATATTTGTTACAAGAAATAAATGTTGCTAAAAAAATGAATAACAGGAACTTTTTTTTCATATCGCAATTTAATGAATTCATATCTAAAAAATCCTATTTGAAAGCATAGACCTATTTATGTACTTTTACCGAATGCTAGAAAATAAAAATACAAAAATAACACCCATAGAAAATCTAGGAGAATTTGAGTTAATAAATCATTTAACAAAAAGATTTTCTATCGTCAACCCTTCTTCAAGAATCGGCATTGGTGATGACGCCTGCATAATTGATTTTAAAAGTAATTTGAGCGCAATAAGTACCGACCTGCTTATTGAAGGGATTCATTTTGACTTGTCATATGTTCCTTTAAAGCATCTTGGATATAAAGCTGTAGTCGTTAATCTTTCTGATATTTATTCAATGAATGCGAAACCAAGTCAAATAACAGTTTCTTTAGCTATTTCAAATCGCTTTACAGTTGAAGCTTTAGAAGAGTTTTACGACGGAATTAGGGCAGCGTGCTCTAAATACAAAGTAGACTTGGTTGGAGGAGATACAACCAGCTCAACTAAAGGGATGGTAATTTCAATAACAGCAATTGGACAGGTCAAGCCAAAAAATATTTCCAAGAGAGGTGGGGCTAAAAATAATGACTTATTAGTGGTTTCTGGTGATCTAGGGGGCGCTTATGCTGGACTCCAAGTTTTAGAGCGTGAAAAGGCTGTTTTTAAAGTTAACCCCAAGGTTCAGCCCGACCTAGACTCCTACACATACAGTATAGGTAGACAGCTGAAGCCTGAAGCTAGAAAAGATATTATTGAACTTTTAAATGATTTGAAAATTACACCGAATGCTATGATAGATATCAGTGATGGTCTTTCTTCAGAAACCCTTCATTTGTGTAAATCTTCTGGATTAGGATGCCACCTATATGAAGAAAAAATCCCCATAGATCCTGAAGTAATTAAAATATGTGAAGAGTTTAGAATCAATCCAACTACTGCTGCGCTTAATGGTGGAGAAGATTATGAACTGTTAATGGCTATCCCACAATCTAATTATGATAAAATTAAAAACCATCCTTATTTAACTATAATTGGTCACTTTACCGATAATGAAACCGGTGGAAAACTAATAAATGGTTTAAACCAGCAAATAGAATTAACAGCCCAAGGTTGGAATCCAATTTAAAAATAAAATTAACCAAGCGATACATCTAGAATCATCATGACTATAAACCCACCTATAAAACCAAGGGTAGCAATGTCAGTATTATTATCTTGCTGAGTCTCTGGAATCACTTCTTCCACCACTACAAAAATCATAGCTCCTGCTGCAAACGCTAATGCGTAAGGAAGGATAGGGGTGAAAAAAGTCACTGCAATTGCTCCAATAACTGCAGCAATTGGTTCAACAATAGCTGATAACTGTCCATACCAAAAACTTTTAAATCGGCTGACTCCTTGCCTTCTTAGAGGCATTGCAACCGCGATTCCTTCGGGAAAATTTTGAATACCTATCCCTATTGCCAAAGTTACAGCACCAGCTATGGAAGCTTCTGGAATACCAGACGCTACCCCACCAAACAATACACCAACCGCCAATCCTTCAGGAATATTATGAAGAGTAATTGCCAAAACCATTAAAGTGGTTCTTCTCCAAGGTGTTTTAATCCCTTCGGTTTCTTTAAAATTAATATGAATATGAGGAAGTATCTTATCGAGGGAAAATAAAAAAATTGCACCCAAACCAAAACCTATCGCAGCAGGAATGACCTTTTCAAATCCAGATCCTGGAGTCATTTCAATAGCAGGAGATAAAAGACTCCAAAAGCTTGCCGCGACCATAACTCCTCCTGTGAAACCAAGCATTCCATCTAATACAGCTCTATTCATTGTTTTAAAAAAGAAAACAAAAGAAGCTCCAAACGCGGTTAATCCCCATGTAAAAACAGTAGCATAAAGCGCTCCTAAAACAGGATTGATTGATTCAAAAAATGAAATTATATAGTCCATATATAAAGATATGACACAAAACTATCATAAAGTTTTATACTACAAAACATTTATTAAAAAAATAAATAAATAAATAAGGGTATTAATTTTAATTATATACTTTTGAGATACTTCCTTATGAAAATAAAAAAATTCAATTATATAATTTGTGGTGGTGGTGCATCCGGGATGCTATTAGCAAATAACCTGGTTTCAGATCCATTTTTTTCAGATAAAAAAATTTTATTAATAGAACGAGACTCTAAGTCTGTAAACGATAGATCCTGGTGTTTTTGGGAAAAAGATGAAGGTGAATTAGATAATATGGTAAGTAAAAAATGGGATTATGCTCTTTTTAAGGCTAATCGTTTTAAAAAAAAATTTAAAATCGAACCTTACAAGTATAAACTCATTAGAGGAATTGATTTTTACAATAATTTCAAAGATTTAAAATCAAAATATGATAATTTAACATATTTAAATGCAGAAATTATTAAGATTGATAAAAATACAAATACTGTATTTACAAATGAAGAAAACTTTTATGGTGATAAAATATTTTCAAGTATTTTAGATTTTAACCTAATTTCAAATCAAAATAAATATCCATTTTTAAAACAACATTTTATTGGTCAATTAGTTGAAACTAAAAATGAAATATTTAATCCAAATGTTGTTACATTTATGGACTTTGATATTCCACAGAAAAACTCAACTAGATTTATTTATGTATTACCATTTTCAAAAACGAAGGCTCTTGTTGAGTATACTCTTTTTTCAGAAAATCTGTTAGAAAAACAAGAGTATACTGAGTCAATCAAAACATATCTTGAAAATCATAATTCTGGCACTTATAAGGTACTTGAGACTGAACAAGGAAATATTCCTATGACTTCTTATGATTTTAAATCAAATAATTCTAAAACTCTACTTTATATTGGAACTGCAGGAGGATGGACCAAGGCAAGTACAGGTTACACTTTTTTAAACACAGTTTCTAAAGCCAAAGAACTAGTCTCGTTTCTTAAAAAAGACAGACCATTAAATGAATTTGAGAAAACCAACCGGTTTTGGTTTTATGATTTGCTTTTTTTAGATGTTCTTAATAAGTATAATAGTTTGGGAAGTTCGATATTCAAAATAATGTTTGAAAATAATGATCCAAAAATCATTTTTAAGTTTTTGGATAATAAGACTACGTTTTTTGAAGAATTAAAATTAATGCTAACTTTTAAAAAAAAGTGGTTTATTCAGGCTTTGATTAAAAGAGTTTTTTAAAAATCTCTGTCCACTAATTTATTTACAAAACCAAGTAATAAATTTTTTTTACTTCTATTCAATTCTAATTTATCAATTTTAAGTAGAACGGATTGTGATAAGTATTTGATCTTATCTATGATGGCTTTTTCGGCCCCACTAGACTTATAAATTGAAGTGACTGCAATTATTTTTTCAATCGGATTGTCTGGATTAATAGTAATCCATTTGTTAAATTCATTTTTAACTTCATTAGATGAATTTGCCATAACGTATAAGTGAAGAAAGGTTTTTTTATTTTCGATTATATCACCACCTAATTGTTTTCCAAATTTATTGACATCTGCAAAAACATCCAAATAATCATCTTGCAATTGAAAAGCTATTCCTAATTCTACTCCAATATTAAAAATTTCATCTACCTGTTTATTTTTTACTTTCGATATTATAGCCCCAACAGCAAGTGCACATCCAATTAAAACTGCTGTTTTATTTTCAATCATTCCCATATAATCTTCAATAGATATATTTTTTTGAGTCGGAAAATCCATATCTAATTGTTGCCCCTCACAAACCTTTCTTGCTATTTGAGAAAATATTTTAGTTAATGAATGACTTATTTCTGACGGATATTCTTGAAGAAGCTCATAGGACCATATTAACATCATATCACCAGAAAGAATAGCTGTATTTATATCCCATTTCTTATGAACAGTATCTTTTCCTCGCCTCAACGGAGCTTCATCCATTATGTCATCATGAACTAACGAGAAATTATGAAAAACTTCTATTGCAAGAGCAGCTGGTAATGCATTTTTGACATGTCCACCAAAAACTTCGGTAGAAATTAGTGTTAAAATAGGACGAATTCTCTTACCCCCTAATTCAAGAATATATCTAGATGGTTTATAAAGATTTTCTGGAGACTTTTTTGGTAAGTTTTTCTTTAAGTATCCTAAAAATATTTGATGATATTCCTCAATAATGGGCATGAAAAAATTTTTTATAAATGTAAATAAATAATCTAAAGATCTCTCAAAATAAACAATGGAAACTTTTATAGTTTTTATAGTTTCCTTTTGTATATTTGCACCTTGTGAAAGAAAAAATAATACATAAAGCTTCCGAACTATTCTTGTCAATTGGGTTCAAGAGTGTCACAATGGACGATCTTGCTCAATCTATGAGCATTTCAAAAAAAACTATATACCAATTTTTTGAAAATAAAAATAAGCTTATAATTGCTTGTTCTGAATCAATTCAGGGGAAAATTATTGCGACATTTAAAGAAATAAGAAAAAATGAAAAAAATCCAATAATTTCACTTTTTCAAATTAAAAAAGAAGCAATGAAAATTATGGGAAGTACTGAAACTTCTCCTCAATTTCAACTTCAAAAATTTTATCCTGAAATATATGAAAATCTAAAAGATAGGGAGCTTGACCTTGTTAGAGACATTTTCCAAAAGAGCCTCCTAAATGGTATTAAATTAGGATATTTCAGAAAAGAAATAAACACAGACTTTATCACAAGAATATATATTAACGGAATGAGAGGTGTTCGTGATATTAAGCTCTTTCCCTTGGATGAATTTAAATTGGAAAAAGTTATTGAAGATTTTATAGAGTACCATCTAAGGGCTATCTCAACAAAAAAAGGTATAACACTTTTAAATAGAATTTATAATAAATCGGAATCATGAAAACATTTGTAGGTTTTTTGTTTTTTTTACTACTTAATTTAAATGCACAAAGTTCCCCCAAAGAGCTTAGCCTTTCTGAAGCAACAATTTTTGCACTTGAAAACAATCCAGAGATTATTAATGCAAAGCGTGATATTGATAAGGCTTACAAAGAAAGATGGAAAACAATCGCAACCGGACTACCTCAAGTAAAAGCAAACTTTGACTATACCAATTTTTTAGAAATGCCAGTTTCATTAATTCCTGCTCAATTTTTCGGAGGTAAAGAAGGAGACTTTGCAGAGGTTAGCTTTGGAACTGAACAGAGCCTAGTTGGGTCTGCCAGGATTACCCAGATTATTTTTGACGGTTCATATCTTTTAGGAGTAAAGGCAACTAAAACTTATTTAGAAGTTTCTGGTAATGCACTAAAAAAAACAAATATTGAGGTAAAGAAATCAGTTTATAACGCATATCTAAACACCTTGCTTTCAATTGAAAACATTACTATACTCGATAAAAACATTAGAAATTTAGAGGATGCTCTTAATGAGGCGAAAAAAATTTTTGAAAATGGTTTTTCAGAACAACAGAGTGTCGAACAATTAAAAATCACATTATCGGAGTTAAAATCAAAAAGAAAATTTGCTTATCAATTTAATTTATTGTCAAAAGATATACTTAAAATATCTTTGGGATATAATATTGAAGATGAACTTACTCTTACAAGTTCTATAGAATCCATTATAGATTCCCTGGCCATTGAAATTCCATTAATAGAGTCATGGGATTTAAATTCAAATATTGATGTAAAAATAGCAAATACCAATGTTGAATATAAAAGACTTGAATATAAGTTAGAACAAACAAAGTCTCTCCCAACACTATCCACCTTTTTAAGTGGCGCTTATACTGGAAACAACAATTCTTTTTTATTCAATAAACAAAATCAAAAATGGTTTGGATCTGCTTTGTTTGGGGTGAATCTTAAGGTGCCTATATTCAGTTCGTTTGGAAGGTCGGCAAGCTCTCAAATGGCAAAAATATCCTATGAACAATCCAAAACTAAACTTGAAACACTAGAAAAACAGATAAAGGTCACATTGAAAAATGCAAAAGCAAATTACGAGCTAGGACTTGATGATTTTTACACAACAAAAAGTAATATGAAACTTGCAGAAAGTATAGAAAGAAAAAATAAAATAAAGTTTTCCCAAGGGATCGTAAGTAGTTTTGATCTCAGACAAGCTCAAACGCAACTTTATGCTGCACAAAATAAATATTTAAATGCATTAAAGAACTTAGCTTCCAAAAAAATTGAATTTGAAACACTCTTAAATATTACAAATAAATAAAAATGATGAAATCAAACATATATATTTTTTCTTTAACCCTTATGTTATTTAGTTGTAACGATATTGAAAAAAAAGATATTACATCTATTATCAATTCTAATAATCTAAGGTTGGTTCAAGATAAAAAGACTGAAATTAGTAGAGAAATTAATATTCTTCAAAAGGAATTAAAAAAATTAAATGAGGCAATCATTAATTTAGATGAAAATAAAAAAATTCCAATTGTAACAAATTCCTTGGTTGAAAATAAACCTTTTAAACATTATATTGAAGTTCAAGGTGGATTGAATTCAGACAAAAATTTAAAGCTTTATCCAGAAATTCCAGGAATTATTAAATTCATAAATGTTAAAGAAGGGCAAAAAGTTTTTAAAGGGAGTGTTCTGGTAGAGCTCGAAAACGAGGGGATAGTTGCCCAGCTGGAACAAATGAAATTAAAGTTAAAATTAGCTAAAACAACTTACGAAAGACAGTCTAGATTATGGGAACAAAAAATAGGGTCTGAAATACAATTTTTACAATCAGAAACTAATTATTTAATTATAAAGAAAAGTATAGATCAAATAAAAAATCAAATCCTAAAATCAAAAATAGTTGCTCCTTTTGATGGAGTAATTGATGAATTAATTTCTGATTTAGGGAGTAATGTTAATCCCGGAATAACTCCTGTTTTAAGAATTATAAATCTTGAAGAAATTAAGGTAAAAGCTGAAATTCCAGAAACTCATATTGGAAATGTAAAAATAAATTCTGAAGTTATAGTTTTTATTCCAGTAATTTCTTCTACAGTTTTAACCAAAATATCTTCAGTTGGAAATGTTATAAATCCGAGTAATAGAAATTTCAAGATTGAAATTATACTTAAAAATAAAAATAATGATTTTAAACCCAATATGACTGCAAAGATCTTTATCAATGATTATGAAAACCCCAAAGCAATTTTAGTGTCTGAAAAAAATATTATTGAAAATAGTAAAAATGAATTTTATGTTTTAAAGTTAGATCCACTAGATCTTGAACAAAATATGTACACAGCAGTCAAGACTTTTGTTCGATTAGGTAAAACATCAGAAAATAAAATAGAAATTTTAGAGGGACTTAAAAGTGGTGACCTTATAATTGAAGATGGAATTCGACAAGTTAAAGATGGGCAAATAGTAAAATCAATAAACTTCTAAAGATATTTCCTAAATGAAAAAATCATCAGAATTAAAAGAGTTTAAGCCATCCTCTTGGGCAATTGATAGGAGTACAGTAATTTATGTAATCATCGGCGTTTTTTTATTCTTAGGTGTCTCAGCTTACTTTTCAATGGCTAGAGAAAATTATCCAGAAATAAAAGAAAATCAAATCTTTGTAAGTTCTGTTTTTCCTGGAAATACTGCTGAAGACATAGAAAGACTAATTACAGATCCTCTTGAAGAAGAGCTAAAAGGTGTTAAAAATCTTGTCGATATTGTATCAACATCAAGAGAAAATGTTTCATTAATAACTGTTGAATTTGATGAAGGAATCTCTAATGTGAATGCTAAAATTCAGGTTAAAGATAAAGTTGATTTAATAACATCTGGATCGGATTGGCCAACTTTTAATAATGCGAAAGTCGAACCAAATGTTTTTGCTTTAACTATTTCTGAAGAAATACCAATTCTAAATATTGGATTGACAGGAGATATTCCAATAAGAGAAATGAAGTTTTATGCGGAACTACTTCAAGATAAAATTGAGCAAATGTCTGAAGTTAAAGAAGTTGCATTAAGAGGTGTTCAGGATTTTGAAATTGAAGTTGCTATTGACCTTCTAAAAATGACTTCATTGTCAGTTTCTTTCAAAGATGTTATAAATACTATTCAAAGAGAGAATAATACCGTTTCCGCAGGTAGTATTGAAGGTGACGGTACAAGGAGAAATGTAAGAGTTTTGGGAGAAATAAATTCTCCAAAAGATTTAAACAATTTTGTTATAAAAACTCAAAACGGGGTAGTGTATTTAAAAGATTTTTCTACAATTAATTTTAAAGAAAAAGAAAAAAATTCTTATGCAAGATCAAATGGAAATACAGCACTTGTGTTGGATGTTAAGAAACGAAGTGGAAAAAATTTAATTAAGACTGTTGAAAAAATACGTACAACAATTAAAGATGTCAAATCTGCAAATTTTCCAAGTTCAATTAATATTGAGATTTCAAATGATCAGTCCAATACAACAAAAAATATAGTGAGTGATTTAGTAAATAATATAATTTTTGGTGTAATTCTGGTCGTTACTGTTTTAATGTTCTTTTTAGGGTTTAGGAATTCGCTTTTTGTTGGATTTGCTATCCCAATGTCAATGCTTATGTCTTTTATGATATTAAACTTTTTAGGAAGTACAATAAACACAATGGTTCTTTTTGGTTTAATTATGGGTATGGGAATGTTAGTTGATAATGGAATTGTTGTTGTTGAAAACGCTTATCGTCTTATGGAGAAAGAAGGGATGTCAAAAATAGAGGCTGCCAAAAAAGGAATTGGAGAAATCGCAACACCAATAATAGTTTCAACCGCAACAACAGTTGCTGCATTTATTCCTTTAGGTTTTTGGCCTGGAACAATAGGTAAATTTATGATCTATTTCCCATTCACTCTCTCAATTGTCTTGGGATCTTCTTTGATTGTTGCCATTTTTTTTAATTCGATGCTTGTTTCAAAGTTCATGAGTACTAAAGACAAAATAATTAGCAAAAAAAAACTTCGAAGAGTAACTTTTTTCTTATCTGGGATGGGGGCTATCTTAATCTTTTTTCCAGGAAAATTCAGGGGTCTTGGAACTTTATTATTATTACTAAATGTTTTTTTATGGGCATACAAACTTTTTATAAAAAAATGGGCTCTATATTTTAGAACTGTCAGTCTTGTGAGATTAGAGAAAATCTATACCAAAGTTTTACGATTTTCATTGTCTGGTAAAACTCCTTTTTTATTGTTAACTGGGACTATTGCTTTACTTTTTTCTTCATTTGTTATTTTGGGATTATCTGCTCCAAAAGTTGAGTTTTTTCCAGAAAATCAACCTCAACAAATTTTCATTTATATTGAATATCCAGTTGGAACTTCAATA
>TARA_B110000444_G_scaffold20368_1_pt1 | contig 24929 bp, 8 predicted proteins | sample TARA_B110000444 | Tara Oceans TARA_B110000444 (sample SAMEA4398370) | marine metagenome | biome: Polar Biome; feature: [SRF] surface water layer (ENVO:00010504); material: water (ENVO:00002006), including particulate matter (ENVO:01000060) such as... | depth 5 m | reverse complement strand
GAGCATCGAAATCCGTAAAGTTAACGACACAGTTATCGCAATAACTGCAACAAATGAGTCCGCTAGAAGCATGACCATACAATCTCCAACGACAATGGTTGAGCGAACGATACCTACGACCTCTCAGGAAGTTTTCATCAATCATAATGCATCTCATCCGCATTGGATGATCGTCACCGTTTATGATGAGCAAGGCACTACTCTGCATCGCACCGTGTATGCATCGTTGTCAGGAATTCAAGTGACCACCTCGCTGGGTCAAGGCACGCATGAAATAGTTATGATGAACAACGGCCGTGCGGAGCGATTTCCCAATGGGGCATGGGATGTTACAGCTATGCCACTGGTTGAATTTGACCGCATGGCAAATGATGAACTGCGTTTGTCAATCCTGCTCACAGACATTACAGGAAACGGCTCTATTGGTAGTGGAACGAACATTGGGATGGAGTTCGTATCGCTTGGCCCGTTAACCTTGTTCACAGGAGAGGCATTCAACGTTCGCTTTACCGTGAACAATGCTCTGCATGACGTGATAACGCCTCAATATCATGAAACATGGCTCTCTGATTACACAATTCAACGCTCAGCAGGAACCCTTGATTCGTTCATTGGTTTTTCACCATATCAGCGAGCGAGTGGCTCAGATGGATTTACTATCGCCTCACAAGGTTCACCTCTGTTCTTTGAAGTGGACTACCAGCGTGTTGAGGTGAGCAGATGAAGCACAATCTTCAGCGAGACGAAGAAGCTGTTTCTGCCGCAGTAGCCACCGTCCTCTTGTTCGGAGGAGTATTGTCAATTATTGGGTTGATGATGGTTTCATTAATGCCCGTTATCGAAGAACTTGAGGGTTCGGTTGAACGACACGATATGTCTGCACAAATGACCCTCCTCGCTCATGAAACCTCGGAATTAAGCGAACGGGGCATGCCCGGAGACTCCACTCATTCAACTCTCGTCCCCGTAGATGGAAACCTCGTTTGGGATTCATTACGTGGAGGCATGTGGTATTCAGCAACATGGCAAGAAGACATGAGCCTAAGAGCGAGAGGTGCTCTGGATTTCGATGACACTCTTGAAATCCGACATCCAGAAACCTTCATCTCATCGGTGTGTATTTCAGACCTTCGTCAAGGACCGGACCGTCATTATTTCTACACCGTTGACGCCCAGGTAGACCGAGCCCTCGTATCCGTGGCTCCCGGACTCGCAATGCCCTTGGGACCAGTGGATGTCACACTGAGTTCATCAGGAACTGATATCGTATCCGCAGATCTCCGTGTTGATGATTTGGAATTGTTTGACCTGTCTCAACTTGGCACCGTTACTGTTTCATCTAGTCATGAATTAGTTGTCCTAGCAGAAATGGGAACGGGAGGATCCACATATCTCGAACCCACAGATAGCGAGCCATCCGATAAGCGGGGCCAGTCTTGGGCAATCCCGATGGAATCGGGGTTATCGAAGATTCACCTTTTGAGCGACAAAGCAAATCAAATTCAAATCACAACATCAAATGGGACAGAATTATTCTATGCCCAACCAAGTGAAATGTCCCGCACTGCGGTTTCATTCATCCATGAATTGAACCTAACTTCCAACCAGGTTGTTCAGATTACAACCAGCGCAGCCTCACGAATGTTGTATCAATCGGAACCAACCAACACAACGGGCATTACATCATGGCCGGCAACTACTGGAGCATATTTAGGACATTCATTCACCCCTCCAAATCTTGAAGGGACACTCCGATTTACTAACCCAGGTGATGCAATCGTAACGATCACATGGAGAGGTGGAGGGATTTCCGTCCAACCCAATGCCATCGAGCATGTATCTTGGCCTCCCGAGCAGATTCTCGGAGCACCGACACTCGATGCCGACGGAGATTTCTTTGTCACATGGGCGGCATCTGGGATTACGAGCGTTACTGATGCCGTACCTGGAATCACAATGATTCCCGCAGATGATACGGGTTCAATTTCAGGAGCAGCCTTTTCCTATTACAACACGGATAACTCGGTTAGCGAACATCTAAACATTGTTCTCGCAGGTTATACCTCTACATGGAATGCAAGTGGAGTTGCAAACCAAACTGGTGTGTTTTTGGGCAACAATAACCGTTATAATTTGACCCTAAACCAGGGAACAACCAATGTTGGGGTCGAAAAAGACCACCCCGTTCGCATCACCCGCTTTAGCGGTGAAGACGGACTGTATCATCTTCCACATGATGGTGAACAACGTTGCACACAAATAGCAACGCAAGCAAGTGGATGGATCACGACAGAACTTCCATGGGAACGAATGGGAGGTCGAGGAGAAATTGATATTCAACAGGCATGGAGAGAAGGTCGTCATCCCTCAAGCGTAGCCATTGAAGTTTTGGGAAGTGATGGAACTTCAACACACGCTACCATCGGTACTGTTTGGGCCTTCCATCTCTCTCGACTCGCCTATCAATTTCAATCCTCAGTAAACGGAATGGAAGTCGCATTTAGCGGAGGAGCAGTCGTTACCAACCACCCTGAATTCCAACCGTATGTAGTCGTCCCCCCATCAGACAGAGGTGGGCCCGGACCTCGCTTTGCAGCCACTATACCTTCTCTTCACCCTACTGCCGATAGCGCTTCAGGAGCGGGCGTACTCGAACTTGATATCGAACTTGTTCATCGTATATCCCTCGCATCAACACCTGCATATGAAGTAAGACGAGGCTGGTCAGAGCCGTATGGTACTGCGATTGCCGACAGTGCTGGAATAGGGCTTGAAGCTAGCGAAGATTGGACGGTATATCCCGGACAGTTAGACCTCTTAACCGATTATGTAGGATGGGTTCCCGACCCTAGTTATGGTACATCCGAAGCAGTTTGGCATACCAATGGACAAGCCATTGAATTCACACTTCAACTTTCATCACTTGACGTTACAACTCGGGAGGCACTGACATGAAACAAGTACGTTTGTCACGAGACACTGATGCGGCAGCCACTGAACTTGGGTATGTATTTACGTTCCTTCTTGGAGTACTCTTGATGACCATCTTCAGCGTTTGGGCATGGGACATTGAGACAAATACCAGACTACGATGGAACGAAGAAGCTGTTGAGGCCAACTTGAACGACCTTGCAGCAGCGGTTGAGAGAGCAGACGAAGCAAGCCGTATTGGAAATGTGAGTTATGCTGAGTCTGTTTCATGGCGACCATCGGAAGCTGACGAATCCATGTTTTGGCTCCGACTAAGTGACACGTCATTGAAATTGATTGACAAAGGAGGCCCTCTTGACATGACTGTGGCTTTGTCAGGAACGGGCACTGGAGAACATAACGGTGAAATTCCACTTGCAGGTGCTCAACAAATATGGGTAGTCCATGAAAATGGAATGACTACAATTACCTTGGATCGACCACAAGCAGTTCAATGATCAGCGACCCATAACCGCACGATGAACCATCGTCTGAACTTCTTTCATGCGGGAGCGTGCACCCAATTCACGGAATACCGAAAGGGCACGCTGAAGATACTCCATTCGCCCTTGTCGGTCCGGAGCAACGCCACCGAGACGAGTGAGAAGTTCTCCAATTTGCATGCGCAAGTCATTGGCTTCAGCGATAACGAGTGCTTCACGATAATGCTCCATAGCATCTTCAGTTCGACCTGCATCGTGGAGTACTTCCCCAAGAAGGATAGTAATTTCAACCAGTGATTGAAGGTCTCCGGCTTCGTTCATAGCCTCTAATGCAGCAGTGTAATGGAACATTGCAAGTTCAGATTGTTCAACCTTGGAATAGTACCGGCCTAGAACCGCCTGAGCACGTGCATGTAGGGCAGCGTCACCCATGGCTTCTGTTGCTTCATGGGCGTCCATAGCATGCTCTCGTGCTCGTTGGACTTCGCCGAGGTCAATGAGAGCCCGAGCAAGAGTAATTTGACTGTTCAACAATTCATTGCCGTTCGACTGACTCAGAATTGATTCAACTTCCCCGTATGCTTCCAAGGCTTTGTTGCGATCGTTTTTCCTTCGAAGAAGGTATCCGATGTTGTTGTATGTGCGGGCAGCACCCTTTGCATTACTTTGGCTAATATAGTGCTTGAGTGCTTCTTTGTGTCGTGCAAGGGCAACATCACTGTTACCTTGCTTCCTGCTTACATCTGCAAGTGATGAAAGAATTTCTGCTTCAATGGAAGGATTGTTGTCTTCCTTTGCACCTTCAAGTGCTTTGTTGAGAACTTCTTCAGCTGTAGACAACCGCCCCAAAAGGGCCAGAATGTCACCTTGTAATTGTCCCAGGAGAACAACGGTTTTAGATTCTAAATCAACGGTTTCAATTCGTTCCAACAGACCGAGAAGTTCCATATGGCCTTGAGATACAAGATGCCGTCCTTTGTCCATGATAAGTTCAGAAGCAGGTTCAAATTGATTTGACTGGATCGCATGATAAATGAGTTCAATGGTAACTTCATTGGATTGAGTTTGTTTTTCATACCACTCCATGCATTTTGCGTGGAATTCCTCTTTTAGTGCAGGAGATAGGCTGCGCAACAAGAACTCACGAATCAAATCGTGAACGTCGTAGGTGGTTGAATCTGCTTGACGAGCCAAACCTGATTCTACCAAATTGTCCAGTTCATCCGTATCTAATTGTTGCAGTGCAAGCGCCTCAAGAACCATCGGTTCTCGGTAAATCGAAAGCGCTGAAAGCACACGCTTCTGCTCGGCACTCAGTTTGGAGAAAATCTCTACGGTTACGTAATGCTCCAAGGTTTCATGGAATGCACCTGCCGAAGCACCTCGGTTGATGAGTTCGAGTACCAAGGGATGACCTCGCGAGAGCCCATGGATGTGAAGCCACTGTTCATCCTCAAGGTTTGAGAAACTACTGAGGAGTTTCCTTCCGGACTCTGGGTCGAGCCCGTCGAGTGGAAGAACCAAACTGGCAATACGTCCCTCAGCATCCTTTGTTGGTACTACCGGCTTAAACGAACGAGAAAAGATGACGAGGCCAATTTTTTCTTCACTGCCGAGTAAGGCAAGTGACATGGCTTGAAAGGTCTGATGAAGAACGAGATCTGAGACCTTGTGGAAGTCATCTATGACAATCAGCGAAGGTGAACCTTCAAGCGCTTCAATGAGTAACCCGGCGGCATCTGCGGGTTGTGGAATGGGAGTGGCTGCAAGGTAACTAGCAAATTCCGAATTACCCATACTGGACAACCAATCTGCTATTGACTCAAAAAACGAACGAGAACCTTCCCAATCCTGACACCGATGGTAGAGGAGGTTCCGGCGATGCATAAATCTCTCAATCAATTTGGAAGCCACAGTTGTCTTTCCAATACCTGCGATTCCTGGAACAAGGAGCGTTGTAGCTCTTGCCTCAATCAAATTCCCCATGTTATCCAGTTCGGTTGTTCTCCCGTAGAAGTGTCGGAGCCGAGGTAAATCTGCTAGGGAAGTCACCAACTGCTTTTCTACGTGCTTGGAAAGGTCACGTTCAATCAAATCTTGGGATAGTGAACGTGCATCAAGGTAACCGTTCTCATCCATGTACCGAATCACGTCAACTGGACGCATTTCAAAAGGCAAGACCGATTTCACAGCACCAAGGGTTGTGTCGACTGGTTGACCTTCATCAAGGATACAGCGCAATGGGAATTCTGACAGTCGAGACCATGTTTCTGAAGCCATGATGATACCGCTATCGGTAAGGAAATATGCTTTCCTTTTGCGAGAAACTCCTTTGACGTGTGCTTGACGTTCAACCAAAATTCCTTGATCTTTCAAGCCTGAGATCGCTCGGGGTACATTTGACCTTGCAATCGCAACGGCGTTAGCGATTCCCATTTGAGATAATGCAAATGGGACTTCAATGCTGCTTTTGAAATCAGAATAGTCGAGAAGGTGCAGGAGAATTCTCTCTTGCACTCCTGGCTTTGGTTGCACCGCCATTGAATTCATCTCTTTCAATGATCACTGTTCAGGGGTAAAATTCGGGTCAGGGGCCCACTGGTTCGTTGCTTGGTCCCAAATCCATCCGGGATGTTGCGAAGTCTCTGCAGGTGCAGTAGCTGCCTCAGGCGTTGCGACCGCTTGAGGTGATTCCTGGGGAGGAATTTCCACTGCCTTCTTTGCCTTTGCCCATGCATATGGGTCTTCAGCAACAGCGAGGTTTTCATCGTCTTCTTCGGAAACATCAGGTATTTCTTCAAATTCAACGAAGAAGAACGCTCCAACTCCTAGAAGAACGATGATCGCTCCAACAATTAGAATGATAGTTAACAGTGATGAATCCTCATCGTTACCGCTTGAGACAACAATGCTGAATTCTCCGTTTTCAGTCTCACCGGCAAATTTGAAGATTTGACCGTCCATCTCGAAAATTATTTCTTCATTACCTTCCATGCTGAGTTGGCTGTTTGTCAAGTCCATGGTCCATGTTCCATCAGAAAGAACTCGTGTAGAGTTGAGTTTAGCATTTCCATTCGCAAAGCGGATGTTTACGGTGCTTCCTGGCAGCCCTTCACCTTGGAAGGATGCTGGGTCGTCTGGAGTGATTGGTCCGCTATCAACACGTTCAACGCTGAAAGCAACTGCTCGTACGAGGAAGTTTACCTTGAGTGAATAGTCCCTGGATTCTTGGTCATCCTCTGCATAAAACATCACTCCATTGAGTGACCATTCTGGTATATCGCTGGTCACCTGTGCAATCGAATCCATTGGGTCATAGATTGCTTTTCCATCTGCAGTGATACGGATGTACGATGAATAGTCGTCATCTTCAATGGTGCCGTCATCGTCGTAGATAAAGAAATTAAGAGCATCGCTAACTTCACCAACACCATCAGGGTCACTGAAGAACTGAGTGAGGTCAATAGTAGCCCCACCACCACAGCGGTCAAAGGAGTTAGACTTTGAATCACAGAAGATTGTCAGGCTTCCAACCCAGCCTGTTTCGTTGAAGACAGGGTCAATGTTGTTGGCGTCAATTGGATTGTTGATGGTCATTCGCCATACGGTGTCTTCAGAGTAATCTTCTCCGTCATATGCACGCACGGTAACCTCGTATACACCGTCATGGTCTAGTTTCGAAGTATCCCATGTAGCAACCCAAGAACCATCGGGATTGAACGATGTTACGGGCAGAGGACCGTTGTTGAGTGTGATACTGGTTCCGAGGTCTACGATATCAATTTCAACCCGAGTCACCTGACCACCGATGTCACGAGCAACTCCGACAATCGTTGTTTCCTGGGATGCTCTAACCGTTGCTCTGTCAACTCCGCCAGTCAGTTGGTCCGCAGAACCAATCCAAGTGAGTTGCAATTGAGGTGGGTTGTTTTCGTTAATGATAGTCAAAACACGTGTCTCAATAAGACAAACTCCGCCGTCTTCTGGGATGATGGCGATATCAATACAAAAGTCGCTGTCTGATGCCCATACTTCAAATGTGTATTCGCCTGAAGGAAGTTCGGTGAAGTCCCATTCATGAGACCAGCTGGTTGAGCCTTCTTCGTAATAATGGGAAATGTAATCGTTTTCAGGACTGGTAATATGGAACCATATCTTTTGAACGTCGCTACCGTAGGTTCCTGAGTAAGGATCTGCTGCAGTTCCTTGGAACAAAACCTTCCCATTCGAGTGGCTACTTCCGTTGTTCGGGACATCTACGACGATGGTAGGAGGAACGAGGTTCAATTTGTACTGCCTAACAGAGACAGGTGAATAATCAAGTCCGTCATAAGAACGAACACGGAAGGTTACATCGCCCTCTCCACCTGGATGGGTAGACATGTCCCACCCGAACGACCAATCCTTGAACGGATGGTTCTCCAAGGTGATCATTCCGTTTGCACCAGAAGTGTCAGTTGCTGGGTACCAATCGTTGGTGCCCGGTGGTTGAACTTCAACCTTTGTAATCATTCCAAACTGCTTCTGAATTGCCGTGTTATCGTTTGCATAGGGCCACTTGATACCGTCCCATGCTTGTCCAGTCAGATCAACTGATGTGGCAAAGGAGACGCCATCTTGTTGCGTTACGCTAACGCTTGGACGAAGGTTGTCAAGATTGATTACATCATCGATCGGCCCAGTTAGAACATAGGAGAAATCTTTGGTACCGCTTCCAAATTTAAAGGCTTCAACGGTGTAAAACGGCATTTCACGACCGTTTATGCAGTCTGCGTCATCGCCATCAATGAGGGTATCTCCATCGTTATCAATTCCATCCGCACACGAATCTTCATCCATTGTGATGGGGGGATTACCTGAACCAGGAATCACTGCGTTTTTGTCACCAACTTTGTGATTCCAGTTACGGTCTAGAAGGAAATCAGATGGGAGAGAGACTTGTTGTGTGAATCCGAATGCGTCGGTGGTTAATTCATACAAAGGCAAGCCAGTTGCGTCTTTGATAATGACCGTTGCACCAGCAACATTGCTGTTCTTTGCCTTCACTTGGTAGCGAACCAATTCACCTTCTCGAACTTGAGAACCCCAAGCTGTGTTCTGGTTTTGGACATGTATCATCGACGAGTCAAAGTTCTGTAGGTCAGCAAAGGAAAATACTGTTGCATTTTCAATCAATTCAATTGCAAGAGGCATTTGTGCCGGAGGTAATGTGGAAGCATCAGGTAGTGTCAAACACTCCTTTTGCACATAAGGACATTCTGCGTTCATCCAGCTAATAGAAATCGGATAGAGCTCTCCGTTACCTGGAGATGGAATTTGTTCGCTTTGGACGGTCATTCGTGACTCTGTTACGTTGTAGACTTGAGATACGCCCGTCCAGGTGTTGCCGGAGAAGTAAGCAACTGAGCCGTACTTCATGTTTGTAGAGGGATCGTCATGAACTGAGATGTTACCCGCATATCCGAATGCGGAATCTCCGGTGTTTCCTTGAACGTTCACTAAACTACCAGTTGCTCGGATGATATCACCCGAATTTCCAGTAATCGTGTTATCAATGATGGTTGCTGAAGCCATGAACACGTGGATTGCAGGGCAAGCAAACTCTCCTCCGTAAATCACGGATTCACATGTTCCGGAGTTGTTTTGGATAATGTTGTTAGCGAAATAAAGACGCTTTGCCCCGTAATCCTTACTCTGACCGTAATCTTCGTGATGGTACTCGCCAATGTTTACGGCTTCCTTCGTTGTTTCTTTGATGGTGTTGTTTTCTGCAATAACCTCGGAATTCATACCATAAATCCACAATCCATTGTAACCGCCAATCGGCCCGATTGTGTTGCCGTGCAACTCAATGGTTGAGCCACTAACACCAACTCCAGAGGCTTCACTTGCACCCGAGATGGTATTTCCTTCAGCGTACACGTTAGCGCCTTCGTATGCGGTAAGTCCAGCACCTTCAGTAGTGGTTAGAATGTTATTGCTAACTGTGAGTTGATGGTTGATCGAACCTGTTGTTTTCAACGAATTTGTGTCGACTGCGTTGCACTTTGTAGTGATTTCGGAATTGGTCAATGAGCCTGAACTGCGTTCCATGAGAACTCCGTAGGATGAATCTTTGATTTCGAGGTCGTCCATGTCAACATAGCTGTCTTCGATAACGAGGACTGACAAACCGCCACCTTGCTGACCACAATCTGCATCATCGCCGGTAAACACTGAACTTTCCAACGTGAAGGTTGAGAGAATACCTGCACCTGCACCATACGCACGAACGGCAGAAGCCTTGAATGTCTGCTCGTCAATTCCATTAGAGAATTCGGATTCAGAAATCATTGGAGCGGCAAAATCAACCGCTAGTACGTTGGAAGTGTTAGTGTCCTTGAATGAAAGGCCACGAGCATTTGTGCTGGAGCCGTCAAAAACCAGAACGCCATATTTCACAGATTGGCTTTGTGTCCCTGCCCCGACAAAGGTTGGGTATCCATATCCGTTCTCAAAGTGAGCATAGTTGATAGAGGTTAATGATTGGTCGATGGTATCACGAATGATCATTCCTGAACCACATGCTGCGTCAGGATTGTTGAGAAGTTGAGATTGATTGCTCAAGCAACGCCCAGTTTCAGTGTAGTCTGTAGGAATGGACCAAATGAAACGGGCCTGGCTTGAGGAGGAACCCGCACTGGCACCGCATGCTGAATCTCCGATACAGATAGCCCCCTTTACGTCAATGAAGTTGCCATATGGGATATTGACCGTAGTTCCGGCATTAACAATGAGTTTTGCACCCTCTGCCACTTCAACATCACCTTGTAAGTTCATGGTACCTGACCATGTCTCAACACCGGTGACGGTTCCTTTGGTTGTTTCATTGACGGCCGATGCTGCTGGTAGGGTTACAAGACCGAGCAGGGAGGCCAGCAAGAATAGTGTTACGATTGAGAAACTTTTTGCTTTCAATTTTTGCGACATGGCGGATGCACCTATTCTCCCCATGGACGGGCCGAATATAATACTGCTCCATGATTGTCAATTCGTAAGTATCATTATGGGCTAAATGTATCAAAATTGACGCCGGAAAAGGGAATGGAATGTACATAAAAACGACATAAAGTGATAAAAAGGTGCATCTCTACAACGAAAATAGTCTACTCGGATTGATGCAAATAACACTCTAGCAGGTGACTGAGGAGTCAATTTCCTCAATCCATGCTTCGGCATCAATCAGCCCATAGCCAGCATAGGGGTGATGGTCATCGCCCTGTCCAATGGATTGAGCTGAATTCATGAGTGCTTCTTTTACGAGGTCGACACAAGCCCCATCGCTTTGACCGTTAGGCCGGAGTTGTGGGTAGGCTTCTAACAACAAGGCAAGTGCACCAGCAACAAATACCGTTGAATCTGAAGTCCCACTACTTGTGTACCAGAGATTATCCTCACCGGTACTTATGATTCGGTGCCCAGGAGCTACGATTTCCGGTTTCAGGTGAGGGTGTTTGCGACTAGGTCCATCTCCAGTATCTGTGCCGATAGACGAATTCACCCACACTTCGCCCTGACGTGTAGTAGCACCCACTGAGATAGCTCTCGGGACATTCCCCGGTGCCGCTACATCCCCATCGTCATCAGGACCTCCATCATTGCCAGCCGCAGCGACGACAAATATTCCGCTATCTGTGGCTTGACGCGTGGCTGATACAGAATCCCCTTCACGCTCACCATTCATGCTTGGAGTACCTCCGAGAGATAATGAAATAATGTCCGCTTCAAATTGAAATTGACACCAACGAATAGCATCTCCAACATCGGATTCAAGTCCACTGTTTTGACCAGAACCGTCATCCTGGAGGGCTGCAACCATAGCAAATGTCACATTTTGTGCGATACCAATTTGATGGCTACCGGAAATTAAAATCCCTGCCATCAATGTTCCATGAGCGACTGCTCCGTATTCACGGGGTGCAGTGGAATCTCCAATCAGATCGTGGAATTGAATATCTTTCCCAGCAAAGGCCTCGTGCTGATTATCAATACCCGTATCAACCATACAAAGTCGAATCCCCTGCCCGCTCAGCCCGTCCTCATTGAGTTCTCTAACACCCGTCGTCTCAAAGGCCCACTCAGAATCTGGCAGCGGTAATTCAACAATAAGAAGGTCATTCCGCCAGAGCAACATGCTAATTGAAACAAACACTGCGAAACCGAGAATGTTTGTCGCTGTCAGCGTCTTTCTTCTCGCTCTAACGACAGGCGTTGCGACCATCGGAGCCCAACCCATGACTTCGGAACGCCAATCATCTTGATGCCCGACGACTGCAGGATCTACTGCAGACACAATACTCCGGTCATAGGGCTCAGGAAGGTAGTCAACATGGTCAAGACCTTCCATAGTGGTGACTATCACATCGTTTGCTTCAAGAACCCTTGTTTGACAAAGGTCGTAATTGCTCTATAATCAGAACTTCGAACCTGAGCGACCGCTGCGAGCTGTCTTGACACCACCATAGATGACAAGGAGTCCCAGGGCAGCTACTGCAAGTGTAAGCCAAATCGATTCAGAACCTGATGAAGGAGCAGGGTCGTACCTAAGTGGGAAGTCAAACGCACCGCCAACAGCGATCTTACCGTCGTGCATAATCGATTCTACGTTGTTTGCCTCTTCTCCAACAACCTCAATTCGTACATCGAATCTGTGGTCACCTTGTGGGTTGGTAATGTTATCAAATGTCGCATTCACGGTTTCACCGGCAGGAACAGTGATCGTTTGTTGACGTTCAACAGACTCTCCACTCGGTTTGAAGTAAACGATGACAGATGTTGCATCAAGTAGCCCTAGATTTTCGACAGGAATAACGACATCACCAGCTTCACCAGCAACGTCGTCAGATGCAGTAGAAATGTCACCGGAGTCTATGCTTAGTTTGATTTGTGCATATTGGATGGTCACATCAACTTCTTTGGCTTCTTGGCCGAGGTTTTCGATGTAGACCTTGAGGTCAAAGTCGTCGCCTTCACTGAAGTCAGATGGTGCAAAGACCGTGAACGGTTGAACAGTAGTCTCTCCCTTAGCAAGCGTTAGGGTTGATTGCATAGGGGTAACGGACCATCCCTCAGGGATTCCACTTTCAAGAAGTTCAATGGTAAGGGTATCTCGACCATTTCCGTCATTGGTTACATCAAAGCTGAACTGACGTGAGACCAATGGAGAAATACCGATGATTTCGGTTGCTCCGCTGATTTCATACGAGTAATCTGTTGGAACAACTGCTTTCACGGTAATTTGACTGGCTTCTCCCAATTCGGTTTCAAGTCGCAGTGAGACTCGGTGGCCATCATCGAGATGCCAAGCATCCTCAACAGATGGGAGCGTTACACGAACACTAACATTGTCGGTTAGGATCGCATCTGCTCCAGTTGCATTTCCAATTCCAAGCGTCAATAGCGTTGATGTTTCCCATTCTCCACTTGATTCGTTATACAATTCTACTGTCCAAAGGTCAGAATCTTGAGCCAAGCCCATTTCAGCTGTAACTGTGAATACATCAAGAGTTTCAGTTCCATTGTAGGTCACGTCAACATTGAAGGTGAACTGGTCGTAGATGGTATTGTTCGTAGATGAGACAATTGCTCCAATTTCAACATCTGTTGAGTTGACAAGAGTAGCCCCCTCAACACTGTTGAACTCAAGGTCCAGGTTAGAGTTGACACGGCGGTTGTATTCGAGAGTTGCAGTGATTGTTGAATCCGACGCAACGGTCATACTTTGACCACCGAAATACTCCATTTCGAGATTGCTTGAATGTTGAGTCGTCATGAATGAACTGTCAAAGACGACGTTACCTTCCGGCATCAAGAGATTGAGTGTGCCGCCCGCAGGTAGGGCAACCATCCAAGACATTCCATCGTATCTAATTTCGAGTTCAGCGCCTGAATCCATTACATCAGCTCGTGCGTTGTCTGGACCAGCATGCAATGGCACCGAAGCACCGACTGGGTACCATTCGCTGTCAAGGACGAGGTTTCCTCCGAGAGCCATATCTATCGAGAGGTTTCCACCGTTGGAAACACTTGCATCAAGTATACCGATTGCGATTCCACCACCGTTAGGGGTTGGGTTAGCATCAGTTACTACTACAATCCATTGACCAGGTTGTACAGATGCAGACCATTCGAGGGTATCATTCACAATAGTGCCAATGACAACAACAGAGTCTCGCTCAACGCCTGATGTTGGATACAATACAATAGATGCATCGATCAAACGAGTGGAGTCAACTTGATCTGTAATCGCACCTGATACTTCCACCAAACCAGCAACAACCTCAATGTCTGTAGATTGTGTACTGTTGTAAACAGAGAAGCCGGATTCGTTGCCGTCCATGTAGTAGACGGTCTCAAATCCTTCCTTCTCGACAGTGACGTTGTAAACATCCTGAATTGGAACGAAGAGAGTCCAAACACCATTCTCATCGGTTGTAACGTTGGTATTGACATCAGTATTGTTGGTACCAATGACAGTTACGTTGAATCCTCCAAGACCTTCACCAAAGGATGGGGCGCTGTTGTTATCAAGATCCCAGTAGACCTTACCACCAATTTCCACCTCAAGTTCGGCAAAGATTGGAGCAAGTGTTAACGAACCGTTGTCAGCGTTAGTCATGTCAAACGGAGTTTCAGAGGTGTTGAGGTACCATGTCTGCTGACCGGAGGACTTGTTGAGGTAGAAACTCCAACTGCCCGGCATGAGCATTTCTGAAGTATTACCATCAAAATCAGTCTTCTCAAAGGTCACATTACCCAACCCATCTTCACTCACGGCAATGATGTTCATATCTCCAAGAGGATTGAGCGTTAATTGCTCCTTGAGCTGGACAAGTACATTGACTGCGGGGACGGAAGTGTAGGTTTGGTTAAGTCGAGTTGCTGGGAGGTCTCCGACGCTTAGAGTAGCACGTAGGGTTTCTGTCACTTCACCGTTTACGAACGGGGCGACAATCATCAACCACTCGCCCGCAGGCACATATGCTGCAAACGAACCATTTTCATCCGAACTGATATCCGAGAACCAACGGTCTTCTGCTTCGTTGTAAAGCAGGAAGGCGTTCATCAAACCTTCATCTGTCGAATTCAACAATGTTCCAGTAACAAGGTAGGTCTCTTTGAGCGGGACCGGCAATGCTTCTTCGGGGCCATCAAGACCAATGTAGATTTCTTCAAAGAGAATCTCGCCAATGAGGTCGTAATCAGTTGCGTTTTCAGAGTCTGCTGTCGTTCGGTTGAATGTTAGCGTGTAAGTTCCCGGTGTGAGGGAGAAATTAGCGACACCGTTGCTGGTGTAATTGTCTGCTGTGATGTAAATGTCCTCTCTTGAATCATCAAGTGGTATAAGACGGAATTCTGGGGAGACTTGTGTCCCATTTTCGAATGAACCGTCCTCTGCCGAATTAAGGAAGATTTCCATTGAGACTTCAACTGCGGCTGGTTGTGCAAAGAGTTCCATAATTGACATTGGTTCTGAAGTTTCAGAACCGTTTTGAGTTCTGTTGATGATAAGCCCAGTAATGGACTCGATGTTGAGAAGCTCTTCGTCAACGCTTAGAGTCCAAGTTCCATCCATCAAATCAATATCGAAATCACCGAATTCATTTGCTGTAGTCGACCATTGGAGTCCTTCTTCATTCGTTGCAGTAATTTCAGGAGCAACCCAGCGAGGGATTGTGTTCGTCCACCTGGTACTGTTGTCGTAAAGGAATATGATTCCAGTCACCTGACTCGTTGGTTCAAGATACATCTCACCCATGTCCAAATCATCAGCAGTTACAACATTGATGAGTTGTCCTCCACCGAGGTTGGTGAAGGAAGAACTTGTCGTCATGTGGTATTCAAATCCAGCAGGCACACGAACTGAATAATTTCCAGAGGTGTCTGTCACAACTGGGAACGAAAGTACTCCACTTTGGAAGAGAACGGAAACTCCAGATGCTTCATCGGTTAGACCATATTTATCTTCATCAGGAAGTTCAAGCCATATTCCGTAATCGCTTCCTGGGTAATACCGTAGGCTACCGTTGATGTATACTGATTCAGCATAGGTGATGTTTCGTTCAATATCTTCTGACCCGGGTTGGATATCAACTTGGTCAAAGAGGACGTAATCAACGTTCACATCATCTCGAATGTCGTAGGTTCCAAACAATAATTCGGCATATACACGACCGTTTTCGTCAGAGGTAACGTTCACTGGGTCAAGAATGCCTGCTATGTTGTCAAATGTGATTAAACGGTTTGAGACATTGAACAGAGGCTCCTGTGTCGTTGGGTCGATCGGAGATACAAGATGGAGAGTTACGTCTACAGTTTCGGGCACGCCGAACATAATCGTAATGTTAGTAGTTTCATCACCAACCGTTGCTGTTTCGTTCAAGTCATACCATCCATCTAGGTCAACGTCAACACGGTAGTAGTAATCACCCTTAGGGATAGGACCCTCACTGAAACTTGCGTTTTCATCGGTTTTAATTTCAGTCATGAACTCTTCACCGAGGTCAATATCAATCAATTCAATAGTTCGATTCGATAGAAGTTCTCCTGACATGTCTTGAAGGACACCTTCAAAGATTGCTCCAGGCATGGTCATCTTCAAGTCATAGCTTGGAATAACTCCAACTATAACCGGGTCTGGCAGAAGTACAGATTTGTTGTTATCAAGCATTGCAATCATGTTGTAGGTGCCCGGCAAGAGACCAGTACGATAAAATGAACCTGGTTCAACCATCGGGCCGGAGAAGGAGCCTGCTCCAACGAAGAGTCCAGTACCGTTGAGCGTACCAGTTCCCTCGAAGAATCCAGCGCCTTCAAAGGTATCACCGCTACCGGTGTCGTAATCACCGTAGGTGCGGGTGAGTGTTGTCACTCCATCTGAGGTGAAGGTACCAGAGGCATTGACTGTACCCTCGACACGATAGTTCGTAAGGCCGTCTTCCAGACCGATTACACAGACTGTGTAATTATCTGGCATGATCGCAACAGAATCGTTGTCAAACTCACAATCTGTTGAGTTTACCGACTCCATCCAACTAGCCTTAATTGTACCAGCACCATCCCAAGTACCGTTTGCAAAGAACATACGATTGTCACCAAGTTCACGGATAAAAGTACCAATGAAGTTCTTGGCCACAGCCATGCCAGTGCTTTGGAAGGTTCCGTTTTCCGTAAAGGTCGCCTCTCCAGTTCCTTGGAGAACACGGCTTTCTTCGCTCGTGATTGAGCCACTTGTTGTGGTAACGGTGTAGTTATCAGTCATTGACCAAATGTTTCGGAGGACAAAGGTGGTGTCGGAGACTGAATCTCCACTGAATGCTTCGTCTCCGGTCCAAGTAACCGTTCCTGAAACACCGCTGCTCTTGATAGCAACATCAAGAGGAGTATCGGAAGAAACTTGTCGGTTAGCCATTGCGGCAGTGACGTTCATCACTGAATCGCCCAACCAGGTCATGTTAGCAACGTTACCAAGGAGCGCTGTGATAGCGTAGACCTCACGTTGGCCGTTAGTTTCAGAGGTAATGTCCAGGTTGTTGTTGTTGACTTGTGCATAGGAACCGTCTCGGATTGAATCACGAGTTGCGACTGGGTCGTATTGTCCAGCAAATGCAGATACACGAATACGGCCAGCAGGAACTGTATACTCGTAGTTACCGTTTTCATCTGCGTCAACAAATCCAATAGGCACCCAGTAAGTGTCGTTATCCAAATCTTCGGGTCCTTCCCCGGAGAATGCGTCACGCTCAACAAGCAAGCGAACTCCAGGAATTCCCTCACCAGTATCGCTCATGGTCACTTGACCAGTGATCTCACTTCCAGGATAGTATTTGAGAATCTTAACCTTAGTGTTGGAATCGGTGATTCCAGCTTCGGTTTCATCATCATACCAGTTCGCAATGACATAGTGATTCATCATTGCACCAGGAAGGGGTAGAGCAGAGGATAGAACGCTGCCAGGTGTTCCTGAAACCATGAAGTGTTGAGATGGTTGAGGATTCGAAGAAGCAGTGTCAAGTCCCAATGTTGAGGCGCCGTAACCAACGTAGGTTCGTGCGACCATGGTGTCAAAGAAAGCAGGCATGTGATCCACACGGACATCTTCAATTTGCAATGGGTCAATAGGCGAACCAGACTGTTGGTTCAAGAAATCCTTTTGCATGGCGAGGTCTACTTCTTCACGTGTCATCTCGTCGCTGAAATCTCCACGGATGGTTTCGTAAACTTCGGTCATGTAAGTCCCAGTATCTTGACCAGCAAGGATAGTAGGTGCTCCAAAGATACCCATCGGTTGGCCGCCGTTGTAGTTGTAATCAGCTGTGTAACGGCCTGCACGGGGGTAGAGGCGGTTGTCGATTGCAAAGTAACGAATTTCATGGTCCCGATTAATTGTTTCCCCAGGAGCTCCATTGTAGTTCTGCACTTTGTAGTAACCCTCATCGCCACCAAGGTCGATAATGTCTGCGTACATGTCATGGATAGTCGCATCTTCGTTTGCTGCTAAAGCCGCTGTGAGAAGTTGTGTCACCATTGCAATACGAGCGTTCTTTCGGTGGATTGAAGTCGATACGCTTTCATATTCTTCAATCAAATCGGCTGTGTACCAATATTCGCCGAAAATTGTGTGGGTTGAGTCTTCAACGGTATCTTCGCTACTACGAATGCTGTTTTGGAATTCGCTTTCAGCAGCGCTCATGTGGTTCTCTTTGTCCCAATCGTCTCCGATACAAACATCAGTGATGGTTGATTCACATGGAATTTGAACGCCATCGCTATACATGCGAATAACTGGAGTAGTTGTGTCAAAGATTCCACCGTTGTGGTGATATCCTTCCGCCATCACAATGTTTCGGTTGGTCTTGATAACACTGAAAGAACGATCTTGGATAAAGTCAATCATACCTTCATCTGAGCGTGTTTCCATATCTGTGAATTCGGCAATTTGTTCTTCTGAGAGGTAATCTTCCAACACATTTTGGAATCCATTGGTGAAGGTACCGTCTTCAAATGTTGAGGAACTTGCGTAATCGCGGTCTCCTTCTGCGAGTTGCCAAACGAACATCGCCGTCAAGTCATCTTGGTTACGTGCCAGCAACATGTTACCTGTCGCAGGAATACCGGACTGGAAGTTGTCAGAAACAGATGGGTGTTCGCCAGTTGTTAGTGCTTGGAACCCGTAGTCCCACCATGAAACGAATGCAGGGCGCTCGGAATAAGTCACGTCCGTATCCTGTTCAGCGAGCCACTCATATGCCCGATTCCAGCCGTCGTCATTGAAACTGGAACCAAAGTTACCGAGGTACCAGCGGCCATCGTGGCTTGTGCTGTCAAGAATAGAGAACCCGAGGCCGTCAAATCGGAGAATGTCAGGCACGATATCGTAAATTCGCTCGTCGAGGTCACCCTCTACACTTGACGAGGAGCCGGGGATGGCTGAGTCAAGCCCGTACGTTGCTTGCTGACTAAACAACATCAACATCACGAGGAAGATAGCTGAAAATTGAGGTGTTCGCCAAACTGCTCTGCGAGCACCTGCGATTCGGTCTGCAGGTGTTCGAATTCCAAACTTCTTCCAAGAACGGACCAAACCGCCCCAGTTAGCCCACTTCCAGAGTGCTGCGATACCGCAGGCTCCAAGAATGGCCATAATTGGCGTGGCGTTGAACATGAAACGGGCTGCGTTCCAAGCCATGAAGGTCGCCGCAAAGACCCAGACACCAAAGACAAGGTCTGTTGAGCGTCGGTGGCGGAGTCCCCGCCATAGGAATGTGCCACCCATTACGAGTGCGAGCAAGAAGGTAATTGGACCAAAGGAAGCAAAGAGTTGTGCTCTGTTTGGAGCGTTAGCTTCTGCAACTGTTCCGAAAATCTTGGTCTTAGCAAAGTATCCGCTTCCCGTGAAGAGAACGTCCCAAGCGTCTGAAATCCCTAATGTCTTGAGAACAAACAACAGGCTGAAGAACACAGCAGCCAAACCAGCAAGGGTTCCAAGAACAAGCAACCAAGGCTTGTCTCGGTACCCTGTTGTGACAAATGCAATGGCAAGAGTAAACCCGAAGATGAACAAGAAGGGTTGTAGGCCAGTTGAATCAAACACAAGCGAAAGTTGTGGGTGTCCGTAGAACGGCAGAGCCATGAGGAATATCACCGAAAGCATAGTCAGGAACATGACGCTCATAGCGGTTGAATCCCGGCGGCGGAACATGTTTAGACCAACTTGTAGAGCGTAAGCAAGGAAGAGAATCGAAGGTCCTACGACGAATCCTTTCCATCCAAGAGATGCAATACCAAATGCAACACCAGCTAGAATAGCGTTAGACATTGCTGCTTGGCGATGAGTGAAAACATCACGGATGGCGCGGATAAAGGACAGCGGGTGTGCTGATGTTTCCTTTGTGATCCGGGCAGTCCCTGCGTACTTGACTGCTCGCAGCCAATACATGAAACCAATGCTGATGAACAGCATAACAAAGGCGTCGTGGTCTGCTAGGGCCCAAGTAGAGTGAGTGACGTGAGCAGGCATGAAAGCGACGAGCCATGCTGCGATAACAGCTGCACCTTTACCGAAGTGGTCTCGGGTTGTTGCTGCAATTGGTAGAATGGTAAGAGCTCCGTAAACTGCAGGAAGTCCGAGCATGCTCCACCAGATAGCATCTTCAGGGTTTTCAAGGAAGGGTTGGAGGAGCATTGCTCCGACTGCCATTGACCATGTGAAGAGTGGCGGACGAGGATTGATTCCGCCAATAGGGTAGAATCGGTCTGCATCGTAAACAAGGTGAGCGTTATTTGCTAGGATATAATCCACAACTCGCTTCATGTACCAAGGGTCAGAACCACCGGTCATGTCCCAGTTACCAGTTCCAAAGGCACTCATTGAAGGAACAACATACCACTGGATACGGATAGTGAGTCCGATGATGAAGGCAAGAGCGATCATCAATCCAGCACCGTGTGCGTTCAGGAACAAGCGGGCATTGGAGGGTTCGTGTTCTCCACGGTTTGCCCAACCACCGAATTTCTCGTGAATCGAGATGTAGTAAATTGCAACGCAGATAAAGAAAGTGATACCCAACCAAAGCAGTGCACCCCAGGTGCCTGCAAGGTTTTCAGTGTACCAAATTTTGTCTTCATACCAGGATGAGACTTGGTAAAGCGTCCACATCGAACCGGTGAGCATGGCTCGTGTAAACCAACGCTCAGCGACCATTCCAGCCACAATAAGGGCCACAACACCGGTTAGGAAAGCTGCCCAATAGCCAACATAGCCATGGTAGCCCTCTCCCGTAGTAATGCGGAATTGGTCAATGAGTTCAACGGAGTTGAAGTGCCAGAGGGAACCTGCGAAAGCAAGAACCCAAACACCAAGAGCACAGATGAGCGGGGCAGAGGAAGCATTCCATCCACCTTTTTCACTGACGAAGGAAAACCATCCCTCAGGTCCTGCTGGATTAGCAATGCCTCGTGCAACCAAACCGACGAGCAGACCTAGTGCTGCAAACATAGTCCAGTATGCAAAGAAAACGTAGGCGGTTGCTGTGCGGCCATAGTTAAGGGTGGACTCAGTTTGTCCGTTTCCGTTAACCAAAGTAGCAGGTATATCGGCAAGATAGTCTCCGGATGCTGCAAGAGCAAGCCAAACACCAATCGCTGAAAACATGAGCATTGTGTTCCATTCGTGTCGTCCACGCATGTCAAGATATGACCCCAACAAAAGAACGATGGCAAACATAAAGGCGGCTAAAGCCCCGACTTCTGTGAACATGTACAATAGTTCCGCTCCAACGATAGAAACCAACAACACTCCGAGGGAGAGAAGTGATGATGAGATCTTGAGTTGACGAAGAATTACACGTGGCACAATGGCCAACATGCCTGCGATGGCGACGACAATCATCGGCATCAGGTTATTTACGTCCATTTCGAAGGAAATTCCCACGATTTGCATAGCGGCAAGAGCCAGCAATACAGCCAATGGGGCGAAGAGCCACCCCAAGGCAATATTAGGCTGTGCTGCCTTCATATCTTTTTCATCATTCATATTGTATCCCTCTATTCAAGGCCCAGCCTCGAGGCTGATGCATTTTGCCCACTTGTGAACCCCTCTTGAAGGTGACGGGTTTAGATACAGTCACTAATGCCTATCAGTACCCTTTTTACCCGTATTTGATGGATGTGTTGTTGTGTCAAAATTATTCGCCGGAGAATGCTCGGAAACCAATGTCGGTCCGGAAGTGGCTACCTTCAAGGTCAATGTTGTTCAGAAGTTGGTACGCAGACACCTGAGCATCTCTGAGTGAGCCAGCCATCGCAGTACAAGAAAGCACACGACCTCCGCTGGAGATCAGTACACCCGAATCGTCTTTGCTTACCCCTGCAACGTTGACCCAACTATGACGATACGATTGCTCGTTCAACGCTTCTTGAAGGCCGTGAACAACTTTTCCTTTGATTGGACCAGCAGGATAGCCTTCAGATGCTAAAACAACAGTAAGGGCTGAAGAAGAATCAAAGTCAACTGACGTGGGGTCAAGCGTGTCCGTAGCCGCACCGAATAACATTTCGAAGACATCACTGGAGATAAGAGGCAAGGTCACTTGACATTCTGGGTCCCCGAATCGTACGTTAAATTCAACGACATACGGGTCGTCGTGTTCATCGACCATCAATCCAATGAACAGAACACCACGATATGGAGTTGGTTTGTTGGATAAATGCTCATGCATCGGAATGACGATGCGATGGAGAATCTTATCGTAAACACTGGAGGTCACGACAGGTGCTGGGCAGTAAGCCCCCATTCCGCCGGTATTAGGCCCTAAATCACCGTCAAAAGCTCGCTTGTGATCTTGACTTGCAGGCAAGGTAACGAACGACTCGCCGTCCATAACTACCAACATACTCGCCTCTTCACCTGGGAGAAATGCTTCGAGAAGAACCATACCGTCGGTTTCAATTGAAGAAGATATGAATTGCTTTGCCTCGTCTCTGTTGGAGGTCACGACTACACCTTTACCACCAGCCAAAACATCTCGTTTGATAACCCAAGGATTTGAGCCGAACTCGTCCAAAGCCGATTCAACATCTGATTGGGCATTGAGTTCAATGTAGTCTGCTGTTGGAACACCCGCTTCTTTCATGGTCTTTTTTGCATGTAATTTGGACCCTTCAAGGTGAGCAAGTGCGGCTACTGGCCCAAAACAAGGAAGCCCAGCATCTGCGCACATGTCCGCAAGACCGTCACACAAAGGTGCTTCAGGACCTACGATAAGCAACGAAGCATCGATTGAAGAACAATATGAAACAATCCCCGAATTTGAAGCGTCTTCCAATCTGTGATTTGTGGCGATGAGAGAGGTTCCTGCATTGCCGGGAAGGCAGTAGATTGCAGCGACTTGTGGCGACTGACTCAGCGCCAAGCAAAGAGCATGCTCACGCCCGCCACTGCCCACGACGACAACTGTTGCTCCATCCATGGTTGAACTGGTCCGAACCCGACGCATAAGTTCTTCGCGGGAGACTTATCCCCCAAACATCCTCAAAATAGACGAAGTCTTATTCACTCAGGTCCTGTGAAGTGACCATGCGAACACCGTTTCGGCCCACTGCAATCCTTCTTGTGCTCCTCCTTTTGGCGATGCCCTTGACCGCTGCCGCACCACCAACATCCGGTGAGAACCTCACCGTTTCTACAAACGAGAATTGGATTGAAGATGGAGCAATGAACGGCCATGTAACAGTTGCTAACGGTACGACACTAACCGTGAGCGCTAACATCACCATGGGCACAGATTCTTCGATTACCGTAGAGGAAGGCGGAAACCTGATAGTCACAAATGGAGCCTTGCTAAGTAACGACCTTAATTCTGGAATCCGAGTTAATGACTTCCTAGCAACCGTCTCCCTCAACTTTGGAGACATCGGTCAAGAAGGCGTCATACAACTGAAATTTGACCACTCGATATCTGCTGACACGCTTTTCAATATCACTTTAGGAGATGCAACTGTCAATGCGTCAACATCCATGCAAGCAAGCGGTACGACAATCATAGAATTTGACGCAGATTTTAACGGTGACAACTTGGTGATTTCCTTTGACTCCTACTACTTCACCCCGACATATTTGTTATGGGCCAAGGCAATTTATGGTGGAGGGACTATCATCACACAAACCGCACCTGAAATAACAAATACGAGCAATGCTCCATTGTATTGGTTTCAGTCAGGATATGACATTATAGCCCACGGTAGCCTTTCTATTATTTCGAGCCAAATTAACGGCGCAAACATCACTTGTGATGGCCTTTGTAACATTGAAGATTCAATGCTCTCTGGTAGTGCCCCGATCTCAGCAGCAACAACTGCTACAGTCACCGTATCTGACGCATCTATCACGGGCTCACGCACCGATGAAGACATCATTCTCCACGACCAAGCCTCCATCACTTACACCAATTCCCAGGGAACTGGGGGTTCAACTGATGGCTGGATACGATTGCTTTCTGAGAGAGTTCTTCAGACGAACATACCCAACGGAAGCCTCGACATTACTGACTTGGGCTATGGAAAATCTGATTGGAACGCCCTCACTGACTCAACAGGTCGTGTTACTCTCGTCTCAGACGACCCTACTACCGAGCACAAGAGAATTGTAGAATGGATGAATGGAGACGGAACTGTACAACAAGAACGTGGAACCATCACGCTTTCTATCGGATCATCCAGTTCATGGGGTTCTTACTCCACAACAGTTGATGCACCAACAACTGCATTTGGAACAATTGACCTTCCTCTGCCTTATGTTGAGGTGTCGTCGATTCAGCCCGAGGACATTACAGCATCTGTTAATCGGAGCATTGGAGCAATGGTAACCGTCAGCAATACAGGTGATGTTGATACAAGGGCTAACTTCCGGTGTTATGTTGATGGAAACGATGCAGATACTCAACCCTCCACGCTAACCGCAACGGTAGCTGCAGGTGAATCCAAAGATATTCCAATTGTTTGGTACATGTATGAAGAAGGAATGCAATCTCTCAATTGCAGAGCATTCCTACCAGCAACTTTCTCGGAAATTGGAGACATGGTTGCCGATTTGAATGGGACAACATCAGATGAAGTAAATTGGGTTTACGCAGAAGAAGTTGAAGCAACTCCGTACATCATCTACATCATTGCAGTCCTTGCGTTCATGGGTGTTGCTCTCATAGCACAACGTGGGGTTAACAAAACATACGAAGAGGTCCCGGAATTGCCGGATGACGATGAGGAAGAAGACGAGGATGAAGCATCAGAGGAATCTCCGGAATTGGAAGAGAAGGATGACCCCGAAGAAATCGAGGAGCCATCAGATTCAATTTATGATTTGGGCGATGAAAGTGAGACTGAAGAATCCGAAGAAGAGGAATCCGAAGAAGAGGAATCCGAAGAAGACACAGATTGAGTTCTTCGTTTGCTACTCTATTCAATGAGTAAAGTCACATG
>TARA_B110000444_G_scaffold261503_1_pt1 | contig 25050 bp, 30 predicted proteins | sample TARA_B110000444 | Tara Oceans TARA_B110000444 (sample SAMEA4398370) | marine metagenome | biome: Polar Biome; feature: [SRF] surface water layer (ENVO:00010504); material: water (ENVO:00002006), including particulate matter (ENVO:01000060) such as... | depth 5 m | reverse complement strand
ACGCATATTGAGTTCAGTACTCAATTTCCACAGCCACAGCCGCGTGTTTGGCAAGAAGGGTCATCAGCCTTAACAGCGACCTCTTGTGTGATTTCTTCTGCGACGGCCTTCTTAGGCTGGCGGCGGAGTATATTTGGCAGACGAACTTTTCTCTGATTCTGAGAGGTGCGGCGGTTCATGTTTCCCCCACAATGGTGTAGATGATAACCGTTATTGAATAGTTAATAATCAGCAATTTACCATATAATAATTCAACAAGGGGATAAGAGGGTATAGATTCTGTCCCCAAAAATTTAAATAAGAAACCCAAAAGCCCTTATATATATTCACTAGATTAGTGGGTTGGAGTGAAACATATGGATGATCAGCAAGTAGAAGATATTGTCAAGTGCAGCGACTGCGGAAGTCGTTCACTATCGAGAGACGAAACACGTGGCGAAGTTGTTTGCGACGACTGTGGATTGGTGTTGGAAGACAACGTCATTGACCAAGGTGCAGAATGGCGTGTCTTTTCACCCGAGCAAGGCGACCAGCGTGCTCGTACCGGTGCACCAATGACCGTTATGCTCCACGACAAAGGTCTCTCAACGGACATCGATTGGCAGAACAAGGATTACTCTGGAAAGACCATCAATTCCCGATACCGTTCTCAATTCTACCGTATGCGAAAGTGGCAGAAGCGAAGCAGAGTCAGCAACGCTACAGAGCGCAACTTGGCTATGGCTCTTGCAGAATTGGACCGAATGGCAAGTCGTCTTGAACTTCCTAAATCCGTCCGTGAGGCTGCAGCTGTTAACTACAAGAAAGCAGTTGACAAGCGTTTGATTCGCGGCCGCTCTATCGAAGGTGTTGCAGCAGCATCACTCTATGCAGCTTGCCGACAATGTGGAGTTCCACGAACACTCGATGAGATTGGACAAGCCTCTCGTACCGGTCGTAAAGAAATTGGCCGAACATACCGATTCATGGTCCGAGAACTCAAGATGAAAATCATGCCAACAGGGCCAGAAGATTACATTTCTAGATTCTGTTCTGGACTTGGATTGGATGCAGAGGTTGAAGCAAAAGCATACGAACTCATCAAGGCTGCTCAAGAGAAGGAATTGACCAGTGGCCGAGGGCCGACAGGAATCGCGGCTTCAATCATCTACATTGCATCGGTTTTGTGCGGAAAGCGCCGAACTCAACGTGAAGTTGCTGAAGTTGCTGGAGTTACAGAAGTCACCATCCGTAACCGATACAAAGAACTCATTCAGAATCTCAATATTGAGCTTGATATTTGAGGATTGCATCCTTTGGAAATGTGTAGGAGGGTTTGTGCGTGAGCAAGATTCGTAAGAAAATTTCAAACGAAGCGTTTGAACTTGTGGCGACCGGGTTGGTTGAAGCATTGGAACGAGGCACTATCGCTTGGCCCCTCCCTTCTCCGCCAATGAGCGACCCAGATTTCCCGGCTATCGCCCCTACATCGCCTCACGTTCTATTTGAGCAAGGCCTTGGAATTCTAAATGTTGATCGTGGCATGTTTGACCGCCATCTGAATTCCGTAGTTGACCTCATTGTGCCTCACAGAATGAACCTCAGTGACGATCCTTTCGAAATTCATGAGCGGTGGCTAAAACGCCGTATGAATGAAGTGTCAAACCGTCTTTTGTTTTGCATCGCCACCGATTGGTTGGCCCAAGCCTTTGACCCGCACGCACCCAATACCGACCGATGGTGGCTTAGCATCGCTTTGCTTAACGGGCTTTCAACCGTACCTCACGGTCAATCCGTTCACCAAGGATACCACCTCGTTGAATCTATTGCACTCGCTGAGCGTCCTGGAACATGGCATACCCAGCCCGATGCTGGACCAGCGCATATGGATTGGAACCCTACCGCAGTTATCCCGCGAATGTCAACGGTTGTCGTGGCCCACACACAAGGTGTTGAGGCGGCAGTTTGGCTTCTTGAACGCCTAGAAAACAGTGATTCTCCACGGCGCCTGCTTTTGATGCAATGGATTCGCCTGTTGATGGAACGAAAACCTTTGATTGAACCGTTAGGCCTGAAAGAAATTCTGTTGAGAAGGGCAGCCGATGAAGACCCTGAAATTGCAGCGTATGTCACGCTTTGTCTTGCAAAATCCGTTGAAGCCGACCGCGACTTTGGACTGGAACTCACACATCGGCTTCATGCCAGAGAGGAGCCTTTGGTTCGGCGCGGTTTAGCCGATGTGCTGACCCGATTGTTCCGCCGACTTGGTGAAGACGCAATCCCGTTTCTCAATGATATGCTCGATTCAGAAGACGAAAGTGTGTTGGCTGCAGCAAGTTCAACCGTTGGTGATTTGAAGTATCTCGACAAGGATCAATGGGCTGACCGTTTAGCAACCCTCGCTCACCACCCCTTGGCCATAGTACGGCGAAATCTTGTTCCAAACCTTAGGGAGTACATTGAGTATGACTCGACTGACGCAAGAGGACTTCTTCACCAACTTTGGTGTGATGGCGACGAAGTCGTCCGAACCCGACTACGAGAACTACTGATTCGTATGGAGGAGGTTGACTCCGACCAGTTTGCCCAGCGAATAACAGGACTTTACGAGCACAAAGCCGACCTTGAACCGCTGTGGGAAATCCTCACTCTCCGCCGCCCAGAGCGTTGCGAATCATGGAAGACATGGCTATCCCAAGGCGGCTCTCATCCTACCACGCCACAGAAACAACTCCCCCAATCAACGTTGGAAGAACCAGGAGAGCTTCCGGAATTAGGTGCTGCACTCGATGTCCTTGACCAAGAACTTGGCTTCCTTGACTGATTACTCTTCTTCATCAAGAGCAAGAGGCCCTTTGGTAATTGACCAAACATAACATCCGTTAAACAGCGCAAGTGATCCGATCAGAGCAAGAATCAATCCAGCCGGCTCTGGAGCAACGCCATCGGCATCAAATAATGAGATCAAGCGAGTCACGACCAGGCAAGCCAGGCCGAAAACCACGACTGACAACCATGTGTCTTCTGGAGTCTCCCATCTGTCAACAGTGGGGGCAATTCCAAATCGTCCAAATGTACGCTCATACCAAGCCAGATACAAACATGAAAGGCCCGCTAATCCGAGGACGCCACGGCTAAATGAAGCGGAATCCCACGGCCCTGAAGGGGCAACATCGAGGAAGGTCTGTACCACAAGCACCGCCCCTGCTACCGTGAGGGAAATTGAGACGGTTTTTGCCTCCATGCTTCTTGCGTGGTGGGCCACGCTTGAAAGCCTGTGCCTTTGTCGCAGTACCATGCAGCATGTTCGTGACGCTCTGATTGTGGCCGGAGGCTTAGGCACTCGGATGTTCCCAGTAAGTGCTATTCAACCTAAGGAAACTCTCCCCCTTGTTGATGTTCCATTGCTAACACACTTGGTCATGGAAGCCAAGAATGCAGGAGCAACTCGTCTTCACATTATTCTCTCTCCTCGAAAAAACCTCGGAGATTTTCTTGCCGACCGTTCTGACCTAGCGTCTATGAGGCCCGAACTCGATGCAACTCTATTCAACATCACAAAAGATATCGAGGTGTTTACCCACATTCAACATGAAGCCAAGGGTATTGGAAATGCTCTACAGTGTGCTCTACATGCGGTTGAAGGGCCCATGCTGGTATTGCTTGGGGATAACGTTCTGATGGACACCCACAGCCCAACAACGGCCTTCGCCCCATCTACTGCTTCACAGCGGTTGGTTGAACAATTCAACCAGCACGGTCAAGCAACCGTTGGATTGATGGAAGTCCCAGAGGACCAAGTGAGTCATTATGGGATTGTTTCCATGACTGAGAGCACCATCACCGGAATGGTTGAGAAACCGACCCTGGCTAAAGCACCAAGTCGTATGGCAATGTGTGGCCGATACGTATTCCCAGACACAACCCAAGTCCTGTTGGAAGAGTATTCGTATGAACGATATGGGGATTTGCAAACCATTGCTCTACAAGAGCATTGGATGAATGAAGGAACCCTTCATGGCGTTCTTCTAGATGAAATGCAATGGTATGATTCAGGCTCTCCACTTTTGTGGCTTCAGGCCCAAGTTGACCATGCACTACGCCGGCCGGAATATTCGGAAGCCATGCGCAACTGGCTTCAAGAGCGTTTGAAGGATTAACGTTGCCCTGGTTTCCAAAAGGTGAGCGGCTCGGGTTGATCGCCCTGTGCTCGGCGTAGAGCGAGATGGTCAGCACGTTCGTTCCAGCGGTGACCCCGGTGTGCTCTCACATGCGCCCATGTCAGCGGCCGTAATCCTGCAACTTCTCTCCAGAGCAATTGCACTTGGCGAACCAATTCTTTGTTGGCTTTGGCTTTCCATGCTCCGCTAGCAAGGTTGCCTGCATATTGCGAGTCGGCACGAATCACAGCGGCCTCTTCACCTCCCTCTACCAGAAGCCAACGGAGGGCTGCTGCAAACCCACACAACTCTGCCGTGTTGTTTGAACCCACTTCAGCCCCAATGAAACCTTCACCTTCAGGGTCAGTGATTACTCGGCCCGAGGTTTCTTCAACGATTTCACCGGTACCCCGGCCTAATCCCGAGTCGCCTTTGACAGCCACTAAGGCCCAAGCTGCAGGTGTTTCTGCGTCGACATTTTGGTTCCCAAGACAAGAGCCGTCAACATAGAGGCTCCAGATGGGAGATGTACTCAAACGGGTCACTCGCCGATTTCAGCCTTGTAACCAGCAGCGTCCATGAGTTCTGAGACGCCTTCTGGATTATCGAGTGTCATCTTGACAATCCAACCCTCGCCATAGGGAGAGGTGTTCATCAATTCAGGAGTGTCATCGAGGTCCATATTGACCGCTGTGATGGTTCCAGATAGCGGTGCGAAAATTGGAGATGCAGATTTGACAGATTCCACCACGGCAAATTCGCCCATGACGTCCATGACGTCACCTTCTGCAGGGAGTTCAATGTAGACAATATCGGTCAGCATTTCTTGAGCGTGGTCCGTGATTCCAATGGTGACGGTGTTTCCTTCAAGTTTCAACCATTCGTGTTCTTTGGTGTAGTACAGGTCTTCTGGGATTTCACTCATAGTGCTGCCTCAGTTTGCTGACGAGGAGGCCCCTCATGAATGCACCGATTTCCAGTTTATTCATTCTTCTTCATTCAACTCGCTGGTCAAAACCTTGGCTTCAAGTTCAGCCCACGCATTGGTAACCTCTTCTGACCGTTGCACATCTTCGATATCATCCCTAACTCGAGCCGCCATTACCTCATCGCTTTCGTTGGAAAATTGCGAAGCAAGAGGGCCTTTTCCATTGGAAAGTTGCCAACCAAGGACCAAACATACCAAACCAACAATTGCAAAACCATGAATTGCGTTGATTGAAGACAATGATGAACGCTGATCTTGCATTGCAAAACCAACGCCGAGTAGTAATCCCACGCCAACCCCCATCACGAGTCGGGAAACGGCAACTGCAGGGGGGTGCATGAACGTTCCAAGAACTTCTTACGGATGAATCAACCGATGAGGTGGATATGCTCAGTAGGTTTCTCGCATCAACTTGTGAATCTTATATGGCAATAATGCCCGATTAACCGGAGTGACTTCAAGGATACGACCGTCGTCACGACGACGAATGTCTTGCAAGAGTGGATGGCGACTCTTTTTGTGAAGGGTTAGCAAGGTTGGCATGTCAACTTCTAAAGCGCTACGCACTGCGCTGACGAAGGCTTCCGACTCAACAGAGAACTTACCAATTTCGTCGATGACGAGAACTTCACAGTTGTGCTGGGCGTAATCAATCGCTGGAATGGCAACGCGGTTTAATTCTTCAATATCAATGCCGTACCCAAGAACTCGGAGGCGAGAATCGATGCTTTTGTGGGCGATAATACCCTCTTCTCCGGTAACAACGTCAATGATCTTGTATCCTAGACGTTCTCCGTTTTCGAGTAGTGGTTCAGTTCGGAGACCGCCCAAAATTGGTTTTTCAACGGTCCCTCCCCGCATTTTTATCTCTCGCGTACGCTCATCCACAAGCATTTTGAGAACTTTTTCCATTACAGCGGACTTTCCACTCCGAGGCAAGCCAGTGATTCCGATTTTTGGATGAATGCCCATTGAATTGCGTCCCCCGAAAGTCGTACAACCTTTTCCAACGGGTTATGTGATATAAAATCTAGGGCTGCTAAGGTCCGTTTTCGGAAATTAAATTCGTAAAATCATACAATCAGTTGGTGACAGTGCTGATTTGCGGAAAAGCCTTAGGCAATTCCAACGGAAGCATCTCCAATTCGTAATTATTGACGTTATTGTTTGCAGCCCAGGCACGAGCCCACTCGTCAAGATCATCGTTGTTGAGGTGCTTACACAACCAATTCAGGCCAGATTCAAGGTTTTCATGCTCAGAAATGAGGCGGTCTTGTATTTCTTGATGGAGTTCAATGTGGTTTACACTGTTGCCCAGCACGCTTCCTTCGGGGATTACTGCCCACCGTAGTCGTCGCTCTTGGTGAGCGTTGACAATAGCTTGGCAGGCGAGTCGAGGGCCGAAACGAGGGTGATGGTCTCCAATCCACATAGCGAGTTGCCGTTCACTGGCGCGAGAAGGGATATCGGTTCTAAACGCAGGGTGGCGAATAAACACCTCTCCATCTTCAGTTTCGGAAAAGTGCACGCCGCGAATGAACGGACGACTGCGCTTTCCTTTGACCCATGTTTCTATGAATTTTGCATGAGCAGTTTGGTCAATTTCACCGACGCGAACACGAACCTGTCGTTCGTTGGTTGTTAGTGGGTGCGTTTCGTCGCTCAAGCGAGGGAGCAAGGCCAATCGGTCCAGAACCTCAAGAGTATACTTGCGCTCAATACGGTCCCTTGGGAGCCGTGGAACTGCCCATGTGTCCCGGGCCCACGAGGTCCATCGTTCATCTTTGAGTTCAAACACTGGGACCCGACTCGATAACCCTTCCCCGTCTCGGCGTAGGTCAGACCGAGTAATTGGCCCGTGTATCATGAGATTGGTTCTGTCGCCGTTAGCTGTGATGCCCAAGACGACAACGCCTTGTGTCATCCCCGGGAAGAGCAAGTTTGCTTCTTCGATAGCCCATACCTGTGTCCAAGCGTGTTCCTTGACCAAGAGTTCTCGCAGAGGGTGAGAGGATTGCTCACGCAACAAACTGTCCGGAGCAACCATCCGCAATCGTCCACCGTTTTCCAGTATCTGCAAACTGCGTTCAATGAACAGGCGGTAGAGGTTGACGTTGCCACGCATGGTTGAGAAACGGGGCTTGTTGTCGTCTTGGAGGGCGCGAAGTTGCTCTCCAAGTTCCTTGCGAAGACGGCTTCCGTCTTCCATTCCGCGGAATCGGTCTTTGATTCGGAGCCAAGGAGGATTGGTGAGGACCAATCGTGGTTGTTGTGACCACGGCCATTCACCTTGTAGTGCGTCACCTTGCTGGACCCCTTCATCAAGTAGGGTTTCCATTTCTTTTCGTGAAATTTTACCGGGGGTTTCCGGGCCGAAGCTGACCAATTCGTGTCGGATAGATTCGAGAAGTAGTCGGACCTTTGTGCTCTGAACCACCAAAGGATCGATATCAAGAAGTTGGATGTTGGCGAAGAAACGACGAGTATCCATCTTCTTAATTTCAGCATCTGCCTCATCGTGGGCGTCAGCGTGACGACGAATGAGGCGAGCATGGAACAAGCCACCGCCAGTTGCAGTATCGGCAACGGGGAGAGGGATGCCACTCAAGGTGCGTCGCCCTTCTTCGACCGCTGCCGCTTCGGCTTCATTGTCTACCTCATTTTCTTGAGAAGCCACGGGTAAATTGAGTTGCTCGACATGTTGTCTGAAGCCAGGAGGAAGATTGCTCATGAGGAAATTTGATTGTTGAACAGGTTTCTTAGGATTGATGAGAGTTTCACGCATTTCAGAGGCAATGACGGCGTCGGCCAAACGAGGTGGAGTTGGGTGAGCACCCCGAGGAGAGCGGCCATCGGACTCGGCATCGTGCCGAGCCAAAAGATGGTCGAGCACATGGCCCGGGTCGGTGAGAAGATTTGCCGGAAGTGTTGGCCAATCTTCAGGAAGGAGCGCGGCGATTGGTTGGAACGATTTGAGGGACTGCTCCCATGTGCTGAGCCAGATGTCAATCTGTTTGTCGCGGTCAGCAAGACATCTATCTAGGCGTGCATACCATCCGCTGACTCCGTTTTGCATCATCCCCACCACTCCAAGCGGGTCGGCTTTCTATCTTTGAATGTGACTCTTCCTGCAATGCTCAAAATTTGCCGTTTTGCTCAGAGGATTTTAGAAAACTCTTGATACCAATTCCACCCATCTCCAACCCAATCAAGAAGGGAGGAAAGTTCTTCTTTATCGACATCTCCTGCTTTTGCAATTGCCTTCAGTGCCTTGATTTCTTTCGGGTCGTAACTCCCATCAATAGCAGCGACGAACGCAGCATCTCTAAGAATGAAACGAATTAAGCCCTGCTCTAAATCTATCAGAGATTGTTCAAGGGGGACGGGATGCTCAAATCCTGAACGGATGTCAACTCGGACTTCCGGATGAATCATACAACGTCCCATCATTGCTTCAATCACTGCGATTTCTTCCCGGACGAGTTCGCCGTCAGCTGCAGCAATGTAAACCAAAACCTCGGCATACCTGCGCAATTCTTGTGGTGAACGATGGCTCAAACCATCAGGGAACATGGTTCATTCCTCAAGGTTGTCCAAAATGTCGTAGCCTTCTTTCATCCACCTGTAACCAGCTACGGTCCAATTGAGCAGTTGGTCAACGGCATCTTCCTTGAGCCCTAGAAGTTCAGAAATATCCTCGAGTGCATCACGCTCATCCTCGTCAACATTTCCATCTGCTGCTGCCATCATGACAGCGTCACGCAGAGCGAGACGACCGGCTTCTCCGGACAAATTCTCCATACACTCTTCAAGAGAAGGAGGATTTTTCAACTCATCCCGAATCATTTGACGTTGATTGGGCGAAAGTAGTGCTGTTCCGAGACGCTGTTCAAACATCGCCATCTCGTCAATGGTCAATTCGTCATCAATTCGAGCCATGTAAGCGAGAAGCCGTGCGTAGGCAAACCGTTGTTCCCGGGGTAATTTGTGAACCGTATCAGGTAGCATTGGACTTATACGAACGCTTCTTCCCCAAGAACTCAACGGTTGGAAGCCCCTTAGGGAGGGCTATCTTCAAACCTCATAGCCATCACCGAAGTCCGTGGGTGCCAAGGCCAAGCCAGACGTCGTCATTTGGACCAACAAGGGTTGTGGCGCCTGTGTTCGTGCAAAGCAGTTGTTTGAGAACAAGCAGGTCGAAGTAACCGAGCGACGGCTCAAGAGCTCCCCCTCTATTCAGCGTGCCTTTAGCATGGCTTCACGGGGTGCAAAAACAGTGCCACAGATTCTTATTGATGGGGCACTAGTTGGTGGATTTGACCATCTTCTGATTCTTGAAAAGTCAGGAGAATTGGACGTGATGCTTGGGCTATCAGATTCACTTCCCGAACGATCGGCGTGGCAGAGGTTTTGCGCATGGGCTGGATTGGGTTAGCATCCAAAGCAAGTCTTGAAAGACTTTGAAACATTCAGTTTATTCATGGACCCTAGTATCAATGTACTTGGAGGGCCACTCCAAACCTGTTCAAACGAGCCGCTGACCGGCTGGTATCGGGATGGTTGTTGCAATACTGACTCAAACGACCGTGGCTCACACACAGTTTGCTGCGTTCTCAATGAAAATTTCCTTCAATTCGCAAAAGGGCAAGGAAATGATTTGATCACCCCCGTCCCAGAATTCAACTTTCCAGGGCTGAAGCCTGGTGACTCTTGGTGTGTTTGTGCTCGAACATGGCTTGATGCTGTAAATGCTGGACAAGCATGCCCGCTTGATTTAGAAGCAACCCACGAGCATGCCCTCAAGGTCATTCCGCTTGGAGTTCTTGAGACTCATGCGGTCTGAGCATTCGGGTCTTCATCTTTGTATTGGAAGACCAAAACTCGCATAGTGAGCCACACTACGAAGCCCCAAGCAAGCATGTTGAGTACCGACAACACCCTCAAGTTATTTGGGTACATTTCCGATAGCGCCCCGATGGTATAACTTGAGCCAACGAGGCTAAATAGATAGGTCGGAATTGAGGTTGCAAAGGTCCACTTCACCGGTTTTCTTGCGTCAAAGGTATAGGCGCGATGAACGAAATGCGCCATAACTCCAGTCAAGCCCCAAGCAGTTCCCCACAAGATACGAACATCCGTGTCCGTCAACGACCACAAGAACGCCTCCCAGACAATAAAAAATGCAAGGCTGTTGAAGCTGCCCGCAATTCCAAATCGAAGTAAGGAACCTCGTGGTGCAAGGCGAGTTAGAACTGATACCTCAGCCATATCAATCGTCGTTGGTGACAACATCACTTGGTTTGCCGGTAAGGATGCCTCGCAATTGTGCATTATCATGTTGAATCGCGTCCATGAGCGCGTATTTGACGCCCAATTCTTCAGCTAATACTCCAAGTGCCAGGCTGTCTTTTGGTAGGCACTTGCCTCCAAAGCCTCGCTTGAGCCCGAAAATAGGATCCAAGTGTGAAGGGCCGATAGGTTGAGCCTGTTCTGCAGTAATGATATCACGGATCCCATACCAATCTTCACCCATGGCTTCACAAATATCGTACAGTTGATTGGCGAAGGTCACCTTGACTGCATAGAATGTATTCTTGGTATATTTCACCAATTCCGCTTGGGTTGGCGTGACATGGAACAACTGTTCTCTACGCAACACACCCGCTTCCTTGTGTTGTTCAAACACCCGCTTTACAACGTCTTCATGATGGGAGCCAACAACTAAAATATCTTGATTAGCAAAATCTTCCAAACGCTGACGTTCAACCAAGAATTCCGGTGAATAAGCAATCTTCAGATGAGGATAACGCTCGTGATAGAGCTGCGTTGTTCCTGGAACAACTGTGCTCTTGATAACAGCAGTGAATCCTTCGGGGAGGGCGTCAAGGACTTCCTCAACAATCCGAGTATCGCAGGCTCCTGTTACGGGGTGTGGGGGCGTTGGTACAGCGATGTATGCGAAATCAACATGGCCAATAACGTCCTCAAGAGAAGTCCCTCGTGCAGGGTCGTGGATGAAGAGTTCATGGGCATCTGAAAAGCAATGCTCAATAGCGCCTCCGACCATGCCTGCTCCAATAATTCCAATTTTCACAACATCTCCTCCTTATCGGTGTGGGGTCGGGTCCAGCTTGCCTTCTTTAGCCATCAATGAGGCTTTCAGCAATGTATCTGGAGTACCACAGTCCACCCATGTTTCTTCGCCAACAGAAATCAATTCAGCCTCTTTGTCATTAACATAGATGCGGTTCACATCAGAAATCGATGTGTTTGTACCGTGGATGGCTTCGGCTTGGTCCAAATACGACCAAAATCGTTCATCAAAGAGATAAATTCCACCAATGGCAAGATTTGAGGGAGGGTTTTCGGGCTTCTCAACGATATCAATCACATTCTCATCTTCATCAAGAACACAAACGCCAAATGCTTCTGGATGTTCTTCTTCTCTCGCCATCAAGATACAACCTGGTGGTGTTTCAGCATTGGAGAAGTTCGCAACGATTTCCTTCAATTCCATGGTAGTGATGTTATCTGAGAAATAGATCAACAAACGAACTTGGTCGTTATATGGGCGAGCTAGTTTCAGTGCTTCAGCAACGCCGCGAGGTTCTTCTTCGATGACATAATGAATTCGTTCTCCTTCAAGTCCTTGGCCAACGTGGCGGGTGATTTGCCCAATAAATTGGTTTGAAACGATGGTGATGTCCTTAATTCCAGCACGACGAATCGTGCCGAGAGCGTAATCGATGACAGGACGTTCATACAATGGAAGCATCGTCTTTTGAACATAGTGAGTGAAGGGATAGAGGCGACTTCCGTGGCCTCCGGCGATAAGAATGGCCTTTACCTCCATGAAGATACCACGAGGCGACCCTGTATTGAAACTGCCCCACCTTGGTTATTGAGGATCGTCTGATTTCATCACTTCAGAAACGGCACCGTCTTGGGCGTTTTTCTCGAACCATTCCGTTGCCACCAAGTCTCCTAAGCGCTCAACACCTGCTTCAATGAGGTCCGCATCCTCTGCTTCAGATATTTTCCATCGTTCTTCTGCTTGTTTTGCATACACAAGGTCAGCATCTCGCAAAAGATGTTCACTGTGTCGCAGAGGTCCTTCCAACCCTTCGTATTCTTTTTCATGAAGGGCGGGGTCCACACGCTCCCGTTTTTTGTTGAATTCATCCATGTTTTCGGACAGTGCAGGCCCCTTTTCATCACCACCACGACCTCTTATCTCCTCGGAGTTTGTGCGGTCCATGCCCGAAAATTTGGCAGCGATGAAAGCTTGATGGAGTCGTTCCATGGACTCGTCATCAACATCCAATTCAGAAAGCACATCCCAATCAAATTCGATTGCGTCAATAAATTTTAGGAGGCGTTCTTCGCTCTTAGAACGATGATTGCGCCGTAATCCTTCACTGGTTAATGTGATTGCCGCTGAGACGACACCGAAGTATTGCAGAGGTGGAGGTAAGAACAGTAAAACAGAAAATGTTCCAAGAAGAAAATTGCTCCCTTTCCACCGAAATAAAGAGGCGCTTTCATTGGCGAAGTAATCCGAAAACGGGTCAAGTTCGCTAGCCAAATTAAACCCTCACAAATCCAAGAGATTCTTCAGTCGCTCCATACACGCATCGTCAAATTCGGTATCTTCTTTCCATCCTAGCGCCTTAAGCCCCTGAAGTTGGCTTGAACGGATACTCGTGCTCATTCGTTCCACGGAGAACTGCATCAAGAGTCCAAAAATAAGGAAGGCTGCAAGTCCAAATTCCCATCTGGTGAGGGCCATAATCCCCAAGGCAAGAGCAATTCCAGTGATGCCAGCAACAATTGCTCGGTTTTTCATCCGAGATCGTGAGGCTGTAGCGTCAAGAATTCGACGAGCTCCTTCCTTCTTCGTCATGGCCGCCATGCCTAAGCCAAACCGCTGTTCAAGGTGAAGATACCGCTTCTCGCTTGAGCCATTCGTTGATTTCCTTGAGTGCCTCTGTCCCCCTGTGCTGGGCTCTTACTTCTGAGGAGGGAGCGTTCATGTCTTGGACGAGCACACTATCTTGCATGGTGACATTCCCCCTAGGCTGCAGAGCAATTTGGTGGAGAAGATCTCCCATTGTTTGCTGCATGTTGGCGGTTTGTTCAGCCTGGAATGATAGCAGCCGTTCCATGCTTTCGAGAACAATGTTACTTCGTTCTTGACGGTTATCAAGGGCGCGTGAAGCAGCATCCATGGCCTCTTCTTGACGTTTGAGAAGTTCTCTAGCTGCTGGGCTTCCGACCGCATCTCGTCGACGGAGTTCTTCATTGGCGGTGTTGAGTTCTATGTGACGGCGCGTGAGGGCCGCTTCCAACCCGTCGATGTGGATGTTCGCTTCTCTAACAAGCCCTACCATTTCCCGATGGTTGCGGCGCATGGTTCGCATCTCACTATGATGGTGTGCAGCCTCTGAAAAAAAAGCCATCATAATGGAGAGGGCTAAAGCGAGTTGTGGGTGGAATAAAAATGCGGTAGCGGTGAACCATGTCAGTGTTGCAACCGAGAGCGAGCGTAGTATTCCCATACAATATACTCTGTGCCCGGACATAAAGAGGATGTCTTGGGACTTATGCGGGACCCCACTTATTGAGGGAATAAAATGAAGCAATTATCATCGATTTCAATCAACCCGCCAATGGATAGTAGGTGGTCAAGAGCTTCATCAGTCTCGTCATCATCAATGTTGTATGAACGAGTTCCTTTGAAAATCGCTTCAAGGGTAGCAACCGGTTCACCACTTGCCAGTTCAGCCTCTACGGTGATCAGTACGGTCTGACATGCAATTGCAAGTAGTGGGTCGTCGGTATTGTCATTCGGCATGAGGTCAATGAATACACTCGAAGGATGCGGTTCTTGTCCAAGATTTACTGGCTCAGCAGCCCGATTTGGTTCAACGGCTCGTTGTCCTAAACCTCTCAACGGATGTTCTTCGTTGATGTCAAAGCAGTCAAACAAATTTCTTTGGTATGGGTCATCCGCCCTATCCTCCCGAGTAACGCCTTCAATCCTACGGCCAAGGTCGTCTAATCGCTGAAGTCGTTGTTCAATGGCTAATTTCTCGTGCAGTAAATCCACAGTCAAGAGATCCATAGCATTGGCGGCTTGCTTCACAAGCCAATCATGGACGTTCCAATCTGGGTTGACGCCGAGCATCACATCTGCTAATTGGCGAACCTCAAGGGGCATGTCCTCAAGAGAGATACGGCTTTCTTGTTCCTTTTGTCCCTCATCCGCCATGACAGTCCTTCTGACATGACAGCCTATGAAGCATGCCCCTCATGATGAACCGCAATTTCCTATGGAGACCGTTTACAGTATCGGCAATCCCTGAATATTAGCGCGCCACAGGAAAGGAAGGTAAGCGTTTGGCCGCGCGCCCTATTGCCTTTTTTTCACGAGGGTATCGTTCATGTATGGGCGCCCTGTCCCGACATCATGGGTGACCACCGCATTACAGTACTGCCGGGCGATGGAACTGGGCGCGAAGTTGCCTTGGAAGCCCAACGGATTCTTGATACAATTCAAGCAAATACGAATCACGGCTTTGACCAAACGGTCATTCCGTGTGGCGGCCAGCACTACCTTACAACCGGAGAAGAATGGGCCCCCGGGTCATTTGAATTCTGCCGCGATGAAACGGATGCAATCTTCCTTGGAGCCATTGGTCAACCAGGCGCTCTTTTACCAAACGGAGACCTCGCTGGCGGTTCAGTCATTCTCGGTCTTCGAAGCGGCTTGGATTTGTATGCTAATGTTCGACCTATCAAACTCTACGAAGGAGTACCTCACAAGATTCACGGCGGCTTCCGTCAAATTTGGGAGCCCGGCATGGTCGACATGACCATTCTCCGCGAAAATACAGAAGGTCTCTACCATGCTCTTCTTCGCCGAAGTGCAGACCGCGCTCAAGGGCGCCCAGAATATGAGCCAGAACCCATGACATTCCCTGGTTTAGAGGGTGAAGTAGCCTACGATCCACGTCCGATTTCACGAGCCGGCTCTCAACGATTGATTGAGATGGGCTTCGAGGTTGCGGCAACTCGAAACGGTGCTCCAATCGATGGACAACGCCGCGTCTCATGCATTGACAAATCGAACGTTACCCGTGGATGCCAGTTGTTCCGGAGAACATTTGAATCCATTGCAGAGAAGCACCCAGGCACAGAAGCCGACTACGGGTACATTGACGCATTCATGCAGTGGCTAACACGCTCACCTGAGCACTACGATGTCGTCGTAACATCCAACATGTTCGGAGATATTTCGACGGACTTAGGCGCCGTTCTGCAAGGAGGAATGGGCATGGCAGCATCCGGTAACATCGGTGACAAACATGCTTTCTTTGAACCCGTTCACGGTTCAGCTCCCAAGCACGCAGGCCTCAACAAGGTCAACCCCATTGCTTCCATCAATTCCATTCAGATGATGATGGACTACCTTGGTCGTAAAAACGGCGAAGATGAATTGATTGAAATCGCCCGTCTGATTGATGATAGCGTTGCAGACCACCTCCGAGAAGGAAAACTTGTCACATACGACATCGGTGGAAGCGCTTCTTGTTCCGATGTCGGTACAGCTATCGCAGACCGTTTGACTCACAAGTTGAGCGAGCGTTTCTGACCTCAGAAACAACATTCACTCTTCTTTGAGTGTATTGAGCATCCATTCCAATGCACGGTCCAGCGTCGCATCGTTATCATAATGAGCATCCATGACAATTGAGGCCTTTTCATCCATCATAGCGACCATGTTCTTCAACGCCCTTGACAATTCATCAACGATGGTAATGGTTCCCTCACGAGCCGACCGAGACCTAGGGTTCAAGTCGATCACAATGACTGTTTTTCCCATTTCCATCAATGCTCTACAGCGGTCCCCGTCCTCGAGGGGAACAAGAATCACATCGCTGTCTAAGATACCTTCTTTGTGGCAGGCTGCCCGTGGACCTTTGAGTCCAGGTATGAGCGCATTCGGTGCATGTCCGAGGACTTCAACGTCCAATCCGAGGGCGGTTTTTCTCTCTGATATATGTCCAAGAATCGCTTTCATACGTTCTGGAGTCCTGTAAAAAATATTGACTTCTAAAGGGCATCCAAGTGCGGAAGCCAGGATTAACATCTCATCACTAGCGAGCGCTGCAACGTTTCCGTTGACACTGAGAACAGTTCGCTGCCCCTGTATCATTGAAGCAAGAGCATGTCGCGTAGCATCAAGGGCGCTAGGAATGGTAACCTCGCCAAGCAGGTAGTCAAACGCTTCTCCACGACCGTGTGCAATCATTGCACTGCCGGCCAACATCCCTTTCTTTTCGGCTTCTTCTAAGCGATGTCTCATCAGTAATGAGGCATAACGTGGATGACTGGGGTCTGCCGCAATTTCATCCATGTCATCACCTTACAAGCCTTGAGCAAGCATACTGAGATCCATCGGGGTGACGCCCCGATTTATTGCGCTGGTTGAGACGACATCAAGCCCACATTCGCGCCACTCATCGAGCCCCTCGAAGGTAATTCCACCGCTTGCTTCCAAGACAACATGTTGACGGATTTCTTGGTCAATCATTTGTTCAGAAACAGATTTGCAAGCCTCTGGAGTAAAGTTGTCAAGCATGATGACGAGGCGGTCAATCCCTTCGGCTCTTCTTCCCGACCAGACCATAGCAGCCATCATCGCTTCTTTTTCGGTGCGAACCTCAACCTCTAGAAAAGCCCCAACTTCAGCCATATCTACTGTTTGCAAAAAGGCGACGAGGCGATGTTCATGCGAATCTAATTCTTGGTGCATGCTGGCAAGATCGTTTTCCTTGATCATGAGTGCGTCCGTTTTAGAGAGCCGATGTGATAGGCCACCGCCCATGTGCACGGCCCATTTGTCTAAGAGACCCCAAACCGTCTTGCGCGTGCAAGCGATCTGTTTGGGTGCGATGGCGGACCAACGCTTCGCATTGGTCGCAATTCCTGAAAGCTGACCCAACATGTTGAGAATTGGCCGTTCAATGATGAGAAGGCTGTCTCGGTCTCCGGACAAACTGGCGATTTCATCACCTTCTGATACCCGTTTACCATCGCCTGCAAACCATGAGATGCGAACTGATGGCGCCCATATTTGGAGTATGTAATCAACAGCAGCACAACCGACAATCAAACCATCTTGACGTGCAACGATTGTAGCATCAACCTGTTCTGACCGACTTGAAAGAGGCATATCGATGCCGTCGTCACCGACGATAGCACTGACCCAGCGGTCAATGCTTGCTAGCAGTTTACGACTTGCTCCGCCTTCTACTGTCCACAGTTTGTGTCCGCGGTCATGAGGCACAGGTTGCTCATCGGCCATGAATGACGGAATGCGAACCTTCACTTCAAGCCAACCCTTGAGCGCATATCTTTTCACCTGCGACCTTGAGCCGATGGTATGGCTCGAGTGACAGTGATTGGTGCGGGCCTTTCAGGACTCACGGCCGCCCTTTACGCCACAACGGCGGGTCATCATGTTGTGATTCTTGACCGTGGAGAACACCTTGGTGGGCGCGGCACCTCAGAATCTTTTGATGGAATTCCATTTGGATTTGGCCCCCACTTACTTCAGTCAAACGGCCCACTGGCCAAGGTTACAAAGAAAGTCAGTCGCTTGAAAATGGTGCTTGGCACACTACGTTTGGACCGTCTACACGTCACTGGTGTCGGGCCACTTCGACCTCGGGGGAATGTCAAGCAAGCATCCCTTCTAAGGAGGGTGCTGAAGGCAAACGACCGGACACATCCTGCAGTCAGTGGAGCGCACCTCCTAGCCGATATGGGCGCTTTAGATGCCCATGCCTCCCGAGTTCAAGCGTTACAAAAAGGAAAGTTATGCGTGGTTGGCGAGGGATGGTCCGGCGTTGTCGGACGAATGGCATCTGCACTGGATGAAGTTGGCGTGCTTATCGAAGCAGGTTGTGATGTAGTTTCAATTCAGAATGGAACGGTCTATCTTGCAGACAAGCGTGAATTAGAAACCGATGTGATCATTGTAGCATGCGGTTGGAAGCGAGCAAAAAAGTTACTCTCTCCGCACTGGCTTGGTAAAGAACCAGCCCTCCAACCAATCCTTGCAAGTACCGTTGATGCCGCTCTTTCTTCCCGGCCTTTGACACAGCGGCACGGAATCATTGACGAAGAAGGCGGTGTTGTTATTTTGGATTATGCCAACATCCAACCACGAATGAAGTTGGATGGAGCCTTCCTTTCTTCCGTGGCTTTTGAACGAGAAGGAGAGTCACACGAATCCCGTCTTCAGCGCCTAAATGAAGCACTCGACCATCATGCCCCAGGATGGCGAAACCATCTCATTCACGAGCGCCAACAACGGACAATTACCATCCAAACCTCCGGAGAAAAACCTGCATTTGACGCTCTATGTGGTGAAGGAATACTACTCGCAGGCGAATGGGTGGCTAGTATCCACGCTTTAGCAGACGCCGCAGCCCATACAGGTAAGGAGGCAGGTCAGCACGTATCATCCGCTCTTGATTGAATCCTTATTCACTCCCGGCCCTACGATTGAATCATGCGCTTTGTTTCTTGGAACGTGAACGGATTACGTGCTGCCATCCGTAAAGGAATTGATTCCTATTTCGAAGAACTTGATGCAGACGTTACGATGCTACAAGAAACAAGGACGTTAGAGGAACAACTCCCAAAGAACTGGAGCTGGCCAGAAGGCTGGCAAGTAACACTTCATCCAGCAGAAAAGAAGGGATATTCAGGAGTTGCAACGGCCACGAAACAACCTCATGCCGTTCTCCAAACCGGGCATGGTGGAAGTCAAGACCCACTCGATACAGAGGGGCGCGTGTTGGTCTGCGAAGTCAACGGGATCATTTGCATTAACACCTATCTTCCTAGCGGCTCGAACAAGGAAGAGCGCCAACGCTTCAAAGAAGAATGGATGGCGGAATGGCGAACATTTCTCCGGCCATATCTTGAGGACAAACGTCCCGTTATTGTCTGTGGCGACCTCAATATAGCCCATACAGAAGACGATATTTGGAACCCGAAGGGCAATGCGAAATCTTCGGGATTCCTCCCCCATGAGCGAGCATGGTTTACGGATTTACTCAACGATGGATGGACCGATGCATTTCGTCACATCGCCGGCGAAGGCAACAAACTCTACTCCTGGTGGTCAAACCGTGGTCAAGCACGAGTCAAAGACCGTGGATGGCGAATTGATTACTTTCTTCTCAACGAGTCGGCAACTCGAGCCTTGAAAGACTGTTTTATCGTTCGCCAGGGTGGAATTGACGTCTCAGACCATGCACCCGTTGTTTTGGACCTGGAGTTTTGAACAACTCATCTGTTTGACAATCGGTGACGATACCGCGAGAGAAGACGATACACTCCATCTCGTAGTGGTAGCGGAAAGAGCCATGCAAACGGATACCAGATTGTGTAATACCAACGCATGTAGAGCAACAATCTGATGCTTGCTGCTGAGCGAATAAAAGGCCGACCTGCCCTGATGAGGTACATGGAATCGGCTTCTTTGATCGATTCGGAAAAACCTTCAATGAATTTCACACCTTCTTCCGAATCAATGCCGTAGATTTGTAGTTGGCTCTTCTTCGAACGACGTTTATTCAGGAGTTTTGCCAGACGGTTACACAGAACACAGTTAGCATCAATCAAGAGGATATCAGGCACATTTACCGCCTCGTCAATCCTCGTTTTCTACGGTGTCAAAAGACACGAGTAGAGCGTCAACCGTATCACGCAGTTGTTGCAAATCGTTCTCAACAACAAGAACAGTAAGGATGACCGTATCATGTTCTGCATTAGACTTGATTTCACATGCATACGGGCTAGCTAACTCAACCAAGCGGTGAGCGGTTTCAAGGTCACCAGTCCAAGTCAGGGTCATTTCGTGGCGTTCCGCCATAGCAAGGTCTTGGGGTGGGCTGATATGAGGCTAATCCCCCCACTGTTCATGGCCCAACCGCCCGAGGACCCCTTTGTCGTCGCCGGGAGCGGTGGTGTAGTTCTGGGGGAGGCTCGTACCAACCACGAGGGCCGTCACGCCTTGCTTTTGATTCGGGGAGAAGAAGACACGTCGGAATTTGAGGCGTTAGTGGCTACGATGGGCATTTTGATCGTCGAAAAAATTAACCAAAAAGGCAATTCAGATCCTCGTAGTTACTTTGGAAAGGGGCGTCTTCAAGATGTTGCCGACGAGCGAAAAAGTGCTATCAAAGAACATCCATGGGGGAAGGTAGACCTCGTTCTTATTCACACCAATGCAACACCTCGCCAACTGGTCAACATCAGTCAGACTATCGGCCTCGAACTTTGGGACCGAGTCCGCCTCTTGTTGTCGCTTTTCACGTCACATGCATCCTCAGTTGAGGCCAGAACGCAGGTTCGAATTGCCCAGTTACAATCCGACCGAACTGTTCTGCGTGAACTCATGCATCAGCAAACCACCGGAGAGCGAGCAGGATACGGTGGCGGCGGTGTAACGGCACTCCAAAATGTTCTTGCGAACGTTGGCCGAGAATTAGCAAACCTGCGCCGAAGGCAAACCAGACAAACCAATGCTCAGCGAGAACACCGACGCCAACGGGTCCGCAGTGGGGCAGTTACGGTAGGTTTAATCGGTTATACAAACGCTGGAAAATCGTCCCTTTTCCGCCTCTTGTCAGGGAAAAAAGTACTTGTTGAAGACCAATTATTTTCCACCTTAGAGACCACAGTGGGGCGTATGGAAGATAGCCCTCGCGTTCTTCTTGCAGATACCATTGGATTTATTGATAACATACCAAACGCTACTCTATCGGCATTTAAAGCAACTCTCGCTGAAGCGTTAGAAGCCGATTTGACTTTAGTTTTGGCTGATGCCTCTGACTCCCCCCTCGAACTCGAACGAAAACTCCTCACCACCCGACGGGAAGTGTTTGAACGGCTCTACGGTGAACCTGTGGACGATGAGTTTCCATGGAATGATGCTATGGACCCATACCATCATTCGATGCAAGTCGTTTTGACGAAAATTGACGAAGCAGACGAGCATATGCTCGACGAAGCCCATGCAACTGTAGCAGGGCTAGGCTTTCCCCCGGCACTCGGTATTTCAGCACACTCTGGCGTTGGAATTGATGCGCTGAAGGCATCCATACTCCGCCATTTGTTTGGTTCGCCTTCAATGGTTCACGTTCACCCATCCATGGACAATACCGGTGATGCTGTTGAGCGGATTGTTTCAGATATCTATGACCAAGGCATGGTGACTTCAAACGAGCGGGACCCAAACGGAACGGTTTCGCTCACCGTGTGGCTCACTCATGCGGCTCTTGAGAAATTAAAGGCTCGGTGGAACGAGCGCATTGAAGTCAAGTAGGGCCACCTCTACCGTAGAACATGGCGGATGAGACAGGGGAAGAAGCCCCGTATCTCGACGAAATGATCAAAGAAACGCCGCTCTTGTTTGCATCCTCCGGTGCTGTATTGACGATTGAAGACCCAAATCTACATCCTATGGGGCGAGCAACAGCAGTCTTCCTGTTGTTTATCTGCGCTCTTGGTTTTCTCAACGGCCTGGATTTCGCCTCTCCCGATGACGGTTTGATTCGGCCAGATGAATTCGTCTATCGCTTGGCCCAGAGCGCACCAGCCGAAACAGCCACTTTCCGCGGTTCGGTCATGGATGAGTCAGGTCAACCACTTTCTGGAGCGACCGTTTACCTCTCATGGCTAGACCGAGGCACTCAAACATGGCTCTCGATGGAAAACACGACTGGTGAAAATGGAGGCTTTGAGTTTGAAAACCTCACCCCTGGACTGATTCGTACCGACATTATCGTGGAGCGAGATGGTCATCGGGATGTTTACTCGAACCGTGTCCTTCTCTCACCTCCAGCATTGATTGAACCGATCGGTTTCACTACCCTTTCATTCAACGTGCCTTCGTCCGAAACCTTCGCTAAGCAACCCTGTGAAGACCCAGATGTGACCGATTGTGAGATTCGCGAAATTGATATGACTCCGACACAAATGGACCATCCTTTGATGGATCCGAGTGCTTCTGCAACCTACGTATTGGTTGGATTTGGATTCATGGGGCTCGCACTTATTGCAGCAGGATTCAGTATCTGGGCTCTAAAAAACGGCTCCCTCGGGTTATTGAGGACCTCTGCAGGCCTTTCCGTGTTTACAATGGGTCACTATTACTCAGCCTGTATTCTTGGATTGCTAGCCTTTGTGCTCACGTTCGCCATCCCTCGGCGACGTATTCCATTGACCGATTGAATCGGGAGTCAACAAATCCAGTTGACCTTTCCTGAGTCTACATCGTAAATTGCGCCTTGTACCTTGACGTCATTCTTCAACAAGGGGTTTGCGAGCAGGGTCGCAACATCTCGGCGCAACTTTTCCTCTTGATTCTCAATCATTCTTGGCTCAAATGTGGAGAAATCAAGGCCGCTTAGGCGCGCCAAAGTTTCCTTGACATCGGCTATACTCAAACTGGCCATCGCACAGCGAGTGTGGGCCATGATGACGATGTTATCACAATCAAGAAGATAGCTCCCAAGGACGATATCACGTTCAACTTCAGGGTTTAATTGAGCACCTGCGTTTCGGATGACTTTCATATCGCCAACTTCCAAACCCAAAACAGCATGCGGGACGATGCGAGAGTCCATGCAAGTCAGCAATAAAAGGTGGACACCAGCCCTTCCGGGGACATCATGAGCGTCAAAGGATTTGACATAGGCATCGTTGGAATCGCTGAGTTGATCGGTGAACGAAGTCATGGTGCTCAATCCCCAACGCACGCAGGTAGCATTTTGTTCTTGTCCGTCGTTCTTCATTTAGGATGGAATCTCAATTATTCTAATCAATCAAGCGACCTCCTTATGGCGGAGAACTTCTCGCTTCAAGCATGGACCTCAGAGGCGCTACTTGGATGGTACGCTCTCTCGGCGAAAGTGTTTCAATGGTCAACGTCATGGAAAACGGAGACGTCTTTGCAGGAGGATGGGACGGCCATCTGATTCGTTGGGACGAGGAAGGAAACATCCTATGGACCGCTCAAACTGGAAACAGAATCAGCGCTATTGCGGTGAGCGACCAAGTGGTTGTGGTGACCAGCGGATTACATCTTGTTGCTTTGGACTCCCACACGGGCGAACAGCATTGGAAGGTCGCCCTTGAGGGAAGTGCTGACGATGTACGATGGTGGAACGGCAGTCTTCTAGCGGTCTCATCTGTTTATGATATCGAGCACAACGATTTCATTGAGTCTGCCCTTTGGAAGTTTAATGTGAATGGTGAATGTCTTTGGGTAGAGCGAATGGATGAACGGCCTTGGTCTGTACTTGAACTCGGTGAACAGCGTTATGCAGGCCTTGGTAGGCCTCGCTGCGGGTGGCTAACACTCTCCGATGAACCCCCGTTTGAACATCACCTACCTCCTACTTCGTATCCGGTCATGAGCGGCGTATCGGGGCGAGAGCGTCTTCTGTTCGGTCAAACTGATGGTTCGATTGTGGACCACAAAGCCAACGTTTTGAGTACTGAATCAGGAGCGGTTGAACATCTTAGTATGCTTTCACAAGGCTTTGCAGCGTCTACCGATGCAGGGCATCTTTCTGTTCGTAACGACGATGGAAAATTGCAATGGGAATCCAAAGGAGACCCAATTACTGCACAAGTTAGCGGGCTCCTCGCAGAGGAGAAGAGCCTTTTCTGGGTCGCCCGGTCTTCAGAACTAAACGGTCAACTATCGGTTCATGATTCATCTGACGGATCCCTTCTCGCCAGTACATCACTTTCTCGTGTTCGAAGTATTTCCAGTACCGATACAAGGACAGCAGTTGGATGCGACGATGGGGAAGTACTTGTGTGGGATTCAGCCCTTCTCGCACGGCGAATGAATCAAGAAAGTAGTTCAAATAACGAGCCGGTTGATGACCGAAAAGCTGCACTGCAAGCTAAACTCCTTGCACTGCGCCAATCCAAGTAATCCACTTAACGAAACATTCTGTTTGTTCAATCGTCTGCTTGCTCTTCATCATGAGGGGTATATGTCCACACTTTTGTCGTAATGAGGGCTAGTGCTAAAATCTTCAAACCATCCCACAAAAGGAATGGTTTAGTTCCTACATTAAAGGCGAGTTCTAGTGACCAATCCAACGAGTGTGCAAGCCACAAGGTTCCAAAGACATAAACTGGAATCATAGCCAACGTCCAACAGATCAGTTGAGATTTCAAATCAGCATGTCCGGCCCTTCTAGAGCGGTCCAAACCTTCGGCGACTAAAGCCGATGCAATGGGAAATGACAACAAGTAACCTCCTTTGTAAAACAGAGCGCCTTCGCTGAAAAGGTAATCTCCTCCACCCGCAAAGACAGGTAGGCCTATTGCACCAAGAACGACATACAGACTTCCTGCTGCGAAAGCATCGTTACGCCTTAGATAGACTCCTGTGGCCATGACTGCAAAAGTCTGCAGCGTGAATTCAACCGGAGAAATACGAGGGATGAGGATTGCAAATTGAGCGCAGAGGGCAATAAGGGCTGTGAAAAATCCGATTGCAATCACGCGTTCAAGCGCAGTCATGCGGTTTGAACTCAAGTCAAGGTGCCATTGTTGAGGTCTTTTCCATGCGATATGCTGAAACATATTTGTCCCACGGTCAGAGCCTCTTTAGTCATTCCATCGTTTTAGAAGCCTTCACACTCACTTGTCAGCCCGAGAGGTGTATTTCACAAAAAGAGAAACGCCTCACAGGCTACAGCATAAACAAATTTCAACCTCAGTGAGTCTTTCACAACGGTAGCGTTAGCATTGACCCACTGAAAGCCCGTCGTATTGCATAAGAAATGCAGTGGGGTTTAGGATACACCCTTTGCT
>TARA_B110000444_G_scaffold243575_1_pt1 | contig 25188 bp, 18 predicted proteins | sample TARA_B110000444 | Tara Oceans TARA_B110000444 (sample SAMEA4398370) | marine metagenome | biome: Polar Biome; feature: [SRF] surface water layer (ENVO:00010504); material: water (ENVO:00002006), including particulate matter (ENVO:01000060) such as... | depth 5 m | reverse complement strand
TCAATCATAGCCATATACTTATCTAAGTCTATTTCTACTTCATTTCTGCTGTTGTCTTGTCCTGCTTCAGCCATTATCCATTTCTCCTATTCTCCGCTTTTATGCGTTCGTTCTCTTCTGTTATATGTTCCTGCAAAAGAGCTATGTATATCTCCCTTTCCCACGGTACCATATCATTTAGTTCTGTTAAACTATATTTATGATGTTGCATCATTGCAAAATTAGTCTTATAATGGTTTACAAGACTATCGTGCGAAAGGCCTATGTAAAAAAACTTTGCAGACCTCTTAGTTCCTGCTCGTTATCTTTACCACAACTACATTTATAAGTCATATTGTAATTAATTGCTGGCATAGTATTAAAAAAGTCTGTCATTTTCATAAATTGTACAGAACTTAATGAATCAACAAACTTTGTTAGGGATGCTTTAGATTCATCTTTTGAATCATATACATCATCTTTATCAAAGATTGTATCTATACACGCCATAATCATACCCATAGCGCTATCAACGCCTTCTTCAGCTTCGGCAAAACGATTTACGTCTTTTACTGAAGGGTATTTCATTACAACACCTACTTCATCTGTTATCATTATAGTAGTTTCGTCTTTTGAAACCACTGGTTTATTTATTTCTTCAAAATCGACAGTTACGTCGGTTCTCATATCACATGTTTCATCATTACATTTCATAGATAAATCAATCTTTTCACCAACTGATTTAGCTCGTAATGCTAAAAATAAAGTTTCAATGTCAAACATTGCTAAATTTTCAACATCATCAATATCATCTACACATGATTTAATAACATCTATTGTCGACTGCATTATAACCTTTTGGTCATTAGTCTCCATAGCCATCATTAATATCTTTTCTTCCTTCACTAGGTATGGTCTATACGTCACTGTTTGACCAGTTGACGGTATTTCAATACTATACCTAGCTGTATTTAGCTCTGGTAAAGCCATAATAATTCTCCTATTATATTATCCAAATATAGATAACGCACTTCTTATTGCGCTACCTGTACTACTTAACGCACCTTGTGGTACGTATTTATCATAAGCAAAACTCACATTCAATTTTTGAATCGTGCTAGTACTTTCGTTAGAAAGCGCTACTTCACTCATTGTTACAGGGAATGCTCCCTCCAATTTCACGCCATATATTGGCACGTCTTGTTCATCTAACTGTTGTATTATTACATCAGTAACTATATCTTCTTTATATGCGACACAGTATTTATCTGTATCTACTATACTATTTATCCACTTATCAAAGATAGTTTTCATATAATAATCATTTGTAAGTAAAAAACTTAATGCAACATCATCATGTATTGTACCATACGGTATTTTTTTAGACTGTCTTACAGTTTGATGGTCAAAAGTACTTATTTGTTTTCCGGGTAATACTACTGAATCACAAAGGATTGATATATCTCTTGGGTCATTAATTATATTTTTTGCATTAAAATTACCTGCTATGGCTGATGATATAGCACCTTGTAAATCAAAATTAAATAATGAACCGTTTGGTGGTGTAAACATTACATTGAATCTATTAGCTTTTGCTAATCCACCTTTTTTACCTATTGTTGATTTTAATCTGTCTATGCTCATGGTTGTCTCGCTATTTTAAGGCTCTCATTCCAAACACTTCCTTTACTCTTCTTCTTAAATTGTTCTACTGGTAAGAATATAGCAATCTCCCAATCAGTCATTGGGACTCTCGCAAACTGTGATTTAACATGTGCTCCTAAATAATGTTTAAAACACGGTTTAAATTCTTTATATTTTTGTACACCCGATAATAAATTATATCTTATCTTTGTAAGACGTGAACTTTCAGTTGATTTTTCTGGTCCTAATGCCATTAACTCATCTAAAAATCTAGCTCTAGTATTATAGTTTAAATAATGTAGATTCAATCCATAGAATCCACCAGGTGCGCCATCTACCATTATTGTTAATGGAAATCTATCGTAATATGGTAATGTTTCTTTATGCTTAGGGTCATAAAAATACATATACATACTTCCACGAAGGTTAGTAGTTGTTCTATCTAAAGCTGAATCGCCTAAAACTTTTTGTCTTGATACAGATAACCCTTGTACTTCTTTCTTAAACCAATCACGTGACTGTTTAGTACGAGCTTGTACTCCAGCTCTGAATGCATTTGCTTGTAAGGTATCGAATAAACTTGCCATATAATCTATTTATACAGTTTTATAGTATCTTTATCCCTAGATTTTTTAAAGTTTCTTCTGTCCATACTTGAAACTTCCAGCCTTTATGTTCAGCAAACTGAGTAGCTGCTTCCCATTTATCTTGATTCTTACTATATGTAATCATCTCATTAATATATTTTTTAGTGTTACGACTACGTTTTTTAGGTGGAGTTGTTTGATTTTTTGGTTTAATCTCTATTAGATAAGTCTTTTTATCTTCCATTTGTATTAAAAGGTCAACAAAATAACGATGTAATTTTTTATCTACAGTAGCTACGTATGGTACAACTACCTCTTCTGAATTCCATAATTTAACTTTTGGATTGTTTTCACACCATTTAAATGCTTGTCTTTCCCACAAAGAACGGTATACAACTTTATTTGCATCTCCCGCATATTTTTCTGGACGTTTTATTGTGTATCTGCCTCTATAACTCATATAAATAACTCTATAGTATAATTAATATACAAGTATTTATATAGGAAAAAGATATGCCTACAAACAATTTCGGTCAATCCGGTGGATTAGGTTTTGTTGGACCTGAAAGACCAGGTGGTAAAGACCAAAATAAAGTAATAACAACAGAGACAGCTAAAGAACCTGAAGCTACTTTTTTTGATAGATATACAAAAAAGTTTAAAAGTAGAGTTTCGCAAGAATTAGAAAAATATACTCAAGAAAGAGTTGACATAAGTAAACTTCATAAGTATTGTTATCCACTTGATATAGAAAAAGGGTCGGATCAAGGATTACCATTTATACGATTTGGTATTAAACCTTCTACAGCTACTGAAAGAGTAGCAATATATTTATATCAGCCTCCTGGATTTTCAGTGTCTGATGGCGCCAATTATGCCAATTTTGATGTTGGTAGTATAAAAGGTGGTTTAAATTTATTAAATAGCGCAATGAGTGGTAAAGGACCTAATATAACAAATGCTGATGTTGGCGCATTTGCTATGATGGGCAAAGATAAATTAATGGGTGGGTCAAGTACTATTGATAAAATAACAAGTTCTGGTGCAATTGCAATGGGTGTTGCAACTAATCCATATACAAGAACTGCATACGAAAGTACAAATGTAAGAACTTTTAATTTTAGTTTTAAATTAATTGCTGAAAATGAAAGAGAAAGTGAAGAGGCAACATTGATTGAAAAAACTTTTAGAAAATTTTTATATCCAAAGAGAGCAGGTTCAGTTGCTTTAGTTTATCCACCATTAGTTGATATACAATTTTATTCTGAAGGTAAAATAAATGACTATATGCCGAAAATAAAACCATGTTATATAACATCTTTAGAATCAACGTTTAATGAAGGAAGCACAGCAATGCATAAAGATACCGGTGCACCATTAGAAGTTAATTTAACTCTTGGATTCCAAGAAGAAAGAGTACTCGTACGTCAAGATTTATATGAAACTGATGATTCTGTTGTAGAAAGAAAATCTGGATATTATACTCCAGAAATGAGCCCCATTGTATCTACAACAGATAATGTAGAAGGAGGAAGTGCTTAATGTTTTTTAAACAATTTCCAAAGGTAGAATACGATTTTAATCGTACTGGTATTAAACAAAATATGGTCGACTTATTTAGAAGTGTAAGGCCATTACCGTCTTTTTTAGATAATTTTTCAGGTTATACTTATTATAATATAAAAAATGGTGAAAGACCTGACCTAGTATCTGGTAGATTATATGGTACATCAATGTATTATTGGACATTCTTTTTAGTTAATGACCATTTACATGATGGATATAGAGCGTGGCCAGTGAGTCAAGAGGCTTTACAAGAGTATATGGCAAAATCATATAATGGATTTGCGATAGAAACTAATCCTAAAGTACTTAATAACCACGAAAATAGTTTATCTGGTAGATTTAACATGGGTGAAACAGTTAATGGTTCAGTCAGTAGCGCATCAGGAAAAGTTACTAAAAAAATAGTTGATTTAAGTCAATTAATTGTACAAGATACAACAGGTACATTCATAGGTACATCAAACGGAGCTAAAGAATTAATTGTAGGAGCATCATCAGAAGATTCAGTTTCTACTTATAATGTATACAAATACATCGATGCTCCATACTATTATCACAGAACAGATGATGCTCTTAAAAAACCAGTTACTAATAGCGACCATATTGTAGGTGGAGTATCACCTGCTAATTTATCTTTTGTTACAAACAGAGCGCATCTTGAAGAAACAAATGATAAGAATGCTCAAATAAGAGTTATCGATCCAGCAAGCATGACTGCTTTTGTAAAAGCATTTAAAGAATTACTTAACAGATGAGTAACATCTATAATTCAGTCGGTAAAGATAACAAATCGGTATCTCCGAAGAGTTATAGTATTGACCAATGTAATATTACAGCGAATAATGGTCATGTAGTTAAATTAAAAGACTCTGTCCATGATATAAAAATTCATGAAGGTCTACATCGTTCAGGTATAATAGTAGAAATATTCTTAGTGGATACATCTAACCTTACAAATGAATTAAAATTATCTGGTAATGAAAAAATTCATTTAATAGTTGGAAGGACTGAACCAAAACTTGGAGAACAGGGATTTGATTTAGAACTTTATATTGCAGATATAACAAATTTTTCTGAACCAACACCAGCATCTAAATCATATACTCTTGTCTGTGTTTCTAAACATATGTATTTAAATAATAAAAAACTTTTAGATGTAGCGTTTCAAGGAACAACTGGAGCTTTGGTATCTCAGATAGTAAAAACTAATCTTGACTCAAAATTACAAATAAGTAGCTCAACAAAAGGTATTATAAAAGGTATATACCCCAATATACAGCCACTTGAAGCTATTAGTTGGCTCTTAAGAAATTCTTTTGATGATAATACTCAAATATATTTTTATGAATCAGCAAAATTTGGATTAGTTTTAACATCGTATGCAGCAATACTTAATCAAAATGAAGTATATGATAATTATAACAGAAATCCTAATCCATCTGAGACAATGTATAATAGTAAAGAAGAAAAAATGTTTGAAGAAGAAAGACTTAAAATACAAAAGATGTCATCTTCATTAAATGTTTCTAAATTAAATGCATCTTCAAAAGGAACCTTTGGTGCAGTTTTAAATAAATTAGATATATCAACTAAAACAAGAAAAACTATTAATCATAAATATGATAATCCTAAGTTAAGATTAAATAGTTTTCCACCAATAAATGACAAGATGACTGTTGATGGTCAAAAGATTACTGATTTTAGAAAATTTAAACAGCATTGGATAACATATAACGATAACGCGTTTGATACTCATAAGAATTATCATAATCCTACTCAAGATAAAGCATTATTAAAAAGTAGAATGAGTATTAATAATTTAGATACTACAGTTGTTAACCTTAATTTAACAGGCGATTTTAACCTAGCTCCTGGCTTAATTATTAGTCTTGGAATATTAAAACAAGCTGATGTATCAGAAGAATTAAAAGAAGGTGGAGATATATTTGATAATTATGTAAGTGGTGCTTATCTTGTATCAAGTATTACACACCACTTTGGCAAAGATGGTTATTTAATAAATGCTAAAGTTAAAAAAGATTCATTTATTGAAGAACAAATAAGAGGTAAATAATGTTTGATAGGAAGGTAGACCAATTTAAAAACGGAATCTTTACATGGTTTATTGGTGAAGTAAAGGATATCAATGATACTAAAAATTTAAATAGAGTAAGAGTACACGCTTATGGATATTATGATGGAGTAGTAAATAATGGTGATTATCCCTGGGCAACTGTTATGATGCCAACAACATCAGCATCTATTAAAGGTAATGGTGGTAATCATCATCTAGAAGTTGGCTCATGGGTAGTAGGATTCTTTGCAGATGGTCCATCAGCTCAAGACCCTATAATCATGGGTTCAATCGCTACTCAAACACCTACTGGTAAAGTAGACAAAGATAATAACCCAACATATGACCAAGACATACCAACGGATGCATCAGTAGATAATAAGATACATGTATCTAAAGCAGGACATAAGATTGAAATAGATAATACAGATGGTACTGAACAAATAAGAATAACTCATAAGACCGGTTCTTATATTAAATTTTTAGAAGATGGAACTATAGAAATTAAATCATTGACTAAAACACGTGTTATATAATGACAACACCTACATTAACAATACCACCATTAGAATGTCCAGCTGTTTTATTACCTACACCAGCTAATTTAGTAAATTATTTTAAAGGACTAGCTTCTTTTGCTTATACTAATGCAATAGATGATTTAAAAGAAGATGCATCAGAAGAATTAAAAAAATTAAAAGAAGATATAGATAAAATAAAAGAGATACTAGAAACCTTAAAACCTGTATTCGACCCATATGACCCTAAGTTTAAAAAATTAGAAATACAAGAAATAGAATGGGAGATACGCGTACAAGGTTTAGTTGATGACTTTAGTACTTATGTACAATCTCAATTATTAAAAATCGTTTCTGACCTTGTAGCTATTGAAATAACAGTTGATATACTTGGTATAGAAGTTGATGTTATAAAATTTGCTACTGATAGAACTTATTTAAATACATTATTTGATGACATTGATTTAGATATCGATAATCTATATGATTTATTACCACCTGAATATAAATTATATAAAGATAAGTTTGATAGTTTAGATTTTAAAAAGAAAACAGTAAAAGATTTCTTTAAAGAAAAAGTAAAAGACTTCCAAACTGGTAATTTTATACAAGGATTAAAAGATTTAGGATTAGGGTTTACCTTACCAACTGACCCAAGAGCGGCTGCTAAATTAGCTATTCAAACTATCATTGCTGATGAAAAAAAAGATATACAAGAACAAATAGATGATTTAAAGGCTATAAAGATAGGGCCCTTTACTATAGAACAAATATTAGGTGGTGAAATAAACGAAAAGGTAGAGATATCTGAATTTCAAAGAGATAGATTAATAAAAAAATTATTAAACTTTGCTCAAGATTATTTTGCATATCTACTTAAAGAAGTACTCTCTAAAATAACTGATGCTATAAAACTCATACCTGGATTAGATGCGATTATTGCATTCTTAACATTAGATTTTTGTAAGTTCTTAGAGATAATAGGAGTACCAAAAACAATTGAATTACCAAGTGTTGTACAAGAGGTGGCAGCTGTTATCGATATAGATAATCAACTTCCTAACGCATTTACGGTTGAAGAAGCCGGCTAACGAGTATAAATAGATATATGGCAGGATTATATACAGGCGACAAGCAAATATCGGGCGATTTAGAGCAAGCGAGAAATGTTTCTAGAAAGAAAGCTCATCGCGATTTAGATTTATCTTTAAAGATACATCCTATACGTAAGGATATTATACCTTTAAAAGACGATGCTGCTATTAAAAATGCAATAAAAAATTTACTTATAACTAATTTTTATGAAAGACCGTTTGCAGATGATTTAGGAGCTAATCTCAGAGGATTACTTTTTGAACCTGCAGGTATAATAACAAACATAGAATTAAGAAGTAATATAAGAGATGTTATACAAAAGTATGAACCAAGAGTATCAGTCACAAGTATTGATATAACTGATAATATACCTAGGAATGAATATCTTATAGAAGTTTTTTTTAATATAAAAGGATTCAACGTAGAACAAGTCGTTGAAATACCACTTAGAAGGTTAAGATAACATGGCAACAAATTTAAATGTAACGGAACTAGATTTTGCAGATATAAAAAATAATCTGAAAAACTTTTTAAAACAACAAACAGAATTTAATGATTATGACTTTGAAGGTTCAGGCCTTAATGTCTTATTAGATGTATTAGCTTATAATACTCATTATAACGCTTTAAACGCTCATTACTCATTGAATGAATCATTTTTAGATTCTGCTCAAATAAGAGGAAACGTTGTAACAAGAGCTAAGTTATTAGGATATATACCTAGGTCAGTCTTATCTCCAAGAGCTACTGTTACTATTGTTGTTACTAAACCAAATTCGGGTACTATACCAACAGTATTAGAACTTACAAAAGGGACTAAATTAAACACAGTTGTAAGTGGAGAAGAATTTCAATTTGTTGTATTAAATACTCAACAAGCTACGTTAAGTGGTTCAACATGGACATTTAATGATGTCACTATTGTTGAAGGAACTTCAAGAGAATTAAAATATAGAGTTGATAATGATATAGAAAATCAGAAATTTCAACTCTCTGACTTTGATGCAGATACGAGTACGTTACGCGTACGTGTACAAGCGAACGAAGAATCAACAGCATTTGATGTATATACTAAATTTGAAACATTAAAAGGCGTAGATTCTACATCTAAAGTTTATTACTTACAAGAAAATCCAAGTGGTTATTATGAAGTATACTTTGGAGATGGCGTAACAGGCTTTAAACCTACTAATAATAATATCGTAACAGTTGATTATGTAACTACTAAAGGTACCGAAAGTAATGGTGCAAATTTATTTACAATGGTTGATGATATTAGTACATTTGATGATATCGCAGTATCATTAAATTCAGCTGCAGCTGGTGGAGCTGAAGAAGAAACAATGGAGTCAATAAGATTTAACGCTCCTCTTACTTTTATATCACAAAACAGAGCTGTAACAGCTGATGACTATGCATCTATTATTAAAAAGGAATTTAGTAATATAGATTCTATCTCAACATGGGGTGGAGAAGATAATGACCCACCTGACTATGGAAGAGTTTATGTTTGTATTAAACCTTTATTAGCAGCAACACTTACAACAGCAGAAAAAACAAGTATTACAGGAACTATTTTAAAAGGTAAGAATGTTGTATCAATTACACCACAAATAGTAGACCCTAACTTTACTTTTTTAGAATTAGATGTATCATTTAAATATAATCCTAATTTAACAGATAGAAGTTCAGTTGATTTACAATCAGTAGTAAGAGATACTATAACAGATTATAATTTTAATAATTTAAATAAATTCGACGGTGTGTTTAGACACTCACAGTTAACAAGAAATATAGATAACAGTGACCCTGCTATATTAAATACAACAGTAAGACCGAGAATGTTTCAAAATATTACACCTGTAAATAATGCGTTAAATAACTTTAGTTTAAGTTTTTCATCTCCTTTTTTCCAGTCAGGTAATTCAACAGCATTTTTAATATCATCTTCAGCATTTAAAATAAATAATGTTGACCATTTCTTTGGTGATGAGCCTATTGCTAATTCTAGTAAAAGAAATGTAATTGTTTATAAAGTAGTAGATGATGTTAATACAACCGTTATTAAAAGTGCTGGAGAAATAGATGTAGATAAAGGCAGTATAGTTTTAAATAACTTTACACCTGATGCTGTTACACCAATTAAAATCGTAGTACTTCCTAACTCACTAGATTTAGGACCTAAGAGAGACCAATTAATATCAATTGATAATAGTTTTGTAGTTATAACTCCAGAAATAGATACAATTGCAGTTGCTGGTTCAGCAGGTTCTATAGACTATACAACAACATCAAGATTTAAATAATGGGATATAAAAAGACATTAACTCCAGGAGCGATTGAACTCGAACAAGGAACTCTGTCGCAAACAAAAGAAGATATTCGTTTAGACCAAATAATACCATCTGAAATATTAGAAAATCAAGATAAGCTAGATAAATTCTTACAAGCTTATTATGCATTTATGAATATGGATGAATTTATTTATCAAGAGAATAATGATTTTACAGATGTTGTATTAAACGGCCAAGCGCAATTTAGAATACCTGACCCTAATAACGAGAATAATAAATTTTTTACAGATGAAACCGGTGCAGGTTCATCTCTTGTTATAACGGCGCCTAATGGTACAACAACTAATATAACTTTAACTGATGTCAATGTAGCAATAACAAATGGTAATGAACTACCGGGTACACTCGTTAATTCAACATCTGAAATAGGTAAAACATTTACTGTTAACGGTTTATCAGCTCATAATAACTCTTCAGCCAAATTAACAACAATTCAAAAGAATTGGGTAGGTCCAGGTCCATCATATGTAATGAATACAATTGAACAGGCAATGGATATTGATACTAATAGCGAAGGCTATTTAGAATTAATGCAAAAAGAAATTGCTGCTACAATTCCAAGGGGAGTTACAGTAGATAAAAGAACTCTTTATAAACAAATTATAGACTTTTATAGATTAAGAGGTACATCAGATTCTATTGAGATATTTTTTAAAATATTATTTAATGATATTGCTGAAGTAGAGTTTCCTTATGATGACGTATTAATACCATCATCTGGTAATTGGGATGTTAACGCTTCTCTTCCTAAAGGCGGTACATTTTTAGATAATAAAGGATTCTTATCAGATACAATTGTAGTACAAGATAGTAAAAAATATCAAAAGTTTTCTTATTTAATTAAGACTGGTAAAAATTTAGCTGATTGGGACCTATCATATAATAGACTAGTTCACCCAGCTGGATTTATTTATTTTGCAGAGATATTAATATTCTTACAACTTACAAAAGCAGTATTAGGAGAAGACATTTTTAATGCTAATGGTTTTGTAGACCTAGCTCCAAACGGAGAACCTTCTGGAAGAAAAAGAACAGATGATTTAGGATTAGCAATAAGGAAAGTTTTATCAGCGATACCAGATAGACAGCCAGGTATTATAGGACCAGAAGATATTCCAGTACTTGTTGAAATGTTTGTTTCAACTTTCTTGCCTAATCTTACAGCAAAGGTTCATAAGTCAGGTACTGTTTCAGTCGCTTTAAAAAATGGTATAATAAATGCCACATCAATAACAGCTGGAGGAACAGGTTATACTGCTGTTCCTGCTATAACATCCACAGATAGTGGAACTCCATCAGGATTTACAACAGCAACATTGACAGCTGTTCTTACAAATGGTTCAGTATCTTCAATAACAATAGGTAATGGTGGTAAAGATTATAATACAGCAGTTTTAAGTATTGCTGCTCCAACAGCTCAAACATTTAATGGTTCAAGTAGTTCAATTGTAAGTACTTCAAATAATAATATAACTTTATCAGTTGCTCAAAAAAATTCATGGGTAGCGAATGATGGAGTTACATATAATAGCGGTGGAGGAACAGCAATTGGTGGACTCGTTTCTGGTACAACTTATTTTGTTAAAACAATATCAGGTAATGCTATTTCTTTATCAGCAACAGCAGGTGGAGCAGAACTTAATATATCAGGAGTTGGTTCCGGAACATCACATACATTAACAGGTATAACTGCAACAGCAACAGCCACAACTTTAAACGGAGCTTTGGAAGCACTAACAATAGGAGAGCCAGGATTTGGTTATACTGGTTCGTCACTGACAATCACTTTTAATGGTATATCCCTCCCGGGACTTACAGGAGTTGCACCGTCGGTGACGGTAGGTTTAGACGCTCTAGGAAGATTAAACAAAGATGTTATAACTGTTAACTCAGAAGGTAGAAATTGGCAAAATTTATTCGGAGCGGTTCCAGCAAATCCAAATGCGACTAAAATAGCATCAATTGATATGTTAGGATTAGCAGATAAAAACTTTTTAGTAGCTCCAACAATTTCTTTTCCAATACCGCAATCAAAAGACGCTACAGGAGCTTTTTTATCTACAAACGTAACTGCAACAGCAATATTTACATTAAATAGCGATGGAGAAATAACTGGTACAACAATAACAAATGCAGGAAGTGGATATATTAATGACCCTATTGTTACAATTGGAAGTGAAGCAAATAACGAATCAAGAATAGCAGACCAACAAGAGATAATAGAAGTTAATTGTAATCATAACAATGTAGATACATTAATAACTGAAGTTAAAACAAATCCAGTACAAGCAAGTGGGTCACAAGATGGAGCAACATTATTCAACGGTGGCAGATTAAAAATCGGGTCATTAGCTAGTGGAGCAAGCTGGACTATATCTCAGTCATCAAGTGGCGCTGATAAAAAATTACCAGAGTCTAAAGTTAAAGTAGTAAATGCAAGTTTTAGAACCATTATAAATAATAATTACATACAAAGGAAAGGCACAGATAATTTTTATAATACAGCTCGGCTTTATAATAGTAACCAAACAATTGAGTTTTTAGGTAGCAAAACATTGCAAACTATCGACTCAAGTGATATAAATAATAATAACACAAGTACTTTTGTACACATAGAATAACCAGGATAGAAGAATGGCAGCAATAATAACATCAAATTTTAGAACAGTAAATGCATCGCATTTTAAAGAGCAAATAGAAGGCTCCGGTGTCTATGTAGCAATAGGTAAATCAGACGTATGGTCTTTAACTACATCTGATACTACAGACACAACACCTTTTATTCCAGGAGATAACCTAGACCAGTTAGGAGAAGCAAGAGCAAACCTTATAGCTATGAAAAAAATTGTACCTGCTGATATTGCTCATGTAGTACCAAGACATACTTGGACATCGGGTAGTTCATACTTTGCATGGGATTCAGATGATGCAAGTATCTTTGATAAAGCGTTTTACGTAGTCACAGCAGAATTTAAAGTTTACAAATGTATTAAGGCAGGCGGTGGAGCTTCAAGCATTCAGCCGACTCAAACATTAACTGCTCCAACCGCAGAATCAGACGGATATACATGGAAATATATGTATACAATATCAGTCGCAGACGCAGAAAAATTCTTAACTAATAGTTATATGCCAGTTAAAACTGTTTCATTATCAGCAACTGCAATCGTGGCAGTATCTTCAACAACAGTTACAATTATACTAACAGAAACTGTTCCAGGTATAAGCGTTGGAATGACAGTAAGTGGAACTAATGTAGGTTCATCTAAAACTGTTTCAGCGATTAACGGTTCTGTATTAACATTAAGTGGCGCTCCGGCCGGTGCAGTATCAGGTATATTAACATTTGCTTATGCTAATGATGCAGCAGCAGAGAATGTTTTATCAGAAGCAGATTACGCTCAATACTTAAACCAAAAGGCTTCAAGAGATTCAGCAACAGCTGCTGGTATCGAAAGAATTGAAGTTACAGATGGTGGAACCGGTTATACTGCAAACACTAACGTTGCAGTTGCAATAACAGGTGATGGCACCGGAGCAACAGTCACAACAACAAGTGGTATTACAGTTGCAGGTAATAAAGTCACTGGAATTACAATTGCAAATAAAGGTACTAATTATAGAGTAGCTGATTTAGTTATTTCAGGAGGAGCTGGTTCAGACGCAACAGCAAGAGCAGTTATTTCTCCTAAAGCAGGACATGGAGTTGACCCAGTATCAGAACTTGGCGGATTCTTTGTAGCTCTTAATACAAAACTAGACGGAAACGATGGTGGTGATATCACAGTAGGTAACGATTTCAGACAAATTACTCTCTTTAATGAGCCAAAAGCTTATAACGCTACTCCACTCGCAGGATTAATTGCAACAGCCGATACTTTAAAAGCTACAAGTTATTTAGATTTTAATTCATCTGCAACAGTAGCTAATTATACAGTTGATGAGTTAATTGTAGGAGCTGGCGGAGCTCAAGCTTACGTAGTAGAAAAAGATACATCAAATGGTTTTTTAAGATACCATCAAAATTCAAAAACAGGATATAAGGCTTTTGTTAATGGCGAAGTAGTTACTGGTCAGACATCAAGTCAAGCAGATACATTAGAAACATCTAATGCTGTAGGTAATCCTGAAGTAGACCGTGCAAGTGGAGAGATATTATTCTTAGAAAATAGAAATCCTATTAGCAGAACAGCAACACAGATTGAAGATATTAAAGTAATAATTGAATTCTAATATCAATTAGAAAGAGAAGAGATATATGGCAACAACAATAGTAAAGCACAATTTTACAGATTACACACTTGATGATTTTGATGAAACAAAGAATTATCATAGAATTCTGTTCAGACCAGGATACGCAGTACAAGCAAGAGAGCTTACACAGCTACAAACTTCCTTACAAGCTCAAATAGACCGACATGGTCAATACGCTTTTAAAGATGGTTCAAGAGTTGTAAATGGTAAAGTAACATTAAATGTAGAATATGATTTTGTAAAAATAGAATCATCATTTACTCATTCATCAGTTGGTGCATTAAATGCAGATAACTATTTATCAGAATTTGTAGGTACTACAATTACTGGTGCTACTACTGGCGTAACAGCTGAAGTAATAGAAGTAGTTGCAAAGGGCGACGCTTCAAACCCAGCCACTTTATATGTAAAATATACTAATTCAGGTACGAATAACATAACTTCAGTATTTGCAAATGGAGAAGAATTAACATCTAATGGTTCACCTGTAAGATACGCTAAAACTCTAGGCACAGCTGCTACTGGATTAGGTTCTACAGTAAATATAGAAGAAGGTGTATATTTCATATCAGGTACATTTGCTTATGTACCAGGTGGTTCATTAATATTAGATAAATATACAAACACACCTGATTATATTATAGGTTTAAAAGTTACAGAATCAGTAGTTGAATCTGGAACTGATTCTACTTTATTAGATAACGCACAAGGTGTTCCAAATACTGCTGCTCCAGGAGCAAAAAGGTATAAAATAAGTACAACACTTATAAAACAACCCTTAGCTTTATCTTCAAGAACAGAAAATGATTATATTACATTGATTGTAATAGAAGATGGTAAAGCTTCTGCAGATAAAACAGATAAAACAGGCGGTACAGAATTAACAGAAAGAATGGCAAGAAGAACATTTGAAGAATCTGGTGATTATGTTGTAGAACCATTTCAAATTAATGTAAGAGAATATCTAAATACTGGAAGCAACTTTGGTTTTAAAACTACAGCTGAAATTATAGCTGATGGAGATGCTGCTAACACAGCTGCAGCCACAACATTTGGTGATGATAGATTAGTTGTAGGTGTTGACCCATCAGTAGCTTATGTAAAAGGATTTAGAGTTCAAAACAATACAACTAAAAATTTAGTAGTAGAAAAACCAAGAAGTGTTCAAGCTACGAATACCGTTATTGGTTCAACAACAAGTGCATTAATAGGAAACTATATTAAATTAACAGCTTCAACTGTAAAAGGTATGCCAGATGTTAATACCTTTGCAACAATGAATTTACATAGCGCAGTAGGACAAGGTGGTAGTGTTATAGGAACAGCGAGAGCAAGAGCTTTAGAGTTTGTTAATAATGAAGTAAGAGTTTATCTTTTTGATATTACCATGTCTGGCACTAATACATTTAGTTCAGTAAAAAGTGTTAATCAAACAGGAGTTGCTCAAAACTTTATCGGAAATTTAGCTTCAGAAGGTAATCTATTTGAAGTTGGTAATAATAGCATGGTATTTAAATTGCCTCAAGCCGCTATTAAAACTTTAAAAACAGGAACTAATACAACTCAAACAACTATAATAGTAAAAGAACTATTTGATGTAACATCTAATTCAATATCAGTTTCAGCACCAACAACTCTTGTAAATACTGGCAATATTACAGCCTCATTAGGTACTGGAGTTTTAGATACTTCGCCTAATATTACAATTAATTCGCCTCAACAATTGACATTTACTGATATCAGTGGAGCAACTCCATCAGGTTCAACTAGAATGAAAGTAATGGCTGATGTTAGAAAAATTATAATGCAAAAACAAAAGACACCAGTTGATGGTGCTACAAAAACCGGAGCTCTTTCAGGCGGTTCATTAAGTTTAGGTAGATATGATATTAGGGAAATTACAGAAGTTAAAGATGCTTCAAACGTTGTAATCACAGATAGATTTACATTAGATAATGGCCAAAGAGATAGTTTTTATGATAATGGTAAAGCCATACTTAAGCCAGGATTTCCTGCGCCAACAGGTAATATAACAGTTACTTTTAATCATTACACTCATACAAATGATGGAGATTATTTTTCAGTTGATTCATATCCACCAGCTGAACAAAAGAAAAAACAACCATTTAATAGTTCTAAAGGAACTTTAAATTTATTAGATTGTTTAGACTTTAGACCTTCTAAAGCTCATGATGGTGCTAATAACTTTACAGGTACACAAACCAGTCATTCACAGCCAGTTAAACCAAATTCGGCTCCATTTGCTACAGTTCAACATTATATGCCAAGAATTGATAAAGTCTTTATTACTCGTAAAGGTGAATTTAAAACAGAAATTGGAGTGCCAAATTTAAATCCTAAAGCTCCAGAAACACCTGATGACGCAATGGGTATATATGACTTAAATTTAAAACCTTTTGTATATGATTTAGACGATGTTAAACCAAAAATTCTTAATAATACAAGATATACCATGAAAGATATTGGTGCACTTGATAAAAGAATTAAAAACTTAGAATATTATACATCCCTATCATTATTAGAACAAAGTGCTGCTGACGTAGAATTGTTTGATGGTAGCGGATTTTCAAGATTAAAAAATGGATTTATAGTAGATGGATTTAGAAGTCATACAGTTGGAGATTCAGCAAATCCAGATTATACAGCAGCAATAGACAAAGCAAATGGTATATTAAGACCTAAGTTTGATGAAAGAAATGTTAACTTAATAAGAAAAAGTACAGAAAGTAATTCAACTGCCGGTGCAGCAACATTAACTAAGTCACTAGTTACTATGCCAATGGCATCAGATGTTAATTATATTAATCAACCTTACGCATCAACATTCTCAAACGTAAATCCATACAACGTATTTAGTTGGGCTGGAACTATGGAGCTTTCTCCTGAATCAGATGAATGGAAAGAAACTGATGTAAGACCGAATGTTGTAATAGATGATTCCTCTTCATACGAACAGTTTAAACAAATGGCTGAAGAAACTGGTATATTAGGTACAGTGTGGAATGAATGGGAAACAAATTGGACTGGAGTAGAAACTGACGAACAAACTACAGGAACTGGTGGTTTTAACACTGGTCTTAGACCTTGGTGGCTTGGAGAAGATTTTGACCGCGGATTTGGAAATTTCAGAGGAACTTTTGGAAATCAATCAACTACAACTACTACAACTACTACTACACAAAATCAATCAAGAACTGGTTTAAATACTGAACTTGCATTTGATACTGTTTTAAGAAGTGATGGAACAAGAGTTGTTGAAGTCAACTTTGTACCATTCATAAGGTCAAGAGAAATATTTTTTAAAGCTCAGTTAATGAAGCCAAGTACAAAAGTACATGCTTTCTTTGATGGAGTTAACGTCACTGATTTCTGTAAAGAAACATCTTTTGTAGAGTTTGCAACAAGAACAAATGTTAAGACTCATGAAGGAGAAGCTGCAGCAAGTGCCAGTGCCCATCTTATTACTAATGGTTCAGGCGTAGTGGAAGGCTCGTTTATCATACCAAGAAATGCCGCGCTTAAGTTTCAGACTGGTGTAAGAGAATTTAGATTAACAGATGATTCAACAAATAATAAAGAAAACGAAACAACATTCGCTGAAGCTCAGTATCATGCTCAAGGATTAATAGAATCTGTTGAGAGTAGAATAGTATCTACAAAGGTACCAAGATTAGTACAATCAGAATTAAATCAAGATAGAACTCAAGTTGATACACAAGTAAGCGAAACAACAGAATGGATAGACCCAGTAGCAGAAACAATTCTTATTGATAAAGCTGGCGGTATTTTTGCTAAGTCTGTTGATTTATTCTTTAAAACAATAAGTACTACAATTCCAGTAAGAGTTACAATAAGAACTACATTAAATGGATTCCCCACACAAAGAATAGTACCCGGTGCAGACAAGATTGTATATCCAACTGATATTGTTTCAGACCCAAGTACATTTGCTAATGCAACTGCAGCAACTGCAACAAACTTTGCATTTGATTATCCAGTTTATTTAGCTCAAGACACAGAATACGCAATAGTAATTACATCTCAATCAGACGATTACGAAGTATGGATAGCAGAAATGGGCGGATTTGATGTTACAAATACATCTGAAAGAATTACAAAACAACCATACAATGGTGTATTCTTTAGTTCAGCAAATGCTTCAACATGGACACCAGAACAAAGTAAAGATTTAAAATTCAGATTAAACAGAGCTTCATTTAGTGGTTCATCATCAACATTAACATTAACTAATGATATATTACCTCCTAAAAAATTAGGTGGTAATCCTTTAGTTACTACACAAAATTCAGGCGTAATTACAGTCACTCATAAAAATCATGGAATGTATGGTGGTGGAACAGTAACGATTGCTGGAGCAGTAGATACTAATGGGATTGTAGCAGCAAATATAAATGGTAATCGAACTATTTCTAGTATAACTCATGATAGTTATACAATAACAGCAGGAAGTTCAGACGTTTCAACAAATACTTCTGCTGGAATCGGAGCAGGTGGTGGAAGCGCAGTTACAGCAACAGAAAATAGACACATGGATTTAATATATCCTGTAATATCAAATATTTCTCTACCAGGAACATCTATTAGATATTTCCTTACAACATATCAAGGTAAAAGTATTAATGGTAATGAAAGCATAAATAATGCAAAGGCTGAAAGAGAAATACTTGTAAACAAAAACTTTACATTTGATTCTCCAAGTGTTATTTCTTCAGCAATTAATGAATCATTAATTAGTGGAAATCCTAGAACATTTTCATTAAGATGCGTATTAAGTACAACTGATGAAGCAATATCTCCAGTAATAGATTTAAACAGAGCATCAGTACATACAGTAGAAAATCTTATCAGTTCAAATGGTGGTTCAGAAACTACAGCAACAGGCGGAACAGAACTTGCTAGGTATATAACTAAAAGAGTAGAACTTAATGAAGAAGCAGATTCAGCAACTGTCTTTTTAAATGTTTTAAGACCAGGTTCATCAAATGTAGATTTATATTACAGAACTCTTGAAGGTGGTTCATCAGCTAATATTAGTGATGTTGCATTTACAGCAGCAACTCCAGCTGAATCAATACCAGTTAATGAAAGTTCTTTTTCTGAAGTAAGATATGATTTAACAGAATCAATTTTAACTGCAGCAAATATTGGTAGCTTTGGTACTATACAATTTAAAATAGTATTACGATCGACATCAACATCGAACCCACCATTAATAAAAGATTTTAGAGCGATATGCGCAACATAGGATAACAAATGGCAAAGACAAAAGTAAAAGAAAATCCGGATTTAGTAAAAGATACAGTAACTCAAGCTGTTATAAATACTAATACATCGGCCTTTTCTGCAAGAAGAGACCAACTTGATAAACTTAAAGCAAAAGAATCTGAAATTGAAACAATGAAATCAGATATAGAAGAGCTTAAAAAGATTATAAAAAAATTAGGTAGTAAATAATGGCAATAAGAGACGAAGTAAGAACATTAAAATCAAATACTCTAGAAGAGTTTAGACAAAAAAGTAATGAGCTTTCAATAAGAAATGTTGGTGATGATAACCTTTTAAGTAGTAACTTAGGAGATAAAACTGAATCATTTACAGCTACAACAGGTCAAAAATTCTTTGAATTATCTGGAAGGTTTGAAATATTACCTGAAATTACAGTTGATAAAACTACTGGTGTTGCAGAGTCATATAGGACTGGAGCAGTTAGAGTAACAAAACAAGGTACAGCATTAACTCAAGGATTAGCTACAGCAGATTTTAAAGTTCCTAACTATGTTTTAAAAATAACATTAAATGGTTCACCTACAATACATGCTACTTTTGTAGAAAATGCAACTGTTACTCAGTCAGGTGGATTCTCTGGTGTATTATTATCAGCAGATTCTACAACAGTAAGATTTAAAACTACAAACGGTACAGCATTTAATACTGGACAAAATTTAACTCTTGGTAGTAATAGTATTGTTGCAGCAAGAATAACATCTCAAAATACAATCGATGCTGGTCATGGTACATTAATAGAATTAATAACAGGCGCAACATCAGGTCATGTTGTCATAGTTGATTCAACAAGTTTAGTAGACGCTGTAAATGAATTACAAGACGATGTTGGTATCGTAGAAAACTTAACAACAAGTGCAGGTAGTTTAACTCTTGCAGTTAATGAACATGACGCAGAGCTTGGAACAATTACATCCGGAGCAATGGGAACATCAGCTTCAACAGTAAGTACAGCAATTGCAGAACACGAAGGTCAAATAGGTAATATGTCCTTAACTGGTTTATCAGCTACAGATTTATCTGCAGGATTAAGAGAACTTAGAACTGAATTAGGTAATCATGCTTCACTTGGTACTACATCAACAACTTCAGCAGTCAGTGCAATTAATGAATTAGAAACTGCAATCAGAGGAACCTCTAGTAATTATACACTAACTACAGCAGCAAGTAATTTATTAGCAGCGATTAACGAATTAGACGCTTTACAAGGTAATACTAGTATAAGTGCTATTGCTTCTACAGTCACTGGAGCTTTAGCTCAATTACATACAGAAATAGGTGATGTTAATATTACCTCAATTGCTTCAGGTAATAATACTATTACTGGAGCTTTAGCTCAATTACATACAGAATTAGGAAGTGCTACTTTAGGAACAAGTTCAAGTACTCATACAGGTGCGATTAACGAATTGCATGGAGAAATAAATTCAAACGATACTGATATAGCTACAATTAATACTAAACTTGGTACAATTACAGCAGCTGCATTTGGAACAACAGCTTCAACAGTAAGTACTGCGATTGCAGAATTACATACTAATGTCGATGCAAGGTTATTCCTAACATCAGGTTCAGCTCAAACACTTAATTCGGACATTACATTAGGCAGTGGAAAAACTCTTGATTTATCTGCTGGTACATTATTAATTTCAGATGCTGGTGGAGTTGCTAACTTTGGTTCAGCATTCTTAAACTTAGATGCTAACATTTCAACAGCAATGGGTTTAAGAGTAGATAGAGCTCATATTACTCCATCCGGTTCTATGACTAACCATAACGTAGAATTACAATGGGATGAAACACAAGTAGCTTCCAATGCAAAAAGAGCATGGAGATTAAAAGGAATGGCCGCAAACGGTTCTGCAGATACTGCAGATATCGTAACATTCTATAATGCTGAAGATTTAGTTCATGCTGATACAATAGCTGGAACAAATGGAATAAAAGCTACGTGGAATGGTGGAACTGAAGATTTTGATTTTACTTTAACAGCTGACCCAGAAATTACTTTAGGCGGAGATTTAAGTGGAGCAGCAACTTTAACAAATTTAGGTGATGCCACATTAACAGCAACTATCAAAGCAGTGTCTGTAGAAAATAGTATGTTGGCTTCAAATGCAGTTACTAATGTAAAGATTGCAGATTCAACTATTGCAAATGCTAAATTAGCAAATAAAGGAATAAGTATCGATGCTGACTCAGGCACAACTCATCTTATTAATTTAGGCGAAACACTAACAGTAGCTGGCCAGTCAGGAGAAGTAGATACTACTATTTCAAACAATACTCTTACAATTGGATTACCAAGTAATGTAACAATAGGAAATAACTTAATTGTTACTGGTGACTTAACAGTTCAAGGTACAAATACAATATTAAATACTTCAACACTAGAAGTAGAAGATACTTTAATACTCGCTGGTAGTAATTTAGGTTCAACTGAACCAGATACAGGCGGATTCGGTCTTGAAACAAAAGCTTTTGCAGGCGTTCATAGTAATGCTGCTGCTGGAGTAACAGGTGCTCACTCATTAGTATATAACTTTGCAACTGATAGATGGGAAGCAGATGGTTCATTAATTCTTTCTACAGCTACTGTTGCAACGCCTTCAGTTGAAGGAACTAATTTTGGTTCAGGAGATAATTTAACATTTACTGCTGGAAGTGGATTAAGCGAAAGCGTATCTGGCTTTGCAGTAACATATGTAAATACTGATAAAGGTTCATCACAAAATATATTTAAAAATGTTGCTGCTAACTCAGGTGGTACAGCAACTGCTAATATTAATAATGATACACTTACAATTTCAGGTGGAAGCAGTTTAACTTCAGTAAGAAGTGGCGATACAATTACTCTTAATCACTCAACTACTGGAGCAGATAGTGTAAATAATAATGGTAATACATATATTCAAGATTTAGTAATCGATGCAAATGGCCACGTTACAGGAACTACTTCAGCTACTATTGATACATACGGTGGATGGAATTTATCAGTTGCTGGAGCTGATGAAGGTTTAATAACAGAAAACGAAAGAGTATCATTTTTAGGTGGAAACGCAATAGATGTTACTCATACAGATGCAAATAATGTTATAACATTTAATCATGCTAATACATCAGATATAGGCCCAGTAGATAATAATGGTACTAATTTTGTACAAGATATGACTTTTGATGCGTATGGTCATGTTCAAACAGTGACTTCAGCTGGATTCACATTAGGTAATGGAACATTAACAGTTCAAGGTACTGGAGTCTTAGGTGGTTCCGGAACATTTACAGCAAACCAATCAACAGCTAATACAATATCAATATCACATGATAATGTAAGCAAATCTAGTACTACAAGTACAGCTACTCCTGGATATGGTTCAACATTTACAGCAATTGATTCAATTACAACAAGTACTGAAGGCCATGTCACAGCAGTTAATACAAAAACAGTTACAATTCCTGCTTCTGATAATACAAATACTCAATTAAGTGATGCTCAAGTAAGAAGTAAATTCTCTGCTGGTAGTAATGTATCAATATCAAGTACTGGTGTTATATCTTCAACAGATACCAATACTAATACTCAATTAACTGATGCTCAAGTAAGAAGTAAATTCTCTGCTGGTTCAAATGTATCGATATCTGCATCTGGTGTTATATCTTCAACAGATACCAATACAAATACTCAGTTAACTGCAGCTCAAGTAAGAGCTAACCTTTCTGCTGGTACTGGAATATCATACAATGCTTCAACAGGGGTAATTACTTGTACAGTAACAGATACCAATACTAATACTGTCACAAGTAATGTCGCTGGAAATGGTATATCAGTAAGTGCAGCAACTGGTAGTTCAACCATTGCAATGACAGGTTCTTTCACAGGAACATTTACAGCAAGTGCTGATGTAGTAGCTTTCTCAGATAAAAAATTAAAAGATAATATACAAACTCTTGACGGTTCAAAAGTATTCGATATGAGAGGAGTTTCCTTTAATCGTAACGACCAAGATGGTAAACTATCATCTGGTGTTATTGCTCAAGAGCTAGAACATATAGCTCCTGAATTAATTCATGAATCAGAAGATGGAACAAAAGGTGTTGCTTATGGTAATACCGTAGGATACTTAATTGAGGCAATTAAATTATTAAAAGCTGAAATTGAAGAACTAAAAAGTATAAATAAGAAGGTATAGATTAAATGGCAATATACTCTAACATAGTAATCGATCAAGGAGCTGATTACGCAGCTTCAATTGATGTAACTGATGCCGATGGAGATGCTTTAAACTTAACAGGTCATACAGGAAAAGGCCAAATAAGAAAAACATACTCATCAACAACTGCTGTAGATTTTGCAGTATCAGTAGCAAATCCGGCTACTACAGGAGTATTAAACATTAGTTTGACAAACGTTCAAACTAATGCTATGAAAGCCGGTCGTTATGTTTATGATATAGAAATAACTGCTGGGTCAGGTACAAAAACAAGAGTTTTAGAAGGACAATTAGAAATTACACCGGGAGTTACACAAACATAATGGCAAACATTAAAGCAAAAATAAAAAGAAATCCAAATAAAATTGTTGCTCAAACTTTAAAAGTTGGTAACGTTGCTTTAACAGATTTAACAGACGTAAATGCTGCAGGATTCTCTGATGGTGGTGTTTTAATGTATAATGGTTCAACAACAAAATGGGATGCGACAACAACAATTGGAAACATCAATACTAATATAACAGGAGGCACATACTAGTGGCTAATTTAACAAGAATAAAAATATTAACTACGGGTTCAACAACCAATGCCCCAAGTAATATAAAAACAGGTGAGTTGGCATACTCTTATGTAACCGGTACTCAAGCAAATAACGGTGATAGACTTTATGTAGGTACAGGCGCAGAATCAGGTGGGGTTGCATCTTCGGTCGACCTAATAGGCGGTAAGTATTTCACACAATTACTAGACCATGTTCATGGAACAACAACAGCCAATAGCGCTTTAATTGTTGACGGTAATAAACATGTATCTGATTTAAATATCGGAAGTCTAGCTCTTGAATCTTCAGGTGGTTCTGGACAAGTATTAACAAGTGTTGTTACTTCAATGCCTAGTTCTCCTACAGACGCTCAGTTAATTACAGCACAAGGTGTTAAAGAATTTGTTGATACATTAGACTTATCAGTTTCTGGTGATAGTGGTTCAATCGCAGTAGATTTATTTACTGGTGCTGCTTCTAACGAAGAAACATTAGGTATTATTGGTACAGCTAACGAAATAGAAACAGCTGCATCAGGTAATAACGTAACAATTGGTTTACCAACAAACGTAACAATTGCTGGAGAACTAGATGTTACTACATTAGATGTAGCAACTTCAGCCGCAATCGCATCTGCTACAATCGAAGATTTAACAAACAATAGAGTTGTTATAGCAGGTACTGGTGGAGAACTAGAAGATGACGCTAACTTTACTTTCGATGGTACAAGTTTAAATGTAGGTGGAGCGAACTTCTCAGTTGCTCATGCATCTGGTAATACAGTTGTTGGTGGAACATTACAAGTAAACGGAAACGTTACCTTAGGTAACCAATCAGGAGATACTGTACAAACACAAGGTAACTTAACAGTTGGTGGAAACCTAACAGTTAATGGTACAACTACATCAGTTAATTCAACTACTACAACATTAACTGACCCAGTTATAGAATTAGCAAAAGATACCTCAGCCGCAGACGGACTTGATAGAGGTGTTAGATTTAAATGGCATAATGGTTCAGCCGTTAAAGATGGTTTCTTT
>TARA_B110000444_G_scaffold133730_1_pt1 | contig 25221 bp, 13 predicted proteins | sample TARA_B110000444 | Tara Oceans TARA_B110000444 (sample SAMEA4398370) | marine metagenome | biome: Polar Biome; feature: [SRF] surface water layer (ENVO:00010504); material: water (ENVO:00002006), including particulate matter (ENVO:01000060) such as... | depth 5 m | reverse complement strand
GTCGAAGCGGCGGCGGTGGTCGAAGCGGCGGTGGCGGTAGAAGTAACTCCGGCGGCGGAAGCAGCGGTGGCTATCGCGGTGAAGCACGTGGCCAAAATTACAAACCAAGTAAAAACTCAAGCAAAGGCTACCAAGGTGGCCAAAAACCTCAGTCGAGAGGCGGAAACAGCGGTAAAAAAGGCGGCTATAATAGCGGCGGAAACTGAGAGTGAAACGAACTTCACTCTTCTTCTTGAGCACTTTTCTTCGCAGGGCTAAAAATCCCGAAGTCTTCTATGATATCAGCAGCTCCTGGTAAGACGCCGAGGACATCATCCGTCATTAAACCCGTATTCTTGTAAATCCGGTTCGCCAGTTGTTCTTTTTTGACCATGCCTGGACGAAGTATTGCAAAGCGCTGGCACAGTGAGCGAATGGTTTCCGGCAATCCTCCCATGAGCAAGGGGACGCCATTAATGGCTACAATTCCGATGCCGATTTGAACATCGAGATCTTTGAACCATTGTCGTTGTCCTCGAACAATGAAGGCCCCTTTGCCTACATATTCTCCCGTTTGGGCCGTTTTGGATACTTGGGCAGGTTTGACTGCGTAAACAGTTCCGTGTGCACCACCACCAGCCCATGCACGGCTCCAACACAAGGCCAATGTAGCTGCTTCTTCGAGTTTTTCAGCGGTGATTCGTTCATCACCGAGCTTATCGACCAATCGAAAGGCGGGAACATCCTCAGGTATGTGGGCTGGTTTGTGCTGGTCGGGGGCGAATCCTTGTGTTGCTCTCAGACTGCAACTCGGTGCGCCATGTAAGTCAGCGTGAAGATACATGTCAGAACCGGAAAGGTGCTTTTTGACAATTGCATCGTTGCCTTTAGCGTCTTTTCCACCAACCAGTAAATGGCCTCCGCTAAGCATAGTCCATCGATGGTTTTCAAACCATAATCGCTTACTTCGCTTGATTTTGTTGAGTTTTCCACTTGCTTGTTGTTTTTCTTCTTTCTTTTTGGCACGCTGTAAATAGAGAATCGTTTCCTCAAGCGCTTCGACAGCACCTTTCGTTTTGTCCTTCTGTTTTCTTGCTGCTTCGAAGTGACGTTGAGCATTTTGATGAACTGTTTCGTCTAAAGAAAGCGTTGCTTGAGGTCCTTTAGGCTCATTGTTTTCATTTGGCAATATCGTTACAAAACTACGTTGAGCAGGATTTAATGATTGAATCCAAGGTATTTCTTTGGCATCTTTTTTCACTTGACTCCAGCCTTTTTCTTCTACGGCTGCTGAAACTTGGGTCAGAAGACTTTCGACATGTGTCCAGTTATTTTGGATGACGTGTCCAAGCATTTGTTGCTTCTCAATTTTCACTGAAAACCCTTTCAATGCTTTTTCCTGCTGCACTTGGCGTCGTTCGAGTCGTTCGACATCGGTTGAATGACCTCGGCCTGGTGCTGCGATATCCAATTTTTCTGCTTCGCGTCGCGCAAGTGCCATTGCATCGTGAGCACCCTTCCAAGCATCAACTGCTTGACATAAAGTCGGAAAGGTAGCTTTCGCAAATTGTTCGTGATTCGGCAGAAGAGTTGGTGTTGCTTCACAAGCAAATTGTTCAAAGAAGCGGTCTCTTTTTCCATTTGGTTCATGTTTTGAGGCTTGAGTTTCAAGAGATTCAGTGGTATTTTTTTGGTCGGGCTTGAGAAGTAAAAATCCTTCTTTGCTCTCTGCTAAATCGGTAAGAAGCGACTGTAATGCCGTGTGTATTTTTTGCGCATCTGCTTCTTGTGTGTCGATGTTCGCTTCCATTCCAGCCAGAGCACAGACAGCATTGGCGTGAGTACCACCAAGATTGACTTTGCCACCGAGTGTGGATACGAGGTCTCGATCTGAAGTTTCAAACATTTCAACCAAATGTTCCATTTTTATCTCATGAGGGTCCATTGCTGGAGGTGGTGGTTGATATTCAACTCCTTTTTTCAATGTTCGACCAGCATAAGAGGCGTGTGTTAAGGGCTGAATGATGATGTTCTTTTCATCGGTGAGAATAATATTTCCATCACGAAAAACTTCGACATAGAGGTGGTATTGGCCGAATTTCGTGTCAAAGTCAAAGCACAACACTCTGTCGAATCCAAGTTGATGAACGCCCGTCATTCGAGCATTTTTCAGATGTTTTCGGAGCACCATGGCAAACGGGGGGGGCGTCATAGGCATCGGCCGGTCTCTGTTCGAAGTGTAGATTCGAGCGCCCCGAACCAGGACCAAATCAAATTGGTCAATGTCCTTTGGATTGATGCGGAGTACGATTTGCTCGTAGTGTGGCATGTATGCCTTCTTGACGTAAGCGCCAGAGTACTCATTCAATTCACGTGCAACTGCTCGCAAATCAAAGCCTGACATTGTCGCTTTCATGCACCCCGCCTCCTTACTGACCTGTCATCGACGCTTCTTGAATCCTCACTTGAAACGAAGGAGAACTTTTCCGACGTTCTTTGCGTCATGAAGATATTGATGCGCTTCTGCAACATTCTCAACATCAAATACAGAATCGATTACCGGGGAGAGTGCTCCACTCATCATTCCGTCTAAGATACGGTGAAGCTGACGTTGCATTACTGCTTCATTTTTCCATGTGCCCATATGGACGCCGAACACGCCTCGGTTTCGACTCATAAGGCGGAGCGGGTCAAATGCAGGAGTTTTCCTCCATGCGAGGAAACTTCGCAGCATTGAGCGTTTGGAGGTGGGTGCGACTGCTGACATTCCATACGTGTAAAGCCGTCCGCCTTCTTTGAGGGCAGACAGAGAACGAGTGAGGTGTTCACCTCCAATCGGGTCGAGAATATGATCGACCCCATCCCCTTCGGTCTCTTGCTTGATAATTTGAACAAAATCTTCGTTGTGCCGGTCGATGGCTCGGCCTCCAAAGGATTCGATGATGTTCGCTTTCGAACCTGAAGCAGTTGCCCACACTTTGGTCACCCCTGCCCATTGACATAACTGCAATGCAGCAGTTCCAACGCCACCTGCACCACCATGAATCAATACAGAATCATCCTTCTCCATATGGCCCAAATGATGCAACATATGGTGAGCGGTAAGATATGTTACAGGCATGGCTGCAGCAACCTCTAATTCGATTTCATCCGGTAAGGCGAGAACTCGTTTCTTGTCAACAAGAACATGGCTTGCTTGACCGCCGGTTGACATAGCTGCTACGACGCGTTGTCCGATGGCGAACCCCGTGTTTTCATCTCCAACCGCATCGATAACTCCACTGACTTCGTATCCGGGAGTAAATGGGTATGGTGGGCGAGGTTGGTAGAACCCAAGACGCATCAACAGGTCGGCAAAATTAATTCCAGCATAGGAGACTTTGACCCGAACTTCATCGTTTTTTGGTTCCGGCATCGGCATTTCTGCAATACGAATTGTGTTTGGTGCGCCGGCTTTGGTAAACTCAACCCTTCGTGGCATGAAACGCCCTACCGTAAATGGGTTCTAAGGTTTAGTACCTTTGATAAACCATTTTTGAGACTCTTCATGCAACGTTCCTGCTCTTTGAAAGGACATGAGGTGGGAGAGGGTTTGATCTTCAGCCAGTCCAGGGTGTGCGTCCGGTGTGTCTGAATAGGCTGCTCTGGTTATCTCTGAAAGAGTATCAATCCCTGATTCAACTGCATTGAAAACCGCTTGATGTCGTGCTTGACGATGCGAGAGATACTGATTGAATTTTTTTGTTGGTAGAGCAATAACCGGACCATGACTTGGAAACAAGAGATGAGGATTGAGGTTTTTCAAGCGCTCAAGTTGTTCCATGTAGATGTTCATATCCCCGGTATGAGGTGGTATCAATATCGTTCCGATTCCAGCAACCATGTCGCCAGCGATAAGCCCTGCTTCACCGAGTAAGCAGATGTGGCCCGGATGGTGACCGGGTGTAATCAAAACCTCCCAGGTTTGATTGCCGAGTTTGAGTTGTTCACCGTCTTCAAGAATACGGTCACATTGAACACTACGAGCGGTATATTCACTCCCCCAAATCGGAACGTCAAACGCCTCTCGCAGCAAACCAATGTCGCCAACATGGTCCCCATGTGAATGTGTAAACATCATCGCGATGAGTTCACCCTTGTGACGCCCTACAGCCTTGGCCATATCTTCCATTCCTTCACGGAGATGAGATGCAGGGTCAACCAGAATAAATTCTCCCTCTGGATCACCTACAAGATAGCAATTTGTGTGGTCGGCTGGAGGTAAAGTAGCCGTTTTGACTGGAACGACTTCGACCCCATGAGCGAATAATATTGAGCGACGATTGGGTAAGCGCTCACTAATATCTTGAGCGGCTTTGATCATATCTCGCTCTTTACGGTGGAGTGTTCTTTCAATTTCCATAAGAAGTGTGACAACGGGCGGGGCGACCTTGATTTCATGCTGAGACCAGCGTAGAAGAATACTACTTGGCGTATCCCACATAATCTGTGTGAATTCAGTTTGTGGTTCGAGGTCGATTTCCGGAACATTTTCTTTCGGACCCGCATGGAAGTGCATGAACGCATTATCAAACTGAATGGGGCCAAAAGGAGGTGTTATTCGGTGACTTAAAACCTTCAAAGAATGGGTGTCGTACGGGAACTCTCCTTGTAATGCAAGCGGTAAATATTGACTTTTGTCAGCAATAATCTGTTTCCGCGCCTCGATGGGAAGTGCGACTAAACCTTTCTCTGAAGGAGCTAAACCTAATTCTTCACTCATTTCACGAAGAATACATGCAGTTGCTTTTGCTTCAGGGCCTTCAAAACCTTCCAACGCTTCAACCGCAGCAGTATCAACACGAGACAATCCCCCACCTGGAAATGCCCAGTAACCTGGGAATGCAGCCATTGTTTCAGAGCGAAGACCAAGCAGAACTTCAACGCCTTCAGGGCCGTCACGAGTCATGGTCATGGTGGCGGTAGGCCGGGGTGGCCGCCGCTCGAATGAACCGAGAGATACGCCATCGGGAACTTCACTCATGCATTTCGCTGTACGCCGTGGGTTTCAAGGCTTTGTTTGTACACTGCTGCTCAAGCGTGAATATCATGTAGCGCCGTTCATTACCATAGGGCATGGCGGCGCAATCAGTTGAAGAAGAACTGCAAGAATTAGCAGCAATTGTTCGTGAAGCAGAGGCACTTGGAATTGACCCTTGGCCAGCAGAGAAACCAGACAGGCCGTGGGCCCGTTGGGCTCTCGGCTCGTTCATGATCGTTCTCATGCTCAGCGCAGTATCGAAGGTACTCTTCCGATTCGTCACCGTATGACTTGGTCAGGTCAGGCGGATTTCCCCGCCTTTGAATTCAGTTTGAATTCAAGCGTTGTTTCGTCGGCCAGCAATCATTGCAGCACCGAGCATTGCAATAACGCCCAATCCTACTGTGAATCCTGGAAGAACTCCTTCGCCTTCCGTTTCAACATCAGAAAGGTCAACAGTTCCGTTTCCAGTTGCGAACACAGTCAAAGTTCCACTTTCAGTATGGTAACCATCAGTCCATGTGACGTCAAAGGTAACATTACCACCAGTTCCAGCCGGGAGTTTGAATGAGACGTGTCCCATTGCTTCTCCAATACTGGTGTTTGAGCTGTTCACGCCGAGCGGGTTGGTTACTTCAACGACCATCTTACCGCCTTCTGGGTCCCAGCAAGAAACAAAGATTTCGTAAGCAGCATCATCGATGAGAACGATTTCGTAATCGCCGCTTTCAGGTGCTTCATCCATCCATTGATCTTCCATCATGGAGCCGTTTGCGAGGGTAACTGAGTAATGCCAACTGCAGATTGGGAACATGTTCATTTCTTCTTCTTCCCATGTCCAGTCATCATCTTGTGCATCTGGTAGTGCTCCGTTTTCAGTCTTGTTGAGAATGAAGGTAATGCTTCCAATGTCACTGCATCCGTCATCTTTCGAATACCACATGTTGTTGGTTTCATCGTATGTGAATTCCATAATACCTGCAGAGTCAACAGCGGAACCAATACTCCATGTTTCAGAGTTGTGAATCCAGACTCCCATTTCCTCATCTTCACAAGGCATTGAATCTTCCATTGATCGATTATCTGAATTCATCATGTCATCATCGTGTTCATCATCGTGAACAATGAAGGTGTGTGTGGATGAATTGTCGTAAGCAGTTGTAGGGAATTGAATCACGGTTGCAAGTCGCAGGAACACGACATCGCTGCCTTCGAGCAATCCATCAACTTCGACCCAGAAATCGACAGCAGTTCCGTTTTGACCATCGAGGGTCAATCCTTCAGCCATGTCGTCCGGGTTGAGTGACAATGCATACAATCCCATGAGCATGTCAACTTCCGCTTGGTCTAGGACTGTATCGTTGTTACCGTATTCTGCGTCAGCCATCATAACTAACCGGTCAATTTCTTCTTGGTTGTCAAGGACAGCCATTTCGACAATGACCAGTTCCATTGATTGGTCATTCCATTGTTCGAACCAAACATCAACGTCATAGAAACGAAGCATGTCTTCCTGATTGTCTTCATCTTCATGTCCAGGTTGGTCGTTCATGTTCGCCCAAATGTATCCAGCAGCTTCACAATCGCTTTGCATTGTGATGTCCATCATTGGAGTGTGGGTAGCCCTGTCATAACAGATCATTTGGTCTTCAGAATGGTCGTGTTCGTCGTCATGATCCATTCCGCCATCATCGTCGTCACCATGGTCATCAGGATTTATTCTGTAATAGAACTCCATGAATTCATCTTCGTCAAGAAGTTCGTCCCCGTTAACATCAGCCATCATGAAGGCAATACTCATCCATTCTTCTTCCATATCGGAGAGAGGTTCTTGGTTTGATTCAGTGTTCATACCATTGAACATAGCGATGATTTCAGTAAGAGAAAGTTTGCCATCATTGTTCGAATCCGCCATGAAAATCATCATGTCTCCGCTCATTGGTGCGTCTTCATTGTAGCAGTATTCTCCATCAAATGCAGCAGTATCGCCTGCCATGACGTCGATTTCATTACCGTCATCGTCCATGAGATATCCGTCTTCCTTAAGAGCGTCACCGGTTTTCACATAATCACAAATTTCAGAATCCATGCTGTCCATGTGATCCAAGAACATTCCCAATTCCAACAAATCGAGCATTCCGTCTCCGTTGAAGTCATTGTGGTTGAATACATTGGTGAAGAAGGTGACAGACATTGTTTCGTCGTCGTCGTTCATGACCATTATCTCAGTGAGGCTAAGGTTTCCATCGCCGTCAGCGTCAAGCATCATCATCATGAATTCGATTTCATCGGGTTCGTCATTACCGTCATCACCGTTGTCATCACCACCGCCATTCATCATTTCATTGAAGGCCATGAACTCATCCATGTCAAGTCCACCATCACCATCAATATCTTGGCTCAAGAACATGTTCATGAACAAGTTCAATGTGGCGTTATCCATCATCGAATCGCCGTTTTCGAAGGCCAAGAATTCATTGTATTCAAGCATGCCATCTCCAGCATCTTCGGTATCGCTACCGTCCATGCTCTCCCATCCGATGTCGTAATCTGCCATCTCAGCAAGGAGTTCGCTTTCTTCATCTGAGTTCATTTCAGGTTCATCGTCTTCAACAAGGAGTGCGTTTTCATAGTCAATGAGTTCTGAAGCGTTAACAGCGCCATCGCCATTTGCGTCAACCATGTCAAAGTGCTCTCTATCATCCTCATCATCTCCGTCAGTTTCGGAACCCCACAAGATGAGAGAGTATTCTTCCCAAGAGATAATGCCATCTAAATTGTCATCAAACATATCAAACACCATTTGATCATAATCCATTTCTCCAAAACTGGCGCCAGACATGTAGACTATATTGCCCATTTCGTCGTAAATTGTGACTGTAATGCCATACATTGAGTCGCCGAGGTTGTTCTCATCGAGGTCGAGCATCCAGAAAGTAGTGTTGAAAGTGGTGTTGTATACCTCGTTTTCGTTCATGTCAATGATTGAGATAAAGGTGTAGCCATAATCTCCTGCATCATTGATATGAATCTCCAATGTTCGGTTATCACCATCATCCTCGTAATGGAGGTCAAAATCTGTCATGTCATCCATATCATTCACATACTCGTTGTAGTAGAAGTCCATGAATTCGTTGAATTCAAGCACGCCATCCTCAGCGATCTCATCATAATCAGTACCGTCTATGTTTTCCCATCCGAGGTCGTAGTTTGCCATATCAGCAAGGAGTTCATTTTCTTCATCTTCGTCCATAGCAGCCATGTTGCCATCAGCACGAAGTGAGTTGTCAAAGTCAATGAGTTCAGAACCGTTGATTGCACCATCGCCATTTGCGTCAATTTCCGCAAACAATTCTTCTTCCCAGTCGAATTGATCTTCGGATTCGCAAACACTGCCGTTTAACATACAAATCATCACGTCATCGTAGCCGAGGTAGTTGTCGTATGAGTCATAAACATCCGCATAAACTTCGTACCATGTGCCTTCATCAGCCATAGGCTCGTGTGTCTCGTTACCTTCGAAGAAGGCTGTGAGGTCGAACACAGCGAAGTGTGTGTTCCAAGATGTGTTGTCATCTTGGATGAGTAAATCCTCAGTTCCAGTCCAAGTATCGATTCCGGTTTCTGTGTTCATAATGGTCAAGGATGCTGACATTGTTCCAACAGCACTTCCATTGTCGTATTGTTCAACGTGAATTTCAAGTTCATCGTAATCCATACTAACCATTGTATTGGATGCGTTACTTCCATCGCTCGGGTCTGCAAAAGAGACACCAGCAAAGGTTGTTGTTATCAGAGCGAGGGCCATTAGGACGGCTGCGCCGGGCTTCATTTTGAGTGATATAGAATCAGTCATCGGTTGCCCTCTAACCTATACTATATTAAGAGGTAGCACTTTTGTCGCTTTTGGCTAAGAATTACTAGATTTAATGTCATTACAACACCGTTGAATTGAAGAGGCAACGGCTGTTGGGCCGGTTAACAGTCCCTTAGTGTAGCGGTCCATCATGGAGGATTCTGGTTCCTCCGACCTCGGTTCAAATCCGAGAGGGACTACCACCGCATCTTTGATGAAAGAGTTTGATAGTTTGAAGTCCGACCGATGTGCATGGCGAAGATCGAACTCTACACCAATCGAGGTTGTGGAGCTTGCGTTAACGCAAAACGTCTTTTGGACTCGAAGAAAGTCGAGTATGAAGAAAAGCGCCTCGGTAGCTCAAGGCGAATCGATGCAGAATTTCGTATTCGGACAAATGGAAGTAAGACAATACCTCAAATTTTCATCAATAATGAATGGATTGGTGGGTTTGAGGAATTACAGAAATACGAAAGTGCAGATGAATTGGATTGGCGTTTGGGGCTCAGTGAACGCCCTCACGTTCCTTTCCTCACTCGTCTTTTTCGGAAAATGACTGGAAAAATTTACTGAGCGAGTGCATTCTTTTGGTCATTGAGAGTAAAACTTGTCACCATCTGCATGGCTTGGCCATACGTGATGCTTCCTGAATAATCTCGGACGTCATCATGAACGGTTAAACGGAGCCTAAATGCACACCTGTGTGTTGTTTCGTCTCTGTCGTGATGCTTGTAGAAATGAACTCCAACTTTGTATTGCCCTAACGGAGCATTTTCAACCCATACGATGTTTTCAACCGCGTGATTACTCGTAGGACGGACATTCATATCAACGTCAAGTTCTCCACCGCATTCACTTGTCTTGTTGTTAAAGTAAATACGTTCACCAGACGGGCAGAAAAGGTGGAGGTCAAGGTCATTAAAATCATCCCAGGCCAGTGAGATTTGAACATCACCGGTTTTTCCACCTTCGCGCTCGAGACGTTCATCAATGTCGTTGTTGAGCTGGTCCTCAGGGTGAAGAATCATAATGCCACTCCCCACCTCTTCTTGCTCGACAAACGATGCATGCTCGTTCAGTGGTTGTTCATTATGTTCAATCCATGAGTTTCGTAATTCAATCAAAGATTGCTCTGCGCTCTTGTCAGTGTGAGTTTTGGCAGTCTCGTTCAGTTCGACCTCTTGTTCAAACAAGTCTTCGACCAGTAAGCGTAGTTTCCGTATATTTTCATCTCTTGCTTGATCGCGAAGGTCATATTCCTCTCGCTCTTCAACGGATAGTTCGTCCACCTGGCGGCTTGAGGATTCCAGAATAACCTCTTCGGGTGCTTGAGGGTTCGACTTTGCGAGCGTAGGAATTTGATTTTCTTGAGCTTTTTGAATTCGGCGCTTTGGTGAAGATATTTGGGTTGGAATTTCCGTTACTTTCGGGGCATGCTTCTCTCGTCGTGCTTCAACGCTAAGAAGTCGATTTGTTTGAATTCGTGAACGAATGATGGAAAAAACGAAACCGCTTACCACTCCAATTGCGAGGAGTGTCAAGGTCGTTGACATATTCCTCTACCCCACATTTTCTCTAACTATGCAATGCAGCATTGATTTTATCGAGCGTATCTTTACCTGGCCTGAGAACAGTATCAGGGACATCAACAAGTGGCGTGTCTACTAATTCCATGTCTTCCGCTAGCGATGGTTTTGAATTGTCGAAATACAACAGTCCTGTTACGTGCTTTTGGCTTGATTCAGCCTCGTGTAAAGAAGTTAATGCAGCAACAGCACTCCCAGGGTCGTGCTCTGCAGAAATTGTTTCCAGTCGGATGGTTGAGCCATCGTGCAATGTAATATCTCGGAAATGCCCTTCTGGCACTTCAATCTCTTCTACGGGGTTGAAGTGAGGGATGTAATCGGTCATGTGAAGGGTAATTTCGTTTTCTTTAACGTATCCATATGACCTCATAGATTCATCGTTATTGTTGAACGTCACACATGGGCTGATGACGTCAATGAGTGCGAAGCCTTTGTGAGACATTGCAGCCTTGATGAGGGAACCAAGTTGTTTCTTTGAACCTGAAAAGGAGCGAGCAACAAAGGAGCAACCGAGATTGATTGCTAGTGCACACAAATCGATAGGTTGTGTTTCGTTAACTACACCTTTTTTCTTTTTTGAACCGATATCTGCTGTTGCGGAATACTGGCCCTTTGTGAGCCCATATACTCCATTGTTTTCAACAATGTAGACCATGTCCATGTTTCGACGAATAGCGTGAATCAGTTGCCCAATTCCAATCGAAGCAGAATCTCCGTCGCCAGAGACACCGATGTAGAGTAAATCTTTGTTGATGGCATAGGCTCCAGTTGTCACAGATGGCATACGGCCGTGGACAGTATTGAATCCATGCGATTGGCCAAGATAGTATGCTGGAGTCTTTGATGAACATCCAATACCTGACATCTTGGCAACGCGATGGGGCTCAATTCCGTTTTCCCAAGCTGCAGTAATGATGACATTCGAGATTTGATCGTGGCCACAACCGGGGCACAGAGAAGATTTTCCTCCGGTGTAACTGTCCTTCGGTTCATCGAGCATGTTGAGTTTTATCGCTCGTGCCGGTCGCTTTGGTTTATCGCTCATTGTCCGTCCCCCTTGAGAGTTTCAAGAATTCGTTCGGCGTAAATACCTGCACGAGGAGGCACGCCATCGCTGTAAGCAACAGAACGAACTTTGGTGATGAGATTGTTTGGCAATTCTTTTCTTAGGATGCCATACAATTGCCCGTCACGGTTGATTTCAAGAACAATTGTGATTTCATGTCGGCTGATGAAATTTTCAACTTCACTGTGCATTGGTAACGCTCGAACGCGACATTGGCTGACCTTGATGCCCGTGCTTTCGAGAATGTCGTCGATTTCTTGAATTGTATTTTCCATACTTCCAAGATAAATGATGCCCACTTCACATTCTTCTTCTTCTCGCAGAATTGGAGCAGGTAGCAGATCGCGAGCACCTTCAATTTTCTTCTTTAACCGCTGCATAAGGTCGAAATAATCATGAGGTTTTTCGGAATAAACACCCTTGGTATTGTGCCCAGTTCCTCGATAAAGAATCGGGTCCATCCCTGAGCCAGGGAGGGTTCGGTAAGGGATTCCATCGCCGTCAACATCGAGGTAACGTCCAAACTCTTCGAATGCTTCAAACATATCTCGGTCTCGAACGACTTTCCCTCTATCCATGTCTTGGTCTGGGTATTCAAATCCTTCACATGCCCAACGATTCATTCCTAAATCAAGGTCACTCAGTCCAAAAATAGGAGTTTGGAATCGCTCTGCATAGTCAAACGCTCGCCATCCAAACTCAAAACACTCTTCGACGGTTCCAGGTATGAGCACAATGTGTTGTGTATCTCCGTGGCTTCCTTCGTATAGCATGGTAATATCTGATTGTTGAGTTCGTGTTGGCAGACCTGTAGAAGGCCCTACTCGGTTAACGTCCCAGAAGACGGATGGGATTTCAGCGAAATAACCCAGGCCGATAAATTCCTGCATGAGCGAAATTCCAGGGCCTGATGTTGCTGTCATACCTCTTCCGCCCGCCCAGCCTGCGCCGAGTACCATTCCAGCAGCAGCCAATTCGTCTTCTGCCTGAATAACTGCACATGTTACCTTTCCATCATCATCGGTACGAAGTTGTGGAATGTAATTTATGATGCCTTCTGCGAGAGAAGAAGATGGAGTGATAGGATACCACGCCAGCATTTGAACGCCTCCATAAATACAACCGAGTGCGACTGCTTCATTCCCTTCAATGAAAAATTGAGGTTTCTCAATTGTTCGCTTTTCAACGGTATATGGGTCGATTTTCTCAAGGTTGTCTTTGAAGTAGTCTCGGCCGAGGCCAAGAGCAGTGATGTTCAGTTCAATGGCTGAATCCTTTCCTTTGAACTGTTTTGCTACCGCCGATTCAAGTTCGGTCTGGTCGATCCCGAGCAGTTCAGCAAGAACGCCTACATAGATGATATTGGTGACCAATTTAGCGATTTTTGGATTGATTTTGCGGGCCAATGCAGACATTGGAATCGGGTAAGATACCACGTCTTCTCGTGTCATTTCCATCTTTGCATTTTCGTTCCAAATGACGACTGAACCTGGTTCAAGACTCTCTAAATCTTCATGCCAAGTCGCTGGATTTAGCAAGACCTGAATGTGAGTACGATTTCCAGGCGCTTGGTAGCCATGGTCAGAGAGTCGCACAATATACCATGTAGGAAGGCCGGAAATGTTTGAAGGAAACATGTTTTTTCCGCTTACTGGAACTCCCATCTCGAACAGAGATTGAAGCAAAATAAGGTTCGCAGACTGCGAACCGGTGCCGTTTGCGGTAGCGATGTTAATAGTGAAGTCGTTTGCAATGGTTTCCATTGTTTTTTGTCCCCCGAGAGTGTATTCTGTCATTCAACACAAGCGTCTCTCGGCGTTGGGTTTCGCATACACCCTTTGAACATGTTGATGCGGTGGTCCGCCAAAACGCCTCCTTTTTGTCTTGATTTCGACTGAAATAATCTTGCATTCCTGCCGTGATGCTCAAAACCTCACCCCTTCTCGGAGGTTCATGGCGGATACTACAGACAAGGTAGAATCGGGTGTAAATAAAGTAATCAAGAATAACCCTTTTGATGCTGAAGAAAACCGAAAGACTGTTTGGACAAAAGCGGAGAAATTGATTACGAAGGGTAAGCCAGAGGGTGCTCTACTTGCACTTCGTGAAGTCGATGCGAGTGGCTCTCATCCTACGACATTACGACTTGCTGGGGATGCGACATACAAAATTGCTCAACGAACAGGTTCGAAGTCTGAGTATCGTAAAGCCGCTTCCTTACTACGAGATTCTGTTAAGATGAATCCGAAGGATAAAAATTCAAACACCTCATACAACAATGTCCTCAATGAAATGCAAGACAAGGGTATCAGCGAGAGTGCGATTCCTCGATTGATGAACGATGGAACACCGACTGTTGCTGGAATCTTTGCATTTGTAGCAAGTTTCATCATCCTATTGGCAGGACTTGGCGTCATTGCTCAACCAAAAGCGGTTTCTGTCGGCGATGTCGTCATGGAACTCACGTGGACTGATACTGAGGGGGCCTTTCATGAAGGAACCATTTGGATTCAATTGTATGAAGAAGCAACCCCAATGCATGCTGAAAGTTTCCGAGCGAACACGGATGCAGGACGCTATGATAGTACCATCTTCCATCGCATTGTTGACGGATTTATGATACAAGGCGGAGATTTCGAAAATCGTGACGGAACTGGCGGACATGCTGGAAAATACTTCGGTTACTGCGCAAGTACAGGATTCTCAGAATCTACCGAGTGTGAAAACCAGATGACCGATTGGGTCGTTCCTGCCGAATTTGGAGAAACACACAATCCCGGTGTTATCGCCGCTGCTCGTTCGAGTAGCGACAACTCTGCTGGCTCTCAGTTCTATCTTGTAGATTCAACAGGTGCATATTCTCTTGACGACCAATACACTGCATTTGGCTTTGCTTACAAGGGCCTTATTGACGGAGAGGAAACTACAGGAGTGGAAGTCATCGACCAGATTTCACAGGTTGGCTGTGGTGCTTCAGAAGCGACTTGCACGGACAGTAACAAATTATCAACATATCCAGTGACGGTTGTGAGTGCGCAGATTGCAGGCAGTGGTTCAGACGAGCCATGGTATCAATTCTGGTGATTTTGAACGCACAATCCACCCATTCATTCCGAATTCGTGAAGGGTTTTGTTCATAGATGATGGCCGAATGGCTTGAGACATGACGCCACTCGACCCATACAATGCGCGGCGCAGCCTCTCAGTAGGTGGCGACTATTTTGCCCTTGCAGGACTTGATGAGAATGGAATTGATACTTCCTCCCTCCCTTATTCAATTCGGATTTTACTTGAAGGCGCATTACGAGGTCACGACGGTTTTTTGATTCGTGATGAAGATATTCGAAACATAGCTGGATGGACTCCAAACGGAGAGAGAGGAGAAATCCCATTCCGTCCTTCACGAGTCATTCTTCAAGATTTCACAGGTGTCCCAGCAGTCGTTGATTTAGCGGCTCTTCGTGATGCTATGGTCGAAATGGGCGGAGATCCTGAAAAAGTAAATCCTCAGGTTCCTGTTGATTTAGTCATTGACCACTCGGTCCAAGTCGATGTAGACGGTGGACATAGCGATGCGCTACAACTCAATCTGGACATTGAATATCATCGTAACATGGAACGTTATACCTTCCTTAAGTGGGGTCAACAATCCTTGGATAATTTCCAAGCAGTGCCCCCTTCTCGTGGAATCGTTCACCAAGTCAATTTAGAATATCTTGCGAGTGTAGCTCGCCAAGAAAACGGCATCTGGCTTGCCGATACACTGGTAGGTACGGACTCTCACACGACCATGATTAACGGACTTGGTGTACTTGGTTGGGGTGTTGGAGGAATTGAGGCTGAAGCAGTTATGCTAGGTCAACCAATCTACATGCTTGCCCCTGATGTGGTCGGCATGCGTTTGACAGGCTCTCTCAATCCTGGAGTGACTGCTACAGACATGACCCTCCGAATTGTCGAAATACTTCGTGAACATGGTGTAGTTGGTAAATTTGTAGAATTCTTTGGACCTGGAATGGTCGCTCTTACCTTGGCAGACCGAGCAACGATTGCGAATATGGCTCCTGAATACGGGGCAACCTGTGGTTTCTTCCCGGTTGATGAACGCACGCTTGAATACCTGCGATTGAGTGGTCGAGAAGATGATGCTATTGCTGGAGTTGAAGCGTATGCTCGAGCTCAAGGATTGTGGTATTCTTCCGACGATGCAGAGAAATCATATACCGATACTTTGGAACTTGACCTTTCATCCGTTCAACCTGCTCTAGCAGGTCCAAAACGACCTCAAGATCGCGTCGACTTGTCGAACATGAAATACCATTTTGCCGAGTCACTTACCTCAGAACTTGGCCATCATGGGCACGGGCTTTCTGATGATCAACTTTCGAACGGAGTAATCGTTGAACGAAATGGAGAGAAGTATGATCTCAATCACGGTGACGTTGTCATCGCCGCAATCACCTCCTGCACGAACACCTCGAATCCTGGAGTTATGCTTGCAGCAGGCCTTCTTGCTCGCAATGCACGAGCCCATGGGTTGGAAGTCAAGCCATGGGTCAAGACATCTCTTGCTCCCGGCAGCCGAGTGGTAACAGAATACTACGAAGCATCAGGCCTTCAAGAAGACTTGAATGCACTTGGATTCAATGTTGTGGGTTATGGTTGTACGACATGCATCGGCAATTCAGGGCCACTTCCAGAAGAAATTGAAGCGGCGGTGGATGAAGCGGGTCTTATCGTTGGTTCGGTCATATCAGGGAATCGCAATTTCGAAGGCAGAGTCCACGGCAAAGTGAAAGCATCGTATCTCGCAAGCCCTCCGCTTGTAGTCGCCTATGCATTGGCCGGTTCATTGGAAGTCGATTTGGCAACGGAACCCGTTGGATATTCAACCGATGGCTCCCCGGTCATGTTGAGTGATTTGTGGCCGAGCGATGAACAATTGGCTGAAGCATTGAGCGTTATCACTCCGAGTATGTTCCGCGAGCGGTATGCAGATGCTATGAACGAACCTCGTTGGGACAGTATTCCTTCTGAACCAAGTCCACTCTATCCATGGCAAAGCGATTCGACTTACATTCGCTTGCCGACTTTCTTTTCTGGTCTTTCTTCAGATCCACAACCAATTTCCAGCATTACTGATGCTCGGGTCTTGTTGAAATTAGGCGATTCAATCACCACAGATCACATCTCACCCGCAGGAGCATTCCCTGCGGATGGCCCTGCTGGCACGTGGTTAACAGAGCGAAACATCGCAAAGAATGACTTCAATTCTTTCGGAAGCCGAAGAGGCAATCACGAGATTATGATGCGGGGCACATTTGCTAATGTTCGTATTCGCAATCAGATGGCGCCAGGCACTGAAGGTGGTTTTGCAACGGATTTCAACACCGGTGAAATTGTCTCCGTCTACGAAGCTGCTCAATCCTATCAAGGGGCAAAAGTTGTTCTTGCGGGAAGCCAATATGGTACAGGTTCTTCACGAGATTGGGCTGCTAAAGGAACTTATCTTCTTGGCGTCCAAGCAGTGATTGCGACCTCATTTGAAAGAATCCACCGTTCTAATCTTGTTGGAATGGGCGTTCTTCCACTGACATTTGTCGAAGGTGAATCTCATGATTCGCTGGGCTTGGACGGCACTGAATCGTATTCTATTCCGGTTACTGATAATGTTCAGCCTCTTGAGATGCTCACCGTCACAGCAGTTCATCCAAATGGATCAACTTCCACGTTCCAAGCGCAAGTACGGCTCGATACGCCTGTTGAAGTTGAGTATTACCGTAATGGTGGAATTCTTCACACGGTCCTACGACAACTTGCAAAATCAGAATGATGAAAGTAGATTTGCCATCGCCAAGTTGATTACCCACTGCAAAATGGATTGATTTTGATGGCTGAACTCCGAGGACATGTTCGTTACCGGTTCCGTTCAGACGAGCACGATGTCAAAGTTCTCCTTGAAGGTGAAGCGGCTTGGGTAAAACAACAAGTATCCGAACTCGGATTGGAAGGCGTTGGGTGGACTATGCCTATCGCTGTTGAAGTGCGTGCAACCAATACTTCAGGCATCCATGTTTCTGACGATGAAGCAGAATTCGACGAAAACAGCGATGCACCTATGAGTCAAAAACCAACGGATATGGGTCCAACTCCGGACCCTTCCCGCATCCCAGTTGTTCGACGCCCTATTGGGAAGCTGAACCTCGCAGAAGAACTCGAACTACTCGGTTTGGAAGACCCTATTCGCCCTGACCCAATTGAACTGATGGCGACGTTGGAAGAGATGGACCCGCCTCAACCAGTTCAAGGTGCTATGAGTGTCGATCCAATGGCTGAAGCATGGCTGAGAGAATTACTCCATCTTGTCGTTCGTGAATACGGAATTACCGCTCTGAAAACTGAGGATATTGAGGAAATTGCCAGTAAGCGATTAGGTGGCCGTGAAGGAACCAAACTTTTGGTTTGGCTCGAATCACTTTTCTCAGCTGGAAAACTCGTCAAAGTGCATGGTGGGGACGCGACAGGATGGGGCCCATCTCCTCGCTGGTTGGCCGGAAAATTCTAGAAATAAACCTCTGGTAATTTTCCGAGAACAGCCAAACCTATCCAATATCAATTCTACCTGCATAATCGTAGCACTGCGTGGCTTTTTCTAGTGAGCGTTAGAGAACCTGAAGGCAAAGGAATTAAAGTGCAACAGAGGTTGGAAGAGACTAGTGATGTTGATGATTCCCAAGAACCACCACCTCAAGAGCCGCGCCCTAAGCATGTTCCTTGTCATGCTGATGTTACTTTCGACCACCGCTGCAATTGCCTCCACAGCAAGTGCATCGATGGCTCGTTCGTATACCACTAACCGTGACCCGCATGATGTTGCTATCGGCGATTTCAATTGTGATGGTCACAATGATTTAGCTATGGCTACTGACGGAACCCACACCATTTCGATCCTTTGGAACGATGGTAACGGCGACTTTAGCGAGCGTCAAGATGTTTGGGTTTCAAAGAACACCAGCCGTGATGCTGAATGGGATGAGTTCTCGAATGTTCAATTTATTGAAGTTGGTGAATTCACCGGCGACTCTGCCATCGACATCGTGATTTTCCAAAGAAACAATCCATTCAAGACTGACGACAACGGAGCACCAGCAGGTGAACCTGGTAACGTCACCATCATTGAAAACGGTGGATGTAATGAACAAACGTGGAGCATTGGTGCTCGATTCACTCACTTCTGGGCTTGGGACCTTGCAGTGGGCGACGCGAACCAAGACGGAAACGACGACGTTTACATTCTCGATTTGATGGCAGATATCACCACACAACGAGTTGTGACCTACCGTGGGCCAATTAACAGCGGAACACAAGGAATCATCACTTCTCTTGGTTCTTCTCAACAAAACTCCTACACCAACATGGAAGTAGGCGACTGGGGAGAAACTGAAACTGGAGGTCTTTCGGGAACCTGTACTGATGACGACATATGGCTCCAACGCAACGAAGGTGTAGATTACAGCACAGGACAAGTTACCAATCCAGGTAACGATGATAACATGACCATTATCGAATTTAGTTGCTTGACCAACACTTACCCTGCAACTTACACGTTCAGTGCAACCAGCCCTCCACCAAACTCTCACGTCATTAACATGAACACAATCACTTCTCAAAATTTCGATATTGGAGATATGGATAACGATGGAGTCGTCGATGTCATGGTGCTCAACGATGCAAATCTAGAGAACGTAACCTACGTCACCTCTTCTGCTGTTGGAACATGGAGTTCACCGACACTTGCTTACTTTGGACCATACATCTCTTGGCAAGTTGCAGTTACTGATTTGAACGGTGACCAAGAACCGGATTTCATTAATCCAACCATCGCATATCAACAAAACACAACCGACTCAGCCGGTGGTTCAACATCCTCGTTCTATCTCAACTTCCCTACGACTGTCCAAGTTACCCTTTCAGACGGTAACGGCGGTCACTTGAGTCCGTTGTCTTACGCCTCTGGACGCCGACCAAACGTAGTCGATGTCGGCCAACTCGCTGGTTCGAGCAACTCCGCTGAAGACTTGGTTGTCGGACATGCAAACTGGAGATTTGGTAGCTGGAGAGACAATTTCGGATGGGAAGGTCAATACGATACTGTTTCCGTTATTGAAATGGACAGTAAAGATCTGTCCGTCTCCTCGATAGAAATTTCTCCAGTTGACAAATTCTACGGTATTGTCGGCGAAGGAACTCGTGACATCAACGTCACAGTAACCAACACCGGAATGGATGTTCTCAACGGTCAACAAGCAACCCTTGATGTTGAATTGAAGGTTGTCGACCAAGCAAACTCATCAAACACAACCGTTTATGAGATGGATTGGGATGCTCCAGAAAATAAGGCTGCGTGCACAGGATGTACTTGGTCCTTCGAAGAATACGTCGACCAATCAACCTACTGGCATGAAGAAACCAATCACTCAATCAGTGATGATGATTTTGACTTTAACGCCCGTGAAACTACGGACAAATCCCCAGATGTTGCTGCAAACTACAACAACCCTACCGACTTTATGTGGGCAGGTCAAACAAAAACCAATTCTTCTGGCGATACATGGACAGGATATGGCCGAAACTGGGACGATGCCATGGTTTTGGAAGATGTCGACTTGTCTGGTTCAGACCGTGCTTTCATGAGTCTCGAATTATTCCAACACCTTGGACACGGCGTCTTAGGAAGTTTAGATACCTCCGGTAATTATCTTGCTGGAGATGTTTGGGACGACATTGCAATGATTGAAATCGGCAGCGTGGAGACGGGATGGTCTACTATTTCATGCCCTCAGAGCGCTCAAATCGCTGGTGCATGTGCATCCGGTGAATCGATGTGGGGTGGATTTGACATGGACCGCATGTACAAACAAGCCATTGGTGGCGCACCTGAAGGAATCTACTACTACGGTGTCTACTCATTCGGTTCGTATTACGGATGGAACAACTTCACTGAAGAGGGCGTCGGCGCATTTGACCTCAGTCCATGGGCTGGAGAAACAATTGATATTCGATTCCGTCTGCGAACCGGCTTTGATGGCTCTATCTCCGATGATAACGAAACCTTGTGGTCCGGCCGTGATGGATTCGCAGTTGACAATTTGTCAATCTGGAAGCAAACTACGGCTTTCGAACCAAATCCACAAGTTCAACAAGCGACAGTCCCGCTCAATAACCTCGGGCCTGGGCAAGAATATACGTCCTCCATTACCGCGAACTTGCTGAACGATACCACCTACCGTATCTCTGCAACTTTGAGTGGTAATTCCTGGGACGAACAATCTCAAAACGACGAGATTGTTGGTTACATTACTCCATTCAATCTTTACGATCCAATGGTTGAAAGTCTCGAATATTTCAATCCTGGTGGATTGTATGCAGAAGGAGTCTTTGACATTGATGTAGCGACGAACAACTGGGGTAACACCGAAGTTGACTTTGATATCAAAGCGACAGTCTTCTCAGCAACGCCTTCCGACATCTATTGTGGACCGTCAAATTCACTCTGTGAAGAGACATTCGAAGGTGGTGCAGATGGTTTACTATACGAGGAAAGCCAAAACCCACAGGGTGCTATCTATAACGACACAAACTGTCAAGACAGAATTTTCAACAACTTTGCATACTGGTTCGGACATCCGTGTGACACTGGTTCAAACGGCTACGGCGATGCTTGGGCGAATGAGACACTTACCATACCAAATGTCGACCTCACCTCGATGAACGGCGATTTCGTCTCACTTAACTTCGAGTATTATGCTGATACCTTCTATGGAATTGATTCTGATGGAACCAGCATTGTTGACGTTAATGATTACGCAGCAATGACCCTTGATATCCTTCGTGACGGTGCCACATACAGCAGTGTTGTCATGGGACAATGGAACGATTACAACGAAGATGGAACTTGTCAAGAAGATGAAAATGGCGATAACATCGTCAATGCATCTGAGCCAATTGACTTTGCTGAAATCTCCTACATAGGCGATGATGCATCAACAGATGGTTCAGCAGGAAACTACAATGTATTCTTCAATACCAATGACCTTGTTGCAACCACCAGTATCGACCTGACACACTTGTATGTGCTCAATACATCTGATACGAACTCTGGTAACTGGGCTTTCGAGTGCACTTCTCTAGCCGGTTCAACTATCGACATTAACTTTGAATTCCAATCCGATGATGATGGACGAAATGGAGTTAATGATGGTTTCAAGGGTGTTGCATTCAACAACATTACTCTACAAGAGTTTACGTTTATTGAAGATAATTCTTACACCATTTCACGAACCAACGTGGATGCTGAACAATCTTCAACCGACTTCATAGCAAGTCACGAGTTCTTTGCAGGAGTATACAAGATTGAAGTCGAAACTATTTTTGACAATACGACCGTTGGCAAATCATGGTTTAACGACAATGAATTGTCTGTTTCAAACAACCGAGAAACAGTGATTTTCAATGTAGAATCTGTGGATATTACCCTTGGTAAGCCAAATACGCTCAATTGTTTGAACGACCAAACTTTGGAATGTGTTATGCCTATTGACAGTGCACTAACCCACGATTGGACCGTGAAGGCAACCAATGGTGTTCTTGCAGGCGATTACGTGTTCAACATGAATATTTACGACATGACAACTGGTTCAGTTGCTCACACAACTACAGCAGGCCCTGCACAATCTTTGGAATCACACCAACTCATCGATGTCACTTTCACACCTTGGAACGGCTGGGTCGATGGTCACGAATATAACATCAGTTTTGATTCTGAACTTGCAAATGGCAATCCGTCCGGAAACGTTCGATATTTCCATGCAACTTTTGCTGACCGCATCGATGTAGCTATTCTTTCTGATACTTCAGTTCGAACAACCGCCATTAAAGAGGATCTTAACATTCTTGGAATGACATACACGCAGTATGACATCAATGATTGGGACTCATATTTCTTGAGCGGATGGTTCACCCATTACGACAAGGTTGTCTTACCATGGCAAACAGATATTGCTGCTAAGGATCTTGAGAATGGTGGTCGTGGTTATTACCAGAAGCTAGGTTCAACCGCTAACAAGAACACCTTGGAAGGATTCATGTTTGCTGGAGGAACTGTTCAAGCACACCTCGGACCTCAAGGAAGTCAAGTCTACGGACTTGGCCAAGGTCTCTCTGGACGTCTACCGTTTGGACTCAACGTTGCAAGTCGAAACCTTGACGACGCTCCGATTACCTATGCAGAGACCAATTTCGCAGACCCGTATCACCCATTGATGGATAATGTGGATTTGGCTGCATTCCAAGGCTTTGACGCATCTTCTACTGTGGCTACAGCGATTTTGGATACCAACTCACAAAGCGCGAACAATGTACCTGAACGTTGCGGTGGATACAGTGAAACAAAGAAAGATGGAACGTTCCAGAGAATCATCCGCCAAGATGGAACTGCTGCAGAGCAGAAAGATACGATTCTCGGTGTGTGCAGTTACCAATCCGGTGGTATGATTATCTCAACCATGGATGTTGCTACCCACTCAGAGCGTGCCGACAGTTCAACACTACCACTTCTTGGAAACATGCTCAGTTACCAGGTCACACCTTATCCATCTGGATTCGGTATTCTTGGAAACGGTTTGGACTTGCAAATCAATGGTGTAACACCAGACAATGACCCAAGTACCGGCGGATATGTCGACCATTACATCAAGAGCGATGCTGAATTGACCTTCTCTTTCATTACCGATACCTCTGAAACTCTTGAAACCGATTGGATTATCGATGGACCTACATCTTGGACTGGAGCAACGATGGCTACTGGAACAGACCACACCACTGATACTTCACCTATGATGGGCTTCTGTAAGATTGACCTTGCTTCTGCAACTGGTTGCGCTCAAGGCGAGCAATGGCACATTACTTTGCTTCTTCACGATGCTGCTGGACACTCTCGAGTGATCACGGTCACCGTTGAGACCAACGATGTCTATGCTGACGCATTCCGCCCAACTGCGGATGCCGAAATCGACATGCGAGACGATTACTCAGAACAAGTCGAATTCATCGGAACGAATACTATTCAGTCGAAGGAATGGGACGTTCACCGAATTATCTTGGATGAAAACGGTGAAGTAACCATCTACCTCGATGCAAGTAACTCTTCAGATGAAGACGCCCTTGACGGAAATGGAATTGAGCGATATGAATGGAAGGTTCTGTTCGATGCGCCATACGGTGATGATGATTTCGATATTGAAGGCCACTCCTTCTCTCAAACAGCTGCGAGTGATGGTTTGTTTGCTTACACATTCCGAAACATAACGGTTGATTCGAGTGGTTCTTCTACCACTCAAATTCGTATTGAATTGGTCGTTTTCGACGGTGCAGAGAAATTCTCAGAAAAGCACCGAATGTATTTCGATGTAGTTCCTGATGGCTTCGGCGACCAAGAACCTGATGTTGATATTGACTACACCTTTGGCGGTGTCTGTCCAATTCCATCTGACTGTAAGGTTGACTCTGACACAATTACCGTTACTGGTGAGGTTGTTTCCGGAGCTGAAGAAAACCAGCAAGATATCTTTGTTGAAGTTTCTCTAATGTCTGACAGTTTCAACGCCAGTGCAATTGACAAGTTCAACATGGAAAATGCTGGAACATGGGCAAAGACCAAAGCAGGTCTTGGAGACCTCGATACGTTTGCTCTAACGCTTTCTCTTGAAGGAATGTATACAAACAAATCTCTTACACAGAACATCTACATCAAGGTGTATGAAGGTGAAGCACCGAATGAGCGTTTCATCACATACCAATTGATTGAGATTTCACTGCCTGCATGTCAAGGTCTTGAAGCCTCACCTGAAGCAGAAACCGCAGGCGGAGAGTTTGTTCTTGACGCAGATGGCGAATGTCAATGGTCCGGGGCCTGGACTCTTGTTGACGGAGAATGGAAAGCACCTCAATCCAATATTGGAGAAGATGGTGCACAAGGTTCTCTTGACGGACTACTCGTTCCAGCACTTGCTGCAATCGGACTTATCCTCATCGTTATCTTGACGCTTGTCTTCATGCGCCGAGGTTCTGAAGATGACACCAAGGACTTCTCCGTTGGTGCATCTGGATTCGGTGGTGTTGTCGATCAAACTGAACAATACGTCCAGCAATTGATTGCTCAAGGATATCCTGAAGAAACAGCTCGTGCCTATGCACAGCAATACGCTTCCCAGGCCGCCGCTGCTGCTCCAGCAGCAGCACCAGTTGCTGCTGCCGCTCCTGCGATGGATGATGCGGTTTACCAGCAATACTACCAGCAATTTACAGCACAGGGTTATGACCCGCAAACTGCGGCAACCTATGCCCAGCAGTATGCGTTACAGTATGCACAAAGCCAACAGTGAACTTCAGAACTCCGGTTGTGAAGGCCTCAATGGTTGAGCGTAAGCAATGCTCGTCACCATACAGAATCCAATTGTTCTAGAGAAGAACGGTTCTGATTGACACGGCGTATTCTTGACGCTCTTTGACAGGAATTGGATACAAGTTTATTCTAATGATGCTAACGATATATACGAATTCGTAAAACCATCCCTTGTGGCACCCTTTGTACATTCAGTTCTCGAGTCGGTAGCCTCTGATACGGCCCATTGCAAGCCCATGTTTCTGATTCATC
>TARA_B110000444_G_scaffold187312_1_pt1 | contig 25378 bp, 27 predicted proteins | sample TARA_B110000444 | Tara Oceans TARA_B110000444 (sample SAMEA4398370) | marine metagenome | biome: Polar Biome; feature: [SRF] surface water layer (ENVO:00010504); material: water (ENVO:00002006), including particulate matter (ENVO:01000060) such as... | depth 5 m | reverse complement strand
CGAATCGAAGGACGCATGTAATCAGCAAAAACAAGGAAAGTGCCGACTACTGGAAAAACGCCGCCATGTAATGCCATTCCGTTCGCAATTGAACCCATAGCGTGCTCGCGCACGCCGTAATAGAGCTTTCGCCCGCCAGGATTCTCATTTGTTAAAGGGCTACCAACCATGTCAGTTCCGGTATTGCCAGTAAGGTCAGCTGACCCTGCAATTATTGAAGGGAAATGAGGCTCAATAGCGTCTAAGACTTGTTTATTTGCATTTCTGGTAGCGATCGAACTGCCGGGGTCGAACGAAGGTAGGACGTCATCGAACGAATCTGAGATTCCAGTATTTAGTAGCTGGGAGACCCAAACTTTATCGTGAGTAGTGCTAGCAAGTCGAGATTCCCATTGTTGTCTGATCGAGGCCCCATTCCTGCCAGACGCCAGATATGCATTCCTGACATCTTCGGACACGGAAAATGACTCCGATGGATCTAGGCCCATCGCCTTTTTAGCGGCTGCTATTTCATCTTCGGATGTAATAGCGCCATGAGCAGCAGGCGTATCGACAGCGTTGGGGGCAGGAAATCCTATGTGGCTTTGGACAACGAGGATAGATGGTCTAGTGGTATCAGCTTTACACCTTTCCAGCGCCGAGGTTAAGCCGTCGACATCTTCAGAAACGTCACCCAACTCTTCGACGTGCCAGCCATATGATCTAAATCTGGCGGCCGAGTCATCAGAAAACGCAATACCGGTTGGGCCATCAATAGTAATTCGATTATCATCATATATTGCGATGAGACGGCCGAGTCTTTGATGTCCAGCCAGAGATGCGGTTTCGTGACTGATGCCTTCCATTAAGTCGCCATCTCCGACAATCACGTAGGTGAAATGATCAACCAGCTCGGATCCCAGCCTCGCGCGCAGATTCCGCTCTGCAATAGCCATGCCTGCAGCATTGGCTAATCCTTGCCCTAATGGGCCAGTGGTAACTTCGACACCTGGAGTTATGCCAGCTTCGGGGTGTCCTGGAGTTATCGAATCCCACTGACGAAATTGTTTTATATCTTCCAGGCTCAGATCGTAACCAGTCAAGTGCAAGGCAGCATAAAGCAACATGGAGGCATGACCAGCAGATAGAACCAAACGATCTCGGTCGGGCCAATCGGGATTTGAAGAATCATATTTGAGGATCTTTGTAAACAGCACGTGTGCAAGTGGAGCTAGAGCCATTGCAGTACCTGAATGTCCGCTATTAGCTTTTTTGACCGCGTCTAGCGCGAGTCCTCTTATCGTGTTTACTTGATGGACCTCAAGATCTGATTTCACATGGCCTCCCTTTCGGAGCTTAGCCCGACCGATACTACTAGTTGGTGACCGCTTAATCAGAAAAAAAAGCTATCGAGGCCGTAAATCCATGGAGAAATGAACGTCCTCCAATTGGACCGATCTCGCCGGCGCAAAACATGCCAGCTGAAGCCTCACCTTTGACAAGGTCCGCAATCAGAAGGGAGTCATGATCGCTTTCTCCGAACAAGTTGATTCCCCTCCCATTGCAAGAGAAAACAAGCGCTCCATCTGATTGGTCAATAGGGTTAGTGAGTTCAACCAGATCGTGATTAGCAGTTTGAGCATCACGAACATGGAACTGAATGATCGCCCCGACTTCTATCTCATCTCCTATCACTAAGTGACCGGTCTGTTGGTCAGCTCCGAGCACTGCTCTGATAAGAAAGTCACCTCTACTGAAATCTAATTTATTCTCGTTAATGACTCGGCCGACATGCAAGCCGGTGTTCACGAGATTTTTCTCCGCCTCACTTAAGGAATTGAAAAGATCTTTCACACGAGTGAGAGCACTTTGATTTCCTAAGGTTTGTATCACGTTTCCTTTGGAGCTCGTCACCGTGAACGGATCGCCAATTGGTCGACATCCCTGAGAAACAATTGGTTCAACTTTCGTTAGCCCAGAAACTAGTAAGCCGACAGCGCCATTTTCATGAATGTCGTTGTCTACGATCAAGCTGCTACGACCGATAGCGGGCGCTCCTGAAGTAAGACCTCCAATAATCTGTAAATTTGGATTGGATGCTTCCCAAAGTTGTAAAGCTTCGGTGATTGGGAAACTAAGCGGGTCAGCAAGCAGAATTAATGTGTGGGCGTCGGTCGCCGGTAAATCGTCAAGAATCAAGCCACCTTCAGCAGATTGAAGCGCTGCGGAACGAACAGTTGTTATATCCCCAAGGCAATTACCTGTCCAAAGACACATAGCTTGCCCATTTTCAATTTCACGCGCCCCGGAAATTATCGAGTCATTGATTGTGCCTATTAGGGATTTTGGTTTCAAAAGTTTTTGGATCGTATTAACTATTTTCGAAGCATCTACCCTGAATTTTTCCGGTAAAAAGACAACAGCTACGTCAGGGGTTTCGCCGATACGTTCAAGCATTTCCCCAATTATTTCGCCGGTAGCGAGTGCCGAATCAGAATGCTGAGAAAAAGCACTGTGGTACGGCATTAGTCGGCGAATGGCTCTGTAACGGTGAGCGGTACGAAAGCTACAGTTCCCTTATCGATTCGGCAATGAGCCTCAATTTTCGAAGGCTCTTTAAGATCAAGTTCAGCTTGTACTAGGTTGTAGCCAAACTTTCCCGGTTCAACCGTAATCGGTTGAACGTTTCTGGCCACTTGTTCATCTCCGCAATGAAATGTGACTTCAAGGGCCGCTAAGCCGGAATGGTCTGCCGGGCATTTGATTAATACGAGTAGGTGAGGCGTCAATTTAACGGGAAACGGACTGGGCGCTGCTAACGAGAAATAGACGCCATTGAGGTCCAAGCGAGCTGAACCACCTTCAGCTTGACGCATTTCAAAATTTTCAACGAATAATGCTGAGATAATCTCCACAGGGGCAGACTAGATCGTAAGTTGCATTATGGCGAGCATCTGACAAACTTCTATGGCGAAAGGACGCTTATATGGAAGACCAACCGATGTTCCCCCTTGAGTCCGTGCTGTTTCCGGGCCAGACGCTTCCATTACGAATTTTTGAAGAACGCTACAAAAAGCTAGTAATAGATAGCTTGGCTAGATCTGGTGTATTTGGAATAGTGTTAATCGAAAAAGGTCGCGAGGTTGGAGGTGGAGATGTACGCAGCAGCATCGGTTGCTCTGCTGAAATCATTGACCATCAAAACCTGAAAGATGGAACCATATCCTTAACCGTTGCGGGGCGGCATCGTATCGTAATTGAGCAATGGCTCGATGATGCGCCGTATCCAAAAGCAACGGTACGAAGCTGGCCTGATGAGGTTCAGGAGATTACGCAATTGAAAGCTGAGAACTCGGTTGACTATTTCTTGTCCTTCTTAGAGCGTGCCAAAACGGTTGGATACACCGTCCCTAAGCTATCTAAAGAAGAAATCATGGTCGGACTCGATGACACTGAGTTGAGTTTTAGGCTTTCCGCACTTATTCCCGTCGGACCGTTTGATAATCAGATGCTGCTCACTGCGAGTGGCCCGTCGCAACGACTAGATCTAGTTGATGAACTAGTCACCGGTCTGATTGAGTTACTCACGGATAATGAGGACTAAAAATTTTACGCTTCACGCGGCTTGATAGGGGAGTGGGCCAATAGGCTTGTCAATTTCGGCGCTCCGGTAAGCTTTCGCTAGAGGGACTTTATGTCAAAGAGCAAAAATGGTATCAAGGCCGATCTGCAGGCATTGCGAATCACTCTTGAATCGTATGCGAAGCAAGAAACGTTGGAACCCTTAAAAGGCTTGGGTCGCTACCTTGTGTTCGGTATGGCCGGGGCTTGCTTGAGCGCAATCGGTGTTGGGTTTCTACTGATGGCATTGCTAAGGGGGCTGCAGCAACAAAATTCTTTGTTCGGAGGTCGGATGAGCTTCGTACCTTATTTAATAGCAGCTTTGGCTGGATCGGCAGTTCTTCTGATTTCGTTAAAAATGATGTCTCGAGAGAAGAAGCGGAGTTAATGTGACTCGATTGACGGGTGCTCGCGCCGAGCAAGATAGACCTATTACCCCTGCCGATATTGAGAATCAAATAGGCGGGCTTACTGGAGAGACTTCAGAGTCTGCGAGTAAGGTCACACAACCTGCCCTAGTTGCAGGGACCGCTATATTGGTGGGCGTTGTCATTTGCGTCTTCGTGATAGGTAAGCGTATGGGGAAAAAACGAACGACCATAGTGGAAGTAGTGCGAATTTGATTGTGTTACTTGGTCAGTTCTTCTCATTTCTTGGTCGTAAAGTCTGGAGCCTTGTGCGAGACAAAGGAAGCTCCGGCAGCGGATCTTGGATTGCTATCGGTATCGGATTGGCCGGAATTAAAACCGTTTTGAAATTAGGACGGCGACGCCGTGAGGTGGTTTATAGCTCTGAGCTTCAACCTGACGAGAGTTTAAGGATTTCGCATTTACCACGCCTGAACTCCGATGATTCAAGTCTTAAGTCCAGGAGTTAACGAATCTACGTGACTAATCAAGAATTGAATGACAACAACGAGATCTTAAAAGAGGGTGACCAGATAGTAATGATCGATAGCCGGCAACGCCGCTATCTGATCAACCTGACCTTAGGCAAAGAGTTCCATACTCATGCTGGAGTGGTCGCTCATAATGACATAATTGGCAAGCCAGAAGGCAGCGAATTTCGGACAGGTTCGAATGCAAAGCTGTTGGCCTTAAGACCTACCCTGTCCGACCATATTCTTAAAATGCCTCGTGGGGCCCAGGTGATTTATCCAAAAGATCTTGGTGCAATCCTAATGTTGGCTGACATTTACCCTGGTGTTAAAGTTTTCGAGTCCGGTTTAGGTTCCGGGGCCCTATCAACGACATTGTTACGCGCCGGAGCTCAAATTTGCGGATACGAAATTCGAGACGATTTTGCGACAAACGCCAAAGAGAACGTTGAGAAGTTTCTTGGAGCTGATGCGCTAAAAAATTATGATGTACACCTCCGAGACGCATACGAATCCGTCGAACATCGGGGATTTGATCGAGCTATTCTAGACATACCGGAACCCTGGCAGGTGGTGCCCCACTTGCTGGACTCCCTGCGAAAGGGAGGTATCCTTGTTGCCTATAACCCGTCGATAATGCAAGTTTCTAAGCTTCGTGATGTTCTAGCCAACGGTCCCTGGTCAATGGTCGAATCTGTAGAAATTTTGCACCGGGGATGGCATGTCGAGGGCCATGCGGTCCGCCCTGATCATAGAATGGTGGGCCACACGGGTTTTCTCACACACGCGAGACTCTTGAATCATTAAGGTGCCTGATTTTTGGACAGTTTTGACCTAGTAACAGCGATTCTAGTTCTACTAATAATTACGCTGTGGAGTCGACGTTCAGCATATTTTACGACTGTTAATCTTATAGTCGGATTAGTCGGCCAGGTGACCCTTTTTGCCGGAGCGGCTACGTTAATGCAGTATGGCTTCCTCAAAGGTGGCGAGACCTTAGCAACAGGTTTCATTCTAATTTCGCTACTATTTGCCATATCCTCCGGATACTCCGAAGGTTTTGTTGTCCAGCGCACATACCGACGCGAGATAAAGCCGCAGACGAAAAACTCTACGTTTTTCAAGTTCGTTATGTTGGCAGTTTTTACTATGTTCGCTATCTGGGCTGGTTCCTGCATTTACCTGTCCGGTATAGATGATTCGGTAGAAGGACCCACGCAAGCCGTTACGGTCTCGCAGCTAGAAAGTTTATCGATCCGGTTTCCCTTAGCGTCGGATCCTTCGGCAAAAGCCATCATCGAAGGGAGGCTGGAAGCGGAATCGGCAAGTAGCCACACTACATCTCATATCGAGACCAAAGATTTGATGGTTTTGTCCAATGAGGTAGCGAACTCCGTCTTAAATATTAAAGCCGTGGCATGTTCAAAACTCCAGGAAGGCACCGGTTTCGCAATTTCAGATTCTTTGATTCTAACTAACGCCCACACCATAGCCGGAGCCGAGAACGTCCGTGTGATCAATTCATTGGGCAATAGGACAACTGGCAGAGTTGTTGGTTTCGACGCCTCGCGAGACTTTGCGCTAATTAGTGTAAACGACATGGACCTAAACCCGCTCAAATTCGCGCGTCCTCAGGCTGGGCCTGCAGCGGCGTTCGGCTACGACAAAGATAACGGTCTGCAAGTTGTGTCAGTTCGCTTAGTTGAGCGACTAACTGCTAACGGTTATGACCTTTATGGAGAACGACCGACAAAGCGAAAAGTTTGGCTTGTAGAGGGACAGTTGAGGTCAGGATTCTCAGGCGGTCCAGTGATCAACTCAAATGGAAATGTTGTCGGAGTGACTTTTGCAGTCGCCCGAAGCGCTGTAAATACTTCAAGCGCAACTGGATACATACTGGATGAGCTCGAGGCTCAAGCTTTCATTTTCAACACAGACACAGAAAAAGAAGTCGATACGTTAGATTGCTATCGCTAGGAACACAAATGTCGCAGCTAAGTGACTTAGGTGCCCGCCACGAAAGCTAAGCCTCAATATATATGCATTCTCCTGGGCACTCTTCGGCCGATTCTATGACGGCGTCTAGCTGGGAGTCGGCAAAGTTGGCCAAACCTTCAGCTCCACCTGGATCCGAAAAAACTTTCTCGCCTTCACGAACATACGCAAGGCCGTCGTCGAGCAGCGTGAACACATCAGGAGCTATCTCTTCGCACAATCCGTCACCGGTGCATAAATCTTGGTCAATCCAGACCTTCATTTTTAGACGCCTTTCGCATAACTGGACAAACTCGTCAGCACAGAACCAACCACCAGCCTTATTGGTACCCTATTTAATCTACATGCACATAGCGCTCCAGACACAGATATTCGGGTCAATTAAACGTCAAAAAGTTTGGAACCTAGTTGAAGTCATTCTCACTAGCAGATTCGTGTAGCTTCAGAGGCATAGTCGTTAACGATTAGAGGTTTGGGATGGCACAAAGCGAAGAAGGCCCAAAAAGTGGATCACAGGACAAAATTGCAGAAGTTGAAATTCTGCGTGATCAAATTAGAGGCCTTGAGTCAGAAATTTCTTTGCTCAGACGAAAAGTTAGCGACTCTCCCAAGCGATTGGGATTGCTTGAAGAGCGATTACTTCAGACAAAGGGTCAGCTCACACAAGCAGCTAACCAAAACGAAAAACTCACATCAACCCTCCGAGAGGCGCGCGAACACATAGCAACTCTTCGTGAGGAAGTAAATAAGTTAACCCAACCTCCGTCTGCTTACGGCACCTTTATGGGCCATAACGAAGACGGCTCCGTAGACGTTTATGTTAACGGCCGAAAAATGAGAGTTGTTCTGCACCCAGACCTAACTGGCGAAAGACTTGAGACCGGCTGCGAGGTCGTTCTCAACGAGTCGTTCAATGTGATGCTCGTGCGTAAACCGGGTGGTTCGGGTGAAGTCGTAACCGTGAAGGAGATATTGGACGATCAGGAAAGGGCGGTTATCTCAGGGCGCGGTGATGATGAAAAAGTCGTTGAGCTTGCCGAACACCTACGTGAAAAGCCACTAAGGACGGGCGATTATTTATTGCTGGACTCGCGAGCTAATGTCGCCATCGAACGTCTACCGCGCCCAGAACTCGAGGACTTACTTCTGGAAGAAGTTCCAGATGTCAGTTATGAAGACATTGGGGGTCTTCGGAGCCAGATTGAGCAGATAACCGATGCAGTAGAATTGCCTTATCTTCATCAAGACCTATTTAAAGAGTACGACTTACCAGCTCCAAAGGGAATACTGCTATACGGCCCACCGGGCTGCGGCAAAACTCTTATAGCAAAAGCAGTTGCTAACTCGTTAGCAAAGAAAGTAGCGGTCCTTTCTGGGGACAAGGAAGCACGCAGCTTCTTCATAAACATCAAAGGCCCAGAACTACTAAACAAATATGTCGGAGAAACAGAGCGCCAAATTCGACAAATTTTTCAACGTGCGCGCGAAAAGGCAAGCGAAGGCTGGCCAGTAATTGTGTTTTTCGACGAGATGGAGTCACTGTTTCGTACGCGCGGCACCGGAATCAGTTCAGATATGGAGTCAACTGTCGTGCCGCAACTACTGGCGGAAATAGATGGAGTAGAAGGGCTCACGAATGTTATCGTTATAGGAGCGTCAAATAGAGAAGATCTAATTGATCCAGCGATACTGAGACCCGGCAGACTTGACGTAAAAATTAAGATACAAAGGCCGAACGAGCAGTCCGCTAATTTAATATTTTCTACTTATCTGATGACAGACCTGCCCTTAGACGCTCTCGAAATAGATGACCTTGGCGGCGGCGATCCGCAAAAAGCCGTAACTGTAATGATTGAACGCACTGTTGAAGAGATGTACCGGGAGGATGAAGATAATCGGTTTCTTGAGGTCACATATCAAAACGGGGATAAAGAAGTGATGTACTTTAAAGACTTTTCTTCAGGAGCAATGATTGAAAATATCGTTCGGCGAGCTAAAAAAAATGCCATTAAACGATCGATTGCCACGGGTAGCGAAGGCATCAGACTAGACGATTTGCTCGTATCGGTTAGACAAGAATTCCGAGAGCATGAAGATTTGCCGAATACCACCAATCCCGATGACTGGGCGAAAATAGCAGGAAAAAAAGGCGAAAGGATCGTCTTCATTCGGACACTGATCGCCAATAAAGATGATTTTGATGGCGAAGGTGGCAAAGAAATAGAACGAGTGCAAACAGGCCAATATCTTTAATCATCTGGTTTGCTTCTAGGTTAAATCAGATGCTGCGCAAAATTCGGCAGATAGGGTCATTGTGTGGCAGTCCACAAGATCCTAGGCATAGAGACCGAATTCGGAATTCTCCACCAACAGAGCGATGGGGACTCTAACCCGGTCGCGGCTTCCTCAATGATCATAAATGCATACGTGAATGGCTTTTTGGAGCGAAAAGTTGCATGGGACTTTGAGGGAGAGCGCCCTGGAACTGACGCACGCGGCTTTAATGAATTTGATGCACTTGCGCCAGAAATCGAGACCCATTTAGTTAATGCTGTGCTTACAAATGGCTCGCGGTATTACGTTGACCATGCACATCCTGAGTTATCCGGTCCCGAGTGCAGCGATGCTCTTCAGTGCCTTATCTATGATCGGGCATCCGAAGAAATTTTAATTCGCTCTATGGATGTAGCGAACAAGTTGTTACCTCCTAACGAGGAGCTGATAATCCATAAGAACAACAGCGACGGAAAGGGTAATAGTTATGGATGTCATGAAAACTATCTGGTTGATAGAGCAGCGCCCTTTGGTCGAATCGTCTCTCAGATAATTCCCTTTTTTGTGTCGCGACAAATTTTCTGCGGCGCCGGAAAAATTGGGTCAGAGCTTTCGGGGATAACTTCCACAGATGGCGTTTTTCAGATCAGCCAGAGAGCTGATTTTTTTGAGCAAGAAGTTGGTCTGGAAACGACCTTAAAACGCCCAATCGTCAATACACGCGACGAGCCTCACGCTGATAGCAAAAAGTACCGTCGACTGCATGTTATTATCGGTGACGCGAATATGAGTGAGACGCAGACCTACTTAAAAGTTGGCCTCACTGCCATAGTCTTAGCCATGATAGATGACGACTATATGTCTGATATCCCAGAGCTGGCTGAACCAGTGCGCAACCTTCGAGAGATTAGCTATGACATAGATCTCGAAAATGTCTATCTCATGAAAGATGGTCGACGGTTATCGGCGTTGGACCTGCAATGGATTTACCTCGAAAACGCCTCGAGATATATAGCGGCTTTCGGTGCCGAGAACCTTGGTGGGATCGACCTCGCAAATGATTTGATCTCACGCTGGGAATTTATCCTTGGCACTTTGAAGACAAATCCGGAAGATCTAAGTAATGAGATTGACTGGATTGCTAAGCGTAGACTTTACGAAGGGTTCAAGGAAAGACATCAACTTGATTGGAATGATCCAAAACTGGCTGCCTTAGATCTGCAATATCATGATTTACGACCAAATAAATGTTTGGCACGGCGTATGGGTTTAAAAACTTTAGTTTCAGAAAGCGAAGTAACGAACGCCATCAGTAACCCCCCATTGACAACCCGTGCTTACTTCCGCGGTAGGTGTCTGCAAGAGTACCCGGAACAGGTAGTAGCGGCGAATTGGGATTCGATGGTCTTTGACACCGGATCAGAAGCACTTCGCAGGGTTCCAACTTTAGAACCGCTAAGAGGTACAGCCAGCCATGTGGCTAAATTGTTGGATGAGTGTGAGGATGCAGGAGAGCTGCTTCGCAGGCTCGGAAACTAGTAAAAGTAAGTATCGTTAATCCTAGGGAGTGTGAGATGGCAGAACGAGAACAGAGACGTCGACAAAGTACAGATTCCGAAGAAGTAGACGAGGTAGTATCAGCGCCAGTCGAGGCAGGCCAAGAGATCAAAAGCGAATTAGATGATCTCCTTGATGAAATCGACGGCGTGCTAGAGACGAATGCCGAAGAATTTGTCAAAAACTATGTACAGAAAGGTGGCGAGTGAGCACCATATCAATTTTTCCAGCTGGCGATGATCCGGGCGCTGATTTTGTCAAGTTGCTGAAACGTAATGGTCAAGAGCCATTTTCTAAAGATCTGCCCGGAGTTATCGACGCAGGCCATGCAACTACCGTAATCGGGATTCGGTGCAATGAAGGTGTCGTAATGGCAGGTGACCGCCGGGCAACAAGCGGGCATTTGATAAGCCATCGAGATATGCAAAAAGTCTTCCCTGCGGATCGGCATTCAGCAGTAGGTATAGCCGGCGCAGCCGGACCCGCCATTCAAATGGTCCGAGTATTTCAGCTCCAGCTTGAGTACTACGAAAAAATCGAAGGTAAGCCTCTAAGTCTCGATGGAAAGGCGAACCAGCTTTCTGAAATGATTCGCGGGAATTTGCCACAGGCGATGCAGGGCCTAGCTGTTGTCCCTATATTCGGTGGGTTCGACTTGGCGCGAAACGCTGGACGCTTGTTTCAGTTCGATATAACGGGCGGCAGGTACGAGGAACAAGAATACGCTGCCAGCGGCTCCGGAAGTTTACATGCAGGAACCGTCATAAAATTAGGTTTCCAAAAGTCAATGCCAGCAGACGCTGCACTATCGCTTGCAGTCAAGGCGTTATGGCACGCCGCTGATGAAGATAGCGCTACAGGTGGACCCGACCCCATACGCGGAATTTACCCTATCCTTGCCGTGATATCAGCCCAAGGTTTCCGTCAGCTTTCCGACGAAGAATCTGCGGCTGTCTTTACGGACCTTCAAACGGAACTAAACGGCGATGGGATTAAATCGTGAGCATGCCGATGTATGTTAGCCCCGAACAATTGATGCAAGATCGCGCAGACTATGCCCGTAAAGGTATCGCCCGTGGGCGAAGTCTGGTCGTGCTCGAATACAAAGACGGAGTGGCTTTTGTAGCAGACAACAAGAGCTCCACGCTTCGGAAGGTTTCAGAGATATATGATCGGATTGGTTTTGGTGGAGTCGGTCGCTACAACGAGTTCGACCAATTGCGTATTGCGGGTGTCCGACACGCCGAATTGAAGGGCTTCCAATACAGCAGAGAAGATGTCGATGGACGTAGCTTGGCCAATCAGTACGCACAAATGCTCGGCCAAATTTTCACGCACGAAATGAAGCCTATGGAGGTAGAAATAGTCGTTGCTGAACTTGGCGTAAATGCTTCAAATAACGAGTTGTATCGAATTCAGTATGATGGAACAGTCGTGGATGAGCACGGCTTTTGTTCCATCGGTGGTGATGCAGAGGCAGTTAGAAATCGACTTCAAGATGGTTATTCTGAGGGCCTTAGCCGGAACCAGGCAATTCGCTTGGCAACAAATGCGTTAGCAGACGGCAGTCGGGTACTAGAAGCTCCGGCCCTGGAAGTTGCGGTCTTAGAAGCAGGTGGAGAACGGCGTTGCTTCATGCGTCTTGATGACCCTGAAGTACAGTCAGCCTTGGAAGATTAAATGATTTCTTCCAAGGTGTCCTCGGCTTTCAAATCGGTGTAGTTTACGTGCAACGCAGAATTCTCGGAATTGAAAATGAATACGGTGTCACTTGCACGCTACGGGGGCAAAGGCGTCTAAGCCCCGATGAAGTAGCGCGATATCTGTTTCGTAAAGTTGTGTCCTGGGGACGTTCAAGCAACGTGTTTCTAGAGAACGGGGCAAGGCTATATCTCGACGTCGGGTCTCATCCCGAGTATGCAACTCCAGAATGTGATTCAATTTACGATGTCATTTGTCATGATCGCGCCGGAGAAAAGATTCTTCTTGAACTAGTCGAAAACGCAGAGTTACGATTGGCCGAGGAAGGAATTACAGGAACGACTATTTACTTATTTAAAAATAATACAGACAGCGTCGGCAACAGTTATGGCTGTCACGAGAACTACTTAACACTGCGGGACGAAGATTTTGCTAGCTACTCTGAGACGCTGATTCCTTTTTTAGTAAGTCGGCAGATCTACACGGGCGCAGGAAAAGTCTTACAAGGCGCTAAGGGTCCTTCGTACTCTATTGCCCAGCGAGCAGAGCACATTTGGGAAGGAGTGTCCAGCGCCACAACAAGAAGTCGACCGATAATCAATACAAGAGACGAGCCCCATGCCGATGCGGAAAAGTACCGACGTCTTCACGTCATCGTAGGTGACTCGAACATGAGCGAATATACCTCCTTTCTGAAAATAGGTGCAACTTGTCTCTTATTGCGGATGATGGAAGATCCAACAATGTCGCTTCCCGATCTAACGCTCGAAAACCCCATTAGGGCGATACGTGAAATCAGTAACGATATAACATGCCGTCGTAAGGTACGACTAGCTAGTGGCTCAGAGTTAAGCGCCTTCGAAATTCAAGGTCAATATCTGAATTGTGCTCTAGATTTTGCGGCGAATAATGAGCTCAACGAGGAGGAAAGCAAAGCTTTAATGATGTGGGAATACTGCATGACGGCTATCGAAGATGATCCATTAAAGCTCAATAGGGAGGTGGACTGGGTTATCAAATATCATTTGTTGGAGCGTTACAGAACTAAGCACCAGCTAGACCTCGCAGACCCAAAAAATATGTTACTGGACCTTCAATATCACGATATAAAACGTGACCGCGGAGTCTTCTTTTTACTTCAAAAAAATGATCTAGTTGAATCAATCCTTAGTGATTCGGATATCGAATCAGCTATCCAACAAGCTCCGCAAACTACGAGAGCGAGGCTGAGGGGCGAATTTGTTCGAAAAGCGAAAGAACGAAATAGAGATTATACCGTGGATTGGGTACATCTTAAGTTGAACGATCAAGCCCAACAGACAGTGATTTGTAAGGATCCATTCAGATATGAGGACGACCGCGTAGATGCGCTGATCGCATCTCTGTGACAAAATGGGTAACAGATGTCATCGTTTGAACAGCGGATAGTTGCCCGAGTCAGATTGGAACGAGAAGGACTTCAACGAGTTGAGCTCGATGATGGTACTCAGGCCACTTCATTAACTGAGATAATCGGATTACTTGAAGTCGGTCACCGGGTCATCGTTAACACCCTCGCAATTGACCTTGGCCTAGGAACTGGCGGATATCACCTTGTGCACTTCAACCTAGATGCACAACAAGGCGATCAGATGCGTTCCGGACGGGTGCTCAAAGCGCGCTATCTATCTGAGCAACTCCAGGCAGATGTCTGGGAGGAGCATGAGACTGAAACTCCTAACGGTTCAGATCTCACGGGAATGCGAGTCCTTCTATGCCAGCTTCATAGCCATGTCGGGGCGATAGCCATAGCGACATCAGAACAACTCAAAGCCCCAGTTAGTTTCGTGATGACCGATCAAGCATCGCTTCCGCTAGCAATAAGCGACATTATATTTCAAGCTCGAAGCTCAGAAGCCATTAATATTACGGTCACCACGGGACAATCATTTGGTGGCGAGATAGAGGCAGTTACAGTGGCCTCGGGTGTACTCGCGTTAAAAGAGAGAAATGAGAGCACCGTGATAATTGGTTGCGGTCCCGGACATCTAGGGACTAATTCCAAACTGGGCTTTTCTGCGTTGGAGTTGGTCGGGCATGCGACAATATTAAGCAGGCTGGGAGCGAACGTTGCGTTAGCAGTGCGTGCTTCTAGTACCGATGATCGGGAAAGGCATCAAGGAGTAAGTCACCACACTAAAACTCTTCTCGATTTGATTCCTAACTCATTAGAAGTCCCAATTCCATCAGAAGTTTCTGGTCAAGAGATAGAAGGCCTCGGCCACACGGTGATGAAATACAGGAATCCGTCGATCTCAGATCTGCTAAGAAAGTCAAGCATAAACATAGAGTCAATGAATAGGCCATTATTCGAGGACGCACTTGCCTGTGATTATCTAGGAGCTGCTGCGATGTGGCTAGCAGGCGCTAGGGCCGTTTAATTGATGATTCAAGTAATGATTGATGGGTTGTTGATGAGATAATGAGGAAACGTATCTGGCGAGTTTGTGCGGAATGGGTCTCCATTATCGTCGGTGCATTACTGATTGCATTGGTGCTCAAGGCGACAGTTGTGCAGACCTTCTACATACCGTCTGGATCTATGCTGCCTACCCTTGAAATAGGTGACAGAATAGTTGTAAGCAAGATGGCATTTACATTGGGTGAAGTCGAACGCAGAGATTTAGCCGTATTTAGTAAGCCACCATCTCTTGGCGACACGGAAATAAACGACTTCATTAAGCGGGTCATTGGGTTACCAGGCGAGGAAATTAGCTCAAGAAATGGCCAAGTTTACATTGATGGGAAGCTGCTCCCGGAGCCCTATCTGCAAGTGGATGAGTTTACCAGTGACCTGCCGACTACAAAGATTCCCGATGACCATTACTTCGTAATGGGTGACAACCGCAAAAATAGTAGCGACAGCCGTTTCTTTGGACCAATTCCATCGAACCTGCTCGTAGGTGAGCCATTCATTCGCATTTGGCCATTGAGTAGGTTTAATTTCCCATAGGTGCTTTAGGTCTTTAACCTGATCCAGCATTTACAAGGCGGTCTACGTGATCGCCATGAATACCATCGATTCCCATTAGATAAAGATTGCGGATCACTCTTTCGTATTGCGCGTCCCAGCCGATGCAGTATCTTTCAAAACGATGAAACAAAGTAGTTAACCCTGCACTCCAATCCGAATGATGGAAATTGACCGCGTCGATCCCAGACTCTGCTAAAGAGGCAGCGTGTCTCTCGGGGCCCTCTTTCAAATAGCGCAATCGTGTTGAATGCACCAGGTAAGCAGGTGTTAGTGACCGCATTGTGCAAAGCACGCTCATATCTGTGTGGCAAAGCCAAAGTCTGCTTTCAGCAGAGTGCCTTCGAACCACCTCCAACGCAGGCTCCGATGCATCGAAGTTCTTCAAGTCAAGGGAGAGGTCGAATGATGTACCACATTGAAGATAAAGATCGTCCAAGGTGCACATGTGCTCGGGCAGCTCATCTCTCTTAAGTGCAGAGATGGGTTTCCGTCGTAATACCTTCTTGATGTAACCGTCGTGGCTTAGCACCGGTACTCCATCCGAAGTTATCCATAAATCTGATTCGAGGCCGGTCGCTCCAAGTTTTATAGCGAGACGGAAAGCCTCCAAAGTATTCTCCGTGGCGTGTGCGCTCGCTCCTCGATGAGCAAACAACACGGGACGGTCTCGAAGAGAGGCGAATTTTTGGTCCACGCATTCATTTTGCCGCTTTGAAACACAATTCGGTCTCTAAACTATTAAAAGTTCATCCCGAGAAATAGAAAGATGGTTGAGGTATGAGTCCTCTTTTGGCGATTCCGCCCATGGTTTTGCTCATAGGGAGCGCACTGATCTATCGAAAGATTGATTCAGTTGCGGCAGAGACCGAAAAGACGGTGGACTCCATTGGAAGATTCGTGGTTGCTGCCGATTCGTTAGCAGCGCCCCTAGAACATGCAAGCTCGCTCATCGGGCCCTTAAAAGAGAAATCAAGTGAAAATTTTTAGAATGCGGCGTACAGCTCAATACCACGTAGTCTCGTAGACGTGAATCTCACTCCCAATGAGGTGTTAATCATTGCTTTTGTGGCATTAGTTGCTCTCGGCCCAAGACAAATGCCTGAAGCCGTTAGGCGCGCGGCTACAGCATTGACGAAGCTAAAACAGTTAAGCCGATCGGTGAAAACCGAGTTGGATGAAGCTGTTAACAACAGCATTGTGACTGCAGCACATGATGAATTCTTAGCGAAACCGTCTAACGAAGAATCATTCGGAGAGATTGCGAATAACGAAAGCGAAGATAAGGGTCCTTCGTGAGGCTATTTTTTAAAAAGGGTTCTACGAACCGAACCATGTCTTTTTGGGATCACGTCGCTGAACTCCGACGCAGGCTCATCTACTGTTTCGCTGCTTTGACAGGGACGTCTTTCGTCGGTGTTTTGGTCTATGATTGGCTTCTTCGGAATGTGTTTCTACCCCCATATTGCAGGGTCCTAATTCAGGAGGGCTTTGATCGGCCGTGCAACCTTGTGATCCTGGATCCCCTCGATGGCTTCAGAACTCGTATCAAGGTTTCTATCTATGTCGGATTGTTATTGGCGATGCCTATTCTCTTATGGAACTTATGGCGATTCATAACTCCAGCGCTGCAACGGCGAGAGAAAAGACTCACTGTGCCATTCATCATAAGCGGTCTCACATTGTTCAGCTTGGGAGCGTACCTCGCATACAACACATTTGAGAGGGCACTTAGCTTTCTTATCTCATTTGGAGGAAGTCAAGTAGACCCGATGTTCTCTCCCGGATCCTATCTAGGACTGATTACTTACATGATGTTTGCATTTGGAATAGGTTTTCAATTTCCGATCCTTTTAGTGTTCCTGCAGCTCGTTGGAATTCTCCGACCTGATCAGTTGAGAAAAGCGCGAAGGTTTTGCATCGTAGGCATAGTTGCAGTCGCCGCGATTATCACCCCATCAGGAGATCCCATTTCTCTCGCGACGTTGTCCGTTCCCCTGTACATATTTTTTGAAATTTCTATACTCATTGGATATCTAGCAACACGCCGTAGACATGGTTGGGTCCCTCGGTCAAAGCGTGGTGTTAGTCATGAAGTCTGATCAAGACGCTCTTCGGGACAAACTGATTCAGCGAATTGGTTTTTCACCTGACCCATTTCAATTAGAAGCATTTGACGCGATCGATGCAAATGAATCAGTGCTAGTTGCCGCTCCAACTTCGTCAGGTAAAACGTTAGTGGCCGAGTACGGTATTTCAGCTGCTCTGGCACGCGGCCAGACTGTGATCTATACGACTCCCATTAAAGCTCTGTCGAATCAGAAAATGAAGGATTTGAGTAAGTGGCTCGGAAAAGAAAACGTCGGACTGCTTACCGGCGATAATAGTATTCGAGCAGACGCCGCAGTAGTTGTTATGACCACTGAGGTGCTTCGTAACATGATCTATGCGGGCTCTGATCGTTTAGGGGATCTAGGTCTGGTCGTCTTAGACGAAGTTCATTACCTACAAGATCCATACCGAGGACCAGTCTGGGAAGAAGTAATTATTCAACTTCCGAGGCATGTAAACCTTGTTTGCTTGTCAGCTACTGTAAGTAATGCTGATGAGGTATCCGACTGGATCACCGCAGTTCGTGGATACTGTGCCTGCGTAGTCGAACGGACACGGCCAGTTGCATTGCATGACCACTACTTGCTCTACGAAAAAGGAAGTAGACGTATAAGGGAGTTTCGAACACTGAGCGATGGGTTTCCAAACCCAGAGGTCGAGAGATACTTGGCGAAGGCAGGCGGTGCTCGACAGCGGGACGGTCGACAAAGGGGAAGCCGAGCTGGCCGGCCACGTAGAGCAGAAATTATAAGACATCTTGATGATCGCAATCAGTTACCAGCGATCATATTTATTTTTTCAAGAAAGGGCTGCGAAGAAGCTGTTCGCAGCTGCGTAGACCAAGGAGTCAGTTTCTTAGATGGTCGGCAGAAACGCCTGGCGGAAGCCATCGCAGAGGAGCACTGCTCAGGCCTAACGGCGGAGGATCTAGCTCTGCTTGGCTATCATGAATGGTTAGAGGGCTTGCAGTGTGGCGTAGCAGCACATCATGCAGGAATGGTTGCGCCCTTCAAAGAAGCAGTCGAGGACTGTTTTGCTGCAGGGCTCCTCAAGACAGTCTTCGCAACTGAAACATTGGCACTCGGGGTTAATTTGCCTGCAAGATCTGTCGTGATCGAACAGATAAGTAGATTTAGGGGTGAAGGTCACGTCGCATTAACTGCGTCAGAGTACGCTCAGCTCACCGGTAGAGCTGGCAGACGTGGCATTGACTCCGTAGGTCACGCCTACACGCTCTGGAGTCCTTATGAGTCCTACCAGCAGATAGCCGAGCTAGCTGCTAATAAAGATTTTGAGCTTGAGTCGTCATTTCGGCCGACATATAACATGGCCGTCAATTTGATGGCGCAGAAAAACCGAGAAGACGCTATTGACTTGTTGCAGCTTTCCTTTGCCCAGTTCCGTTCGAATAGAAGAGTCGCCGGCTGGATGCGAAAAGTCGAGAAGGCACGCGAGAAGTTGAGAGCAAGCGAATCTGAGCTAAAAACAAATAGTCAGACTCGGCCTAATGAAGCAATTCAAAATGCGATTAGTTCAGGTCAACTAAATAAGGCACTTAAAAAAATTAAACCAGGATCGCTCATAACCCATAATCGTCAAAGCGGTCAACGACTACTGTTAGTAATTGGCACAAGCACGCGTCGCGATGGCACAACAAGATTAAGGGTAGTCACGACTAGAGGTAAGACTTTACTCGTCACATCAAGCGATTTTGAAGAGTTACCTGAGGTTCTGGACCAGGTCGCCTTACCAAAACCATTTGCCCCAAATAGGCGTGAATTTCAGCGTGCTGCAAGCAACGCCATGAAGCGGCACATCATCGAAAAAGAAATTTCACAACCAAATCCGAACGCTAAGACTGATCGTGTAAGTACTGGAAAGAGCGAAGCGCAACGAAAGGCTACAAATGCCCGGATCGACATCAGAGTCCTGGAGAAACAAATCAGAACGGCGGACGGCGGCTTAGGTCGAACTCTCGACTTAATCATCGAGGTACTTGAAAAATTTGACTGTGTTGAGGGTTGGTCTCTTAAGCCCGCTGGGCAACGATTGCAGCGAGTCTTTAACGAATTAGATTTATTGATAGTTCTGTGTATCGAACATGGACACTTTGACGGCTTGGACCCAAGTTCGTTAGCCGGACTAGTCTCACTGTTGACTTATGAACATCGAAGCCGAGTCGAGCCGCCGTCTCCATGGTATCCAAGCGCCATGCTCAGAACGAGAGCAAAAAATATCGATAGGCTTTGGGCAAAACTACAAGTAGAAGAATCAAAACGTGGATTGTCAGTAAGTAGATCACCAGATCCGACGCTATTCTCCGCCGTACACGGTTGGGCGGCCGGCCATTCGCTAGACGAAGTGCTTGATGAAGACTTCTTGGTAGCAGGAGACTTTGTGCGTCACATTAAGCAGGTCGTAGATTTACTGTCACAATTAGCCGAAGTTACCCCCAATTCCGAGACGGCACGGACAGCGCGCAGAAGTATTAGTGCTTTAGACCGAGGTGTCGTTGCCATCGCTACTCGACTCGGAGAGAACGAACCGTCCGAAGTACTGGGTATCGAGGACGACGAAGCGACGTGACTATAAAAAATGGTGAACCGTGGGGTCAGTTCGGTCCATTACCTGAAGCCGGCGTAGCGATAGAATCAGACGGAGAGTTGCGGAGCATCGTTATGAAATGCATGCGCACTGATACGCCGCTTCCAGTCTTTGGGTTATTGAACGGTGACTTGTGGCGTGCCGTAGGTGCTCCTCGGGGCGGACTAGACAGGCTCAGAAGCGAAAAGGCTCAGACGGTCACCATTGATTTAGTAGAGGTACGAATGGATGAACAAACGAGCTGGTTTTGTTCACACATGTTCATTAGGCACCGACTGTGGTTTGGAAAAACAGTTGCCGTAATGAATAGTGAATGGTTGGGGTCATGGCGCGTAGCGCCTCGCGCTCACCCTAACGACGGCAAAGTTGACATAGTCGAAGGAGCGCTGCCACTGGGGCAACGGCTTATCGCTCGGCAACGGATGCCCACAGGGGATCATATTCCGCACCCGAAAATAAAGGTGTCTCAGAAGTCGGCTTGGTCTACAACGACAGACCATCTAAACAGCGTCTATCTAGACGGTAAGAAAGTCGGTAAGTTTAAGGCTATTAAGGTTCAAGTTTTGCCTGATGCCCTGACTGTGGTGTTCTAGGTTCCATTGAATTATTTGTCTATTTCGTAGATGACTCGGGGAGGGTCCTCCTCTAATGCTCCGAAACCTTCTACGATCTGGAACTCGAACCAAAACTCTTGGATTTAGGCTGTGAATAACTACGCATCAGAAACTTTCACAACAGATGAAGAAGATGTCCTGCGTCGGTATTTCACGAATTTAGACCAACCAGTATTCGCTCTAGTCAATTTGCCAGAAGTCGTCAAGGGTGCTCTGTTCGCTCGTTATAGTCGAACCCATAAGAGCTTACGGCGTTTATTCCTAGACGAATTCGTCGATGATTTAGATATATCGGGTGACCATTCTATTGACGCAACTGTGGGACTCGCCAAGGCGGAAGCGCTCTATCAGAGAGTATTCGTAGAGTATGGAGATGACTCAGTAGCTCAGTTAGGTGGGGTTCACCTAGCATGTGAACAATCCTCTAATCTCCTTACAAAAATTCTTGAGCGGGGCAGGCTGATGTCCTACTTAGAGCAGTCAACGCGGTATTTGAGCTATGACAGGCGCTTAGACGGCAGGTACCGGTACCACCGAGATCCTGCTGTTCTTGCGTCAAACCTCGGAACCCGCTACGTGGGCGATATCGATCGCATTTTTGACCGCTACGCCCAACTCGTGCCTGAAATGCAGGAGTTTTATAAGCGGGCGACGCCACAAAGTAATGAAGTTGGTGACCTAGCCTACCGCCAGACTATTCGTGCGAAATCATTCGATGCTGTCCGAGGCTTGTTGCCCGCTGCAAGTTTGTCCAACGTTGGGATTTATGGCACGGGTCAAGGATATGAAGCACTCTTGTTACGAATGCGTTCTCACCCGTTGCCTGAAGCCAGAGCTTACTCAGACATGATGCTCGCCGAATTGCGAAAGGTAATTCCATCATTTCTCAGAAGAGTAGATGTCGAAGATAGAGGTATCGCCTGGTCCAGATACATGACGGAAAATCGTGAGGCTATGTCTTCTGTTTCTACCGAATTGTTAGATGAAATAGAGCCCACAACTGTCGATGAAGTGAGCTTAATAGATTGGGACCCAGACGGAGAGCGGAAAATGTTGGCGGCGATGCTGTATTCGCAGAGCCGATTAGGCGAGGAGCAACTAATCTCAGTTGTAGACCGCATGAGTAGCGATGAGAAACTTAGTTTAGCTAAAAGCTATGCTGGGGAGCGCACTAACCGTCGGCATCGCCCGAGCCGTGCGCTCGAACGACTCGGTTACCGCTTTGACGTACTCTCAGATTATGGTGGCTTTCGCGATATGCAACGTCATCGACTATTGACAATAGAATGGCAATCCTTGACGCCGCATCACGGATATGAGGTACCGAAGGATATAAACGCGTGTGGTCTTGCTGATCAATATGTTAGTGCATTAGAACGGTCAAAAGACCTGTACGAAGCAATGGTAGAGCCGTTTCCAGAGCAAGCTTCGTACGCAGTATCCATGGCCTATAGGATCCGGTACGTCATGCAATTCAATGCACGCGAAGCACTTCATATGCTTGAGCTGCGCAGCCAGCCTCAAGGCCATCCGAATTACCGTCGCGTAGCGCAGGCAATGTACCGACAGATAGGTGATGTCGCAGGGCATAATATCGTGGCTGGAATGTTTAATTTCATGGATCTTACGGCTGCTGAAGAAGGTCGATTAGAATCCGAACGTTCTCTGGAAGACCGGCGCGAAAATAAATCTTGATGGAAGAACAAGCGAGAACTGCATCAACGACCGAGCTTTCGATAATCGCAGAGTTAGCGGATGAAGCTGTGCGAGAGCAAATGGACGGTCGTGGGGGATATATATGGAGCCGCCGAGAAACTTCTACGGTCCCATACATTTTGTCTTTAGAAGCAGCGATGTCTAGTCCAGATGAAGAAGTATGGGTCGGTACTCTAGATAACGCGATTCTTAGTTATGCCCGCGCAAAAATAGAAGTGCTGAGAACTGGTGAATATCTAGGACTGGTGACTGACATTTATGTTACGCCTGAAGCTCGCAGCGTTGGCTTAGGGGAAGCTCTGATTAACGTTATAATCGCATGGTGTAGTGAACGAAAGTGTGTTGGGATCGATTCGATGGCACTACCAGGAAATCGAGAAACAAAAAATTTCTTCGAAACTTTCGGGTTTAAAGCTCGCCTGTTAACGGTACATAGATCTCTGTAGATCAATGCGAGGACCAGAACTGTGTGCAGGCATCATTGTGTACAGCGCCCACAGGGTTTTACTTATCAAACGAGGCACAGAACCTGAGAAAGGGCGTTGGTCTCTTCCAGGAGGTCGAGTTCAAATTGGTGAGTCGATTCGTCATGCAGCGCTGCGAGAACTGAAGGAGGAGAGCAACCTAGAAGGACAATTCAAAGAGATGATCGGCTGGGTAGAACTGCAAATAGGCGACCATCATTTTGTGATCGTTAACTTACGATGCAGCGTGTCTAATCCGTCTCAGCTCAGGGCCGGAGACGACGCTGTGGAAGTACGTTTCTTCAACCTGGAGGAACTCCAACAGCTAGATATGAACGAAAAAACACGAGAGTTTCTTTTGTCGCTGCAGCTACCGACGCTCGAGTAGCGTTTTCATCTACCTTTCCAAACAGGATCACGCTTTTCGACAAAAGCCAATGGACCCTCTTTGAAATCTTCGGTCTTGACTACATTGCGAAAGTGAGATTTAGTAATAGCCCAACCTTCGGCTTCAGGGACGCCAAGGGTTTCAAGGATCACTTCCCTGCTTTCTCTAACGGCAATCGGAGCGTTAGCAGTTACTCGCTGAGCAAGTTCCATAGCTGTGTCGACCACGGTTCCTGCGGCGCAAAGCTCATTTACGAGGCCTAGTGAAAACGCTCGCTCCGCAGAGATTGGGTCGCCAGTTAATGCTAATTCCATAGCGACATTCTTAGCGATCGCAGCTGGGAGCCTAAATAACCCACCCGCACCAGCTATGAGTGATCGCTTTACTTCAGGGATACCAAAGCGAGCTAACGATGAAGCGACAACTAAATCGCAAGAGAGCACGATTTCAAGACCCCCGGCGAGAGCAGCCCCATCGACAGCAGCTATCAAGGGTTTAGTTCGCGGGTAACGAGCTAGACCTGCAAAGCCGCCCTTGTCTGTTTCTATCCGTTTGCCCTGGCTAACCGATTTGAGATCTGCGCCTGCACAAAAGACCTTACCTTCGGCTTTAAGAATGCCAACCCACAAATTCGGGTCGGATTCAAACGAGTCCAAGTGCGCTTCAAGTTCCTGGGAGACCTCATGGTTAACAGCATTACGAGCTTCGGGTCGATCCAGAGTAAACAATGCAATTGGGCCACGGGTTTCAAAATTTACAGCCATGTTAATTATGACCCCTCAGTCTTATCGACCTCGTTAGCTTCAGTGTTAATCGATTCTTCAGAGCTTAGACCACTGCCTGATTCGGTCAGGGGAGGCGTTGTGTCGAGTGCATCGCTCGGTTCAGTGGCGAACTCTTCCGATACCACTTCGTTTGTTGTTTCAGAAACAGCAACGGGGTCAACTAGGCCAGGCGAAGCAATTTCTGTTGCGTCTGACTTAACGCTGTCGTTAGACGGGATTGATTCATCGGATGTAGGTTCTACACTCTCTTGATCCGTTTGAGGAGCGGCCGGTTTAGGCTTAGGCTTGCCTGGACCTTTACGTCTTCCTTTCCCACGACCGGGTTTAGATGGTTCAATTCCAAATCGGGCAGCAATTTCCGGGATTCGGTCAGCTACTTTACGAATTGTTTCGACCAGTTCTTTTGTGGGCTCAGCCGGCACTGTTGCAAGCACTATGTACGGCCGTATCGGAGAAAATGCAATAGCTTCGATAACGATGGCTAACCGCTGTTGAGTTACTTCGCCACCAAGTGCTTGGTTCGCTTGCATTGTTAGTTGCTCAGCAATATCTGGGGGAAGTGGGGCACCAGCTTTTGGTGGCCTAGAGCTAAGCCGTAGAGCACGAACGATCCGATCTCCAGACAATGTTGAACGAAGTTCAGCATGCCAGTCGGCTTGGGCTTTCTCTACTCTCAGGTTAAGTCCCTCGCGAATACGCTCCGCTATTTGCCGACTTTCCTCGTCGCGAGCATTATCTTCAGCTGCAACCAAAATCGTGCGAAGGTCCCGAATATCAACTTCATCTAAATCCGCAACTACTGCATCGGCACGATCTCTCCACTCGGCAATTTTGATGCGCGGCACTAGGCTTTCAGCTAATGCCATCAAGGCGTCTGCCTTAACTACTGGCTGCCCCTCTTCGAGAAGCCGCTTATTTTGAGTTTCAATTTCAGTCCGCACGGCAGCAATACCACCTCGAGCTACCTGCTCGGCAATAACTCGCTGTTCTTCTGGCAGACTCTCAATTAATAGCTTTCGGTGAACACGACCTGGCCGCAGCTTTTTAACTTTCGGTCGCTCTGGAGCTTGGTCACGATCGTTTGATTTATTGCGTGCCGGTCTCTTCGAGCCTGAGTCTGGTCGCTTGCTCTTCTCGCTGCGATTATTAGATCGATCATTTTTTTCTTTGGTGTCTTCACTGTTATTTCGTTTGTCATTCGAGCGCGGTTTGCCTCGACGCTTTTTATCATCGCCGTCGCGACCTCTGTCACCTTTGCTCTTGCGCGCTAGCTGGGTAGTTACGCCCGGCGCATCCTGTTTGCCGGCAATTATCTCTAATCTTTCGTCGGCAGGTCGCCCACTGCGAGACTTCAATGGGGTGACAGCAGTTACAAAAATACCATCAATCTCAAAGTCAGCCTCTGCCCGTACGACGTCACCAACAGTGGCGCCCTTGGCTAATAAGGCAGCATCTAAAGTGCCCTTTGGTTGCTTGGCGCCGGCGGCTCGCCAGGTCCAGGTTCCGTCGTCTTGCTGACTAGTCAGCTCGACCTCGATACGTCGGCTCATTGTTGCTCCGGGTCTTCCGGCAGGGGAGTAGGTAGGGGGTGTGGCTCGCTCGAAACAGATGCTCCGAGAACGCGATAATCACGCGATCGGTAACGATAGCGAAGAACTAGCACGAGTGTGCATTTAAACGG
>TARA_B110000444_G_scaffold248982_1_pt1 | contig 25502 bp, 26 predicted proteins | sample TARA_B110000444 | Tara Oceans TARA_B110000444 (sample SAMEA4398370) | marine metagenome | biome: Polar Biome; feature: [SRF] surface water layer (ENVO:00010504); material: water (ENVO:00002006), including particulate matter (ENVO:01000060) such as... | depth 5 m | reverse complement strand
GACCAATTCAATTATCGAGATGGTTATAGACTAGACGCGAAAAACAACAATGGGTCTTACTTCGTGCAGGTGATGTATGCATCAACCCTTACTTCATCACATCCTACAATATGATCACTCCAGTGGAAACATAGGGGTCAACTAACATATCTCATTTATTATGATTAATCTAAACTATTAATTTCAAATGGAAATGCAATTCACACTTAGATTCATCATTACTACCAATGAACATCATTTCCATTAGTCATCCCGCCGAAGTAACCATCAACGCGTGTCCACTGCAACAATCATGGCGGAGGCATCACCATCGATATTTATCGTTGATGAGAATCTTTGTTACGGGTGTGGAGCTTGTATAGCGCTATGCCCAACGAATGCTTTAGATTTAGTAAATAGATTAGCAGTAGTGGAACAATCAAATTGTACAAAATGTGAGCACTGTATTGCATCCTGTCCAGTATTCGCTCTTAGTATTGAGGAAGTGAAGTAGTGATAGAGATCGCTGGTGGTGGCCTCTGTGGACTTTCATGTGCAATGGAGCTTCTAAAAAATAATTTTAAAGTTACAATATACGAAGCAAGACAAGAAATAGGAAATCCAGTAAGATCCCCTGGTATAATCAAAGAACTAAATAATAATTTAATCAAAGCAACTGCTGCTAAACCAACAGAGTATGGGTGGGCTCTACGTAGAGAATGGCTTGAAAAGGAGTTAGCAAAACAAGTCGTAGATTTAGGTGGAATAATTAAATTAAAAACTAGGTCACCAGATAACGCAATTGATTGCACAGGTGGTAAATCAATCGCTCCAGGCTGGCCTTGTCGGGGTTTAAAAAACGGTCTTGTCAACTGGAATGGGGGTATTGTAATCAAATCAAACCTTCCAGATGAATTTGAAATCAATAACTTATCATCCGACCGATTTTCATTTGAAAGAGGAGATGGTCTAGTTGAGTGTTGGATACGTGGAGATTTACCCCGGCCTACTAAAGGCTGGTTAGAAATAATTCAAGGAGAACATCCTGAAAATATAGATGAGATATGGGCAGATGAAGCAATCATTGAAGGGCAGAAAACCGCCCAAAACATCATTCGTATTCCCCAAGAGGTTTCCTAACATGCTACCAGAAGAAGGCCTCCTCAATTATATTCTAGACCGTTCTCAAGGCTGTAGGCACATTACTCTAATCGACCCCGGTAAACAAAGTGCGGAAGAAGCAACCCGTAGGGTTATTTCTGCAGTAAATGCAGGTTCACGAATGATATTTGTTGGGGGCTCAACAGACACTCCAGACGAAGTGGTTCACCAAACCTGTAAAACAATTCAAGAAGCGCTCGAATTACAAATATTCGCATCTAGCCAAGACCCAAGCTCTGATGAGGATTTATGGAAAGTACCAGTCGTTCTATTCCCTGGAGGGGCACACGCGCTTTCACCAGCTGCGGATGGAATAACTTTCATGATGCTAATGAATTCACAGATTAGGAAATTTTTGATCGGCGAACAATTACGAGGCGCTCCCTACTTAGAGAAATTTGGAGTTGAAGGACTGCCAACTGGCTATCTTGTATTTGCACCAGGCGGAAAGGTTGGCGAAGTTGGTCAGGCAGAACTAATAGAAACCGGTCAAACTGAATTGGTTAATTCATATGCACTAACCGCCAAGATGTTTGGATTCAAAATCCTATATCTGGAGGCTGGTAGCGGAGCATCAACTCAAGTCGACCCTGAGTGTATTCAATCAGCAAGAGAAGTTCAAGAGTTGTGTTTAATCGTTGGAGGTGGCATACGTTCAGGAGAACAAGCTGCTAGGGCGGCAGAAGCTGGAGCAAACTGGATAGTAACGGGCACACTAACCGAGGACGCATCTAGTATGGATGAACTTAGTCAGAGAATATCCGAAGTTGTGAGCGGCGCTCAATCCCCGTCTTCGTAAAGAACAGGGTCTCCAGTTCCTCCAGGAGAATCCGGACGAGGGGTTTTGTCAACATCCATACCCTTCTCTAGAATTTCTAAAGCGGTTTCAATATCGACTTTGCCGCCACTTGCCAACGTTTGCATATCTTCCGCATCTGGTGTTTTGAGCGTTCTTTCAACATCTGGAGAGTTTGCATAAATTTCCTTCTTCAACTCTCTTTCATCATGAGTTCTAACTAATGATAACGAATCTGCAAACACTCTTCCAACCACTTCTCTAGTTCTTTCAGAGCGTTTTACTCCGTCTAATTCATGGACAGCAGTATCTCTTTGGGATTCTAATTCTCTAACTTCAGAAGTTCTATCTGTTAAAGCGGCTTCAAAGTCAGCGATAGTTAGCGACATTTGTTGGATTCTTTCATCTCTTTCGAATACGTCGTTATGCAAGCGGCGCTCTCTGCGCCTAAGAGATTCATATTCACGGTTTCTTTCAAGCAACCTACGTTTCAATTCTTCAATTTGCTCAACCAAGTAGTCATGTTCTGCTGAAACAGAGCGGGGGCCTTGCATTACCCTCTCTAATTGTTCTTCTAATTCTCCAAGACGCTTATCTCTAGCATCTAATAGTCCTCTAAGCCTATCAGCGATATCCCTCAACCGCTGCCTTTCTTCTTCCAGAGAATCGTTAGCGGCCTTTTCAGCATCTAGATCTCCAGATAAGGAATCTGCTTGGGCCTTCAGTGCTCGCACTTCATCAGCCGTTACACTAGTTAATCCAGCATCCGCCGCTCTTTCAAGTGCTTCAACCATTTGAGCCATACGACCTTCCATTTCTCCGATTACATCGTCTTGTTGAGTTGTTAATTCTCGGAGTTGTGATGCTTCTGTTTCTAACGAAGCAAGTTGTTCCGCAGATAAGGCAGACTTATTTTCAGATAACTCCTTTTTCGAATCTTCTAATAATCTCTCAAGGTGTACAATTCTAGCACTTGTTTCTTCCAAGTGGCTTTCTGCTGCGCGAAGTTGCGCAATCTCTGGCGCAACCTCATCCTTTCTTTCTGCTAAATCTAATTCCAAAACCCGTAATCTTTGTTTTGATGTTACTAAGTCTTCATTCCTATCAGCCAACTCTTGCCAAGCAACTAAGACCTCTTCTACTAATTGTTCGACAGGGTAAGCGCGCAACATTCCTTCGAGTGCAGCACGTTCATCACCGGTTGAATTTGTGATTCGATTAATACCACCTGGGGTCGAAGAGCCGAGCGTCATTGAAGCCAATCGTGCAACAACCATTCTTCAACCTTTCATTGGTCTTGGTCTCGTATAAGCCCATTATGAGACCCTTATTTGATACCGGAGTTGGCACACAATCTCATTTTATAGCCATAGTAATAAGAAATGAAATCCGTTTCGCAGGTTTAGATCTATAACTTCTAAACGACTAGGAATGGTTCCTAAAACCAAGCATTCATCTGCTAATCGTCAGCAGAATACGCCAAAACACTTCAGTTGATAGCGGTGTATTGCTCGTCAGGCATGTCCTGAGCAAGCGCCATAGCGCCAGTAGCAACCTTTTCGATTGGGTCATCTACACAAGTAACAGTAACATCTCCAATATCTGAAATTTCATTTGCGATTGCGTCTGCAATGCCTTCAATCAAAGAACCTCCACCAGATAAGATGATGTTGTTTCTGAGGATAGGCTGATATTCAGGGTCTGCAGTTGCTACAATCGACTTGATTGCGCCACCAACATGTCCGACAACCATCGAACAAGCAGCCTTAATCAAGTCCCCAATGTCGACAACTTGCTTCTTACCTTCAACAGATAACTCAACCATTTGCTCGCGCTCATCGCCGTTTACATAGGAGTATTCTTCTTTCCACTTTCGAACCATGTCTTTTGTCAGCTGGGCGCCCGTGAATTTCTTCTGAACTAATTCCATCAATTGCATATCGATCCAATCGCCAGCCTCTTGTATTGTCACCTGGTCTTCATCGGTTGGGAAGATTCCGTAAAGGCGAGCAATATCTGTTGTACCAGCCCCTATATCTACACAGATAGAACCAGAAATTTCTCCAATTCCATATGCGGTTGCGAAAGGCTCTGTAACTACCATGATTGCATTTACTTGACCACGCAAAGTAGCAACCAGGTTACTCTTATCTGTGAAAGAAACGTGTGATGGAGAGCAAATTACTCCGAAAACCTCGTCGTACTCTTCAGGACCTACAGTCTCGATTAGGTGGGTTACGAATGCCTTTGCAGCAGCAAGGTTTGCTTCGTCATCTTGAGCAACTCCTGCAGCCATTGGGCGGTAAAGGTTACATGCTAATTTATTCTTCAAAGCATCATTACCAAAAAGAACGTCACGGCCTAAGAAATTTCGAGCCACTGGGTCCTTCGGTCTTCCAACGACTGTTTCGATAGTTTCAATTGAACCAGCACTACTTGCAATGGTCGATTGGTATGTTCCCAAATCAATTCCAACATAGAGTCTTTCTCCCATTTTTCTCTCACCCTTGTCCTTCGGACATATTGCCCATAGAGTCACTTGACTTAATGTTCACTCGCGACGTGGTTTACTATTCCTCTTCCCTAAATGGCGGAAGAACTCCTGCCGAAATCACACCTTCTGAGCCTCTAAACATGATACTAGTAGCCACAACAACCCCAGCAACAATTCCTAAAAATCCCCATATTAATGCACGATTATCCCCTACACCGTCACTTTCCTCCATCGGCGGCGAAACATCAGGTTCTTCTAGCAATGGAGCCTCCCACCAAATGGCAAACTTTTCACTTTTGAAATCGGAAATTTTAGCCTCGGTCCAGAAAGACGAATTATCATCAACAGCAATAATTTCAAACAACCAATCTTCACGATTTATCGGAATAGGAACCAAATCTCTTGATATATCTATTGAGCACAAAACATCACTTTGGTTGACTAATGAGAAAGTACACTCTTCAATTTCTATTGAAAAATTAGAATTTACTAAATTCACCTCAACCAAAACCCCGTCTAATTCCATGTCATTTATTGTCAAATCAATCGAGAAGTTGGTAGAATAATTTTCACCACCCAACGGACCACTATTCATCACAATAGAGGGCCCTGTGTTTTGGATCAAATCAGAAATCCCCGTAGCGGCAATTCCAAAACCTAACATTGTCCCATCTATACCAAGTGTACCGTTTTGACCAGTACCGGATATAGAATTGGCCAACACCTCGATTTCTATCCATTCGACATCTTCTAACATCTCAGCAGCAACCCTAATCATTACAGTTGTTTCATTAGATGAATTAAGTGCGACCGGGGTTGTAAATGAACTGTAATACAATTGGCTATAGCCAGAGTTTCCAATACTATCATCAACAGCAAACCTTCCATCCGAGGTCTTCAAAATTAATCTTAAATCATCAATTTCTTGACCCATAGGCCGGGCATTGTAAGACATCACTATCTCAACATCTTCCCCAGGGGTTGGGCGGAAGAACTCACTCCATGATTCGTTTTGCGATAAGAACGGACCTGAAGCTTCAGACCCATTCCAAGGGTTAGCCTTCATCGACTCCAGAGACCCCCCTCTAGATTGAATTACAGATACCCAATCTTCGACCTGATAGGAATCTTGTATGAACAGGCCATTACTGAAGGAATCTAAATTCGGCCTACCATATCCTTGAACCGGGTCCGGATCTTCACCAGTTATTCCCTCTGCTGAAGATGCAAGCATTGCTCTCAACAATGGTGCTGAAGGCGTATAACCGTACTCTTGTTCTACCATTTGCTGGAGTAGTGCTGTAAATGAAGCCGCCATTGGTGTAGCCATTGAAGTTCCAGTCATCGAATAAGTTCCATTATTCAAACTAGATTTATTGCCATCGGCCTTTGCAGAAACAACATCCATTCCAGGGGCGGAAATTAGAGTTCCCCGCCTTCCATTAACATCCGGTCCATGTGAACTTGAAGGCCACATACTACCATTTTCTTCAGAATCAGTTGCTGCTACCGATACAACATTGTAGGCATTAGATGGCTCTAACATCATCAAACCATTATTCCCTGGAGCAACAAATACTAGCGACCAAGGGTTTTCTACAGTCCACTCATCGATAGTATGGCTTCTATTGGTGTAATTAATCGAATTATCTCCCCACGACCACGAATTGATTACAGCACCGTTTGCTGAGGCTTCAGATAATAGAGAGTCTACATTGTCTGGCACAACCCATCCTGTAGAATCAACAACATCTTGCACAAGTAGTTTTGAGCCATTAGATAGAGATCGACCCGCTTCAGACCCATCAACAGAGTCGCAAGCTAGTATGCCTGCAATATGTGTGCCATGTCTAAATTGCTGGTGTCCTTGATTATCCCAACCATCAACAGTATCGTTTAACAAGACAATTTTACGATGCGAAGGCCCGGGTATTCCAACTTCATCTGTTGAGTCTCTAAAACACGAGTGGTCCATGTCAATCCCGGTATCGGCTACCGCGATGATAACTCCACTTCCATCTAAAGCATATAATTCGTCATCTTGCGTATCAACTACCATTACTTCCGAACCAGTAGAAGAGGTGTACTGCGGGGCCATTAGGGTGATTATAACAAGAGCAATCACGACCCGCATAACCACTGTGATAAACCCATCATGATTGAATCTTCAGGCTCATGGCTTCGCGCCAGCGCGTTTAAGTTACAATCACAGGTCGGCGGCTACATGCAAGCCTTCCGTGTATCCGGCACCGCTCCATTCGGCAGCCAACGACAGAAGTTCAATATTGACTTAGTCGCTGACTCAGCAGATGATGCAGAACACCGCTGTTATTCGATTATTGGTTCTCGACACAAAGCTAACCGCCGCTCGATTACAATAGATTCAGTTTCTGAAATCGATCCTCGAACTTCTAGTGAACCTAGAATCCTTAACGCCTTCCGCGAACAGATAGAAGCTGCTGGTGGAAAAATAGCCCAAGAAGCTGAGGAAGAGTGAACTCCGACAATCGTCGGGTTCTTGATGGTGAGGCAACTCCCATTAGGTGAGGCCCATGGTTGATTCAAGCGAACTTCAACGTATGGCGCGATTAGTCGATATGAATCGACAGCGCCTAGAAGAGATTCAAGTTCAGATCGAACGAATCGAAGCAGTGCAACTTGAGCATAACGACACAAAGCTAGCCCTCAATGCATTATCGAAGGGCAAAGGCGGGCACATCCCCCTTGGGGCCGGAGTTATGGTTCCTATTCCCAGTAACACAACAACAATCGTAGATTTAGGTAGTGGGGTTTTTGGTGAAAGAACTCCAGAGAGTGCAGAAGAGTTAGTATCTAAGAGGTTTGAAGATCTGGTTGAGTTAAAGTCACAATTCGAAGCCGATGCAGCAACTCTTACTCAGAGGATAGAAGAATTAGCTTCAAACTTTGAAAGAGCCGCTAATAAAATTTCAAGCACCCAGAAAGAAATCGAAGAGCCAGAAATTAATTCTGAGCCAGAAACTAACCCAGCCCCCTCCAAGCGCCGCCGAAGAGGGATGGGCGGAAAACTAACTCTTGACGATTAGGTGATTAAGATGGGTCTTTTCGATAAATTCCGCAAAAAGGTGCAACATGCCGCTTCTGAGGCAGACACCGACTCTCTATCTGCCGAAGAAGGCACGGACGAGGCCAAAGAGGCGCTTGACCAACACCAAGAACTCGAGACAAACACCCCCAGTGCTGAAGAGGAAGATTGGGAGGAAATAGATGAAAGTGAAGTCTTAGAATTACCTCCTGAAAATTCAGATGAATGGGATGAATGGGATGACGACGAAGAATATTCTCTTCCCACCAAACTAACTCGCAAAGAAAAGAAAGTTTTAGCAAAACACGCCAAGAGAGAAAGCAAACAACGCAAAGTTAACGCAAAAGAACTCAAAAAACGAGGCGGTAAAGAGGTCTCAAGACTGGCTGGTTCGAAAGTCGACTTACATATGATGAGAACGACTACTGGTAGACAATTGGTGGAAGTTAAATCTGCCCCCTCTGGCGGTATTGGTACCAAGGAAGAAGACGGAATAAAAATCGACCTTGGTGGCGGCGTAGTTGAATCGGGTGGCCGAGTAATCAAGAAAAGCGACGCCCTAACCGATTTGATGGAAGAATTAGAATGGATAATGCTCGAATCTGATATTTCATCCGACGCCGTATCTGCTGTAATGGGGGCTCTTAACAAAAACCTGGTTGGTCAAAGATTACGTAAGGGCGCAGATATATCCAAGGTGCTTGAAGCAAGCCTCAAAAGATCACTTCACAACATTTTACAAGCCGGATATTGGGACTTTTTCGAAAGCATTCAAAGTTTCATCGACAAAGGAGACACCCCGGTTTCGATCATGTTTGTTGGAGTAAATGGAACTGGAAAAACCACAACAGTCGCTAAGATTGCTCATCTATTACAAAAACGCGGCCACTCAGTAATCGCCGCCGCAGGTGACACATTTAGAGCGGGAGCGATTGAGCAATTGGAAACACATTGCGAACGGTTGAATATCCGTTGCGTATCTTCACAAAGAGGCGGAGATTCTGCTGCCATCGCTAGAGATGCTATCGATTCCGCAAAAGCAAAAGGTATCGATGTAGTTCTAGTGGACACCGCAGGAAGGATGCAAAACAAATCCAATCTGATGGCCGAACTTGAAAAGGTCAGAAGGGTTGCTAATCCACACCTGACGCTATTTGTTGGAGACGCTTTAGCAGGAAATGATGCCGTCGACCAAGCTAAGATTTTCCAAGAGATGTTGAAGTTTGACGGGGCGGTTCTGACAAAACTAGACACGGATGCCAAAGGCGGCGCAGGGCTATCTATCGCACATGCAACAGGACGCCCAATCGTACTCTGTGGAACTGGTCAAGAGTACGATGATTTGATACAATTTGACCCTGATTGGTTATTGGAACAACTCTTCGAGTGAGTGATTAAAATGTCTGATGAGTTTTTCGATGATGAAACCAGCACCCACCTATTCCAATTGGTGCACATGTTACAACGCAGTGCAATGATGCATATGGGAATGCTACAAGATAGTGAAGGTAAAGTGCATTACAACTTAGGTGAAACCAAAGCAGCCATCGATACACTTTCTATGATGAAGGAGAAAATGCAAGGCAACCTTTCTCCTAAGGAAAGCACCATGCTTAATGGAATAGTTTCTGAGTTACAATTACAATTCACTAAGGCACCAGCGCGCCAAAGAGCCCTAGAGGACCAGGTTTCTGAATCAGAAGCGGTTCGAGAAACCTTCACAAATCCCCAAGATGGACCAGCGGAAATTATCACAGACGAGGAAGAATGACTTCTAAATCTGATTTGAAGCGGTTATTTCATGAGTATGAAGCAACTCACAGGACTGTTAGCCATGGCGAGAGTAACCGATGTTGAAGACGAAGAGGCACCAACAGTGCTTATTGTCGATAACAACCAAATGTCATTACATAGGCTAACTGCAATATTCCGACAAAGAGAATTCAACGTTGTTACATGTGAGGACGGGGATAAAGCGGTTGACGAATATATTCGACTCGACCCCGAACTTGTAGTTATGTCACTAGACATACCATCTATGGATGGGCATTTAGCTGCATTAGAGATGAGGGAACACGGCAAAGAGTGCAGAATTTTATTTTCAGCCCCAAAACGTCAAGCTCAACTTGCCAAGGATGCAACTCATTCAGCGGGGGCGATTGGGTGGGTGGAAAAGCCAATCACAGCAGGAGCAATAGAATCTATCTGGAGTTTAGTTCTGGGTCCAATTCCAGAGGCGCCAGGACTTGAGGACTTGGATTCAATACATCCGGTTGAAGAAATGATTGAGATTGAAGAAGACATTGCACCTCTTCCTATTCTTCCATTACCTGTACTGGAAATCAATCCAACCCTAGGTCAAAAAATGCCAAAGAAGCGCTCCGGTAAAGCAAAGAGGTTGCTCATCATATTGGTGATGTTCACAACTTTGGGGGCGGCTGGCTGGTATGCATGGTCGAGTGGACTGATTGGATAGGCTGAGACATAGCCTTCACTGGAATCATAGCAACTCTACCATCTGGTAACCTTTGTTGAATGTAGCCAGTTGTGCCCGGTGGCAAAGTCTGGTTAGTAGATTTTTCAATACTACTACCTGCCGGCGCCTGCACAATTTCTGTTATTTTGTAAGATGAAGAGGATAATAGTTCCATATCACCAGTTGCAAGCCTTGCGTCTAACTTCCTGTTGTTGTCCCAGATGCTCCAAATTAGCCAAGAAACCCCAATTGAAATAGGAATTACAACGAGCCACCCAACAATTGCAGAACTCATAATTCTCTCTCAAGTAAAGCATTCCACGAAGCATCCGCATATTCTTTAGCCGACCTAGTGGGGTTTTCTGATTTATGAATTCCACTACCTACGATGATACAATCTGAGCCAGCGAGAACAGCTTCTCTAGGATCACCATACCTCTGCCCCATCTCCCCGTCACCTACGGCTAAATTCACGCCCGGGGTCCAGATCATTTTTTCATTTCCAACTTTAGAACGTAATTCCGCCAACTCATTAGGCCTTGAACCATTACCAATAAACCCGAATACTCCTGGGTGCTTACATCCATTGGCAACAACTTCATCGGTGTAATTGGGGTTAAGCAGATTTCCCCGGCTGGACATTTGTGCTAGGAGTAAAACACCACCGCGTCGATTCACATCACTCCATCCAGATTGCAAACCATCTACAATGTCTGGGCCACTTATCAGGTGAGCAGTGACCAAATCACTCCAACTTCGAATATCATAAATCCCGGCCATTTGATTCCGACTAATCTTCCCAATATCTGCAAATTTTCTATCTTCAAAAATCAGTAAGTCGGCGTCTTTTGCAGCAGAGCAGAATCTTGACCAACCCTCTTGAGTCCAATCATCAACTAGGTCGACGTGTGTTTTCAAAGCGGCTATGTGTGGGCCCACTGCTTCAATTAAATCGAATAGTCCGGCCATTGTATTCCTATCAGCAGCTAGACAGACCAGGCTTTGCTTTCTACAAGCAACTTCCATGTATTGGCGGGCGATTTCAGATGTTGAATTTGACCAACGTTCCCCCCACACATCGCTCGCCATCATATTGAGGCACACATGGGGTTGCGTGTCAATCTTGCGCTTGTAGGGATTTAATCGAGTCTACAAGGGTGTCAGTAATCTCATAATTTGGTAGAGAGAGGGCTGAGATAGAATCTCCAACATCGTATCCAATATGCTTTCCTAAAGTTCCTTTCAACCTACTGATGGACAGTTTTGGATGAAATAGCGCCATACCATAAGCCAAATAGCGCGGCAATATTCTAGTTGCGAATTTACCCGGTAAAGCGGCACTCAATGCCTGGCCAATTTCCTTCAACCACAACCCGTCTTTATGGATGATATATCTAGACCGGTCAACGCCCATTTCCAGAGCATTAACATGCGCACACGCAACATCTCGGACATCGACGAAATTAACCTGAATGTCTAACACAAAAGGAGGCCCTTTCACGAAGTGTTCGAGGAACGCCATCGATCCTTGAGTATGCCTCGGATGAACGATGGGGCCGAATACTATCGATGGGTGGATTGTTACCAATCGAATATCTCTATCTGTTGCCCATTCTCTCATTTTTCTTTCAGCCTCTGCTTTGGCAAACCCGTATGGGTTAGATGTTACCGAAGCATCGTTACACCAATCTTCATTATTGAAAATATGTCCGTTTTCGTATTTTGTAGAGCGTATAGCTGCTACTGAAGAAGTGTGAATAATCCGTTTAACATCTCCCATTACAGAACATAAATTTTCAACACCGGTTACTGAAGGCTTCACCAAATCCTCTTCTATGTTTTTTACTCCAACGTAAAGAGCAGCAGCGCAATGAATCACATCATCGCACCCATTAACAGCCTCTCGTAGAGAATCGATATCAAATAAATCCGCTTTTACAACCTCTAAAAACTTGGATTCTGGGAACATTTCCGCTAATGAAACATCACGCATCATCGCTCTAACTGGAATATCTCTTTTCAATAATTCAAGCACCACATGTGCTCCAATAAATCCGCTAGCCCCTGTTACCAGTACTGGCATAAATTATCCTAAACACAGCAGGGTCATGTTCTTGCCGCATGGGCGCTACGCACCCAATGATGCGCACGGCGGTTTTGCTCAGTCTACTTATCCTCCTCGTCCCCCTATCGGGATGTTTTGGTAGTTCTGACGAAGACAAAACCCCGGAACCAGCGCTCTATTATCCTGACATTAACGATAGGCAATTTTTGGATTGGGAATGGAATGGATCTTACTCTATGGTCTTAGAGCAAGGACCGCATACCGTCTTGGAAGTTCAAGAAGCGACCTTTGAAGTTGACACATCAGATATTTGGGAAACGGGGCCACCTACCTCTAATGTACATCTTTCATATTGGCTTCCATCTAATACTGAAGCCGGCGAAAAGGTTCCTGTAATTGCAGTAGTCAGCCCGTACTTCTCTTTTGGCCAACCTGGTGATGAGTCTGGCGCTACGAATGTAGTAGGTGGCGGGCGAGGCGAGTTCATTTACGACAATTATATTCCACACGGGTATGCATTTGCCCAAGTTTCGGTTTTTGGAACCGAGGAGTCGAGTGGCTGCTTTGACTATCGTGGTGCTGGTGAAGGGCTTGGAATCCACCATGCCGTCGAGTGGCTAGGGCAACAAAACTGGTCGAATGGAAACGTAGGGCTCTACGGTAAATCCTACGAAGGGGCCACACAATGGGAAGCAGCAGCTCTCGGTAGCGAGCATCTCAAGACAATAGTTCCAATCTCTGGAACAACCGCCCTACACCCTCTACTCTACAAGAACGGCAGTGCTGAAGCAAGAAGTCAAGTTATGCATATGAATTACTTTGGAAGCACTGTCGATTATAATGGCGATGATTTAGACAACATCTGTCCAGATATAGTGGAAGGAATATTTGCAGGTCCTGCAACCTATGGGCTAGGCGAATTAGATCCGTATATGCAAAACTACTACGACGAGAGGAGCCATATCGACAAAGCGTTTCAAAATTGGAACGGGTCAATATACTGGGTCCAGGGAATGCAAGATTGGAACGTTGACCCCCACCAGGTTTTCGGCGGCCCCTCTGGGACAAATTGGTATCTTGATTACTCTGCAGCAGGGTATGATGTTAGGGGGATGCTAGGACAATGGGAGCACAACTATCCAGATCAATGGTCGAAACATAACGCCCAAGATTCCGGATATGGCGGAGAAGCAATTCACAACATGACCCGGTGGGATTGGGGCCAAGACTTGTTTGAATGGTTTGAATACTATCTCAAGGGAATAGGCCCAAAGCCCGACAACCACGCGCAAATCCAGAGGAATGATGGCGAATGGCGAATTGAAGATTTGTGGCCCCCACAGGATGCGACTTGGGAATCGATTGACCTTTCAAATTGCGACCAACAAGGAAGCAGCGTGGGCGGAGCCTCTGTAGTAGGAGGCGGTCAACAAACCGTGACATTCATCTGTGAGGGATTCACTCAAGACATGCATATTGCTGGCCTCCCAACTCTACACCTCGACGTATCCGCATCAATGGATGGGGGACAAATATTTGCAGAATTACAGGATGCTGAAACCGGTATGAGAATCGGGCATGCTACAATGGACATACGTTATCACGCTGGCGGATATGACCCTCAGACGGTATTCCCTGGCCAAAGTTTAGTGATGCTTATGGAATTCCAAGGGATAGACGCAATATTACCTGCTGGGCATGGGATAAAACTCGTATTAACTGAAACAGGAGAGGACTATTTGGCCCCAGCCTGCGGTAATTCCTGCCCAGTCTCAGTAGGGGGTGGGACCTTTTCCTTCCCTCAAATAGATCGTAATGGAGATACCGTTTTCATCACCCCGCAGAGTTCTGAAGCTGCAAATAATTGAAACGGCCTCGATTGAACAAATGCCCAAAACCACCCATTTTAGTGGTGTATTTGAACAAAAATAAACACACCAACATCCAATATATATGTGTAAATGAATAATTTTTTTTAAAAAAGATGAGGATTTGCACGACTATTTGGCAGTAAAATTATTCGATTGTATAATATACCGTCTAGGCAGGGAGTCGGGTGATAACCATGTACGATAAAGCGAAACTCGAATACATCTGGCTAGATGGATATGAGCCAACTCAAAATATGCGAAGTAAAACACTCGTAAAGAATGACTTTGAAGGCACCCTTGAAGAATGCCCGATATGGATGTTCGATGGTTCTTCCACTAAACAAGCCGTAGGTGGCGACTCCGACTGTCTTCTCAAGCCAGTTGCAATATTCCCTGACCCTCAGCGAATCAACGGTTTCCTAGTAATGTGTGAAGTCATGAATGCAGACGGAACTCCTCACCAAAGTAATGCCCGAGCAACAATTGATGATGACGATAACGATTTTTGGTTTGGATATGAGCAAGAGTATTTCATCATGGATGCAGAAACTCAGCTTCCAGTTGGCTTCCCAGTCGGAGGATATCCTGGACCACAAGGGCTGTACTACTGTTCAGTCGGTGGAAAGAATACACACGGTCGTGCATTTGTAGAAGAGCACGCCGATCTTTGTTTAGAAGCGGGAATTAACTTCGAAGGAATCAATCAAGAAGTTGCTTGCGGCCAATGGGAGTTCCAAGTTTTCGCTAAGGGCGCAAAGCGTGCAGGTGACGAACTCTGGGTTTCAAGATACATACTAGACCGTCTAACTGAAAACTACGGTTACTACATTGAATACCATCCAAAACCAGTCAAGGGCGATTGGAATGGGTCGGGTATGCACGCCAATTTCTCGAATGGCGCTATGCGTGATGTAGGTGGCAAGGAACTTTTCGATAGTATCTGTGAAGCGTTCGGTAGGAATATCAAGAAACACATGGATGTCTATGGCGCATATAATGACGAGCGCCTGACTGGTCTCCATGAAACCCAATCAATCGACCAATTCTCTTACGGGGTTTCGGATCGTGGGGCCTCTATCAGAATTCCAGCATCAGTTCCAGCAGATGGATGGATTGGTAGGCTTGAGGACCGCAGACCGGCATCTAATGGCGACCCTTACAAGATAGGCGCAGTAATCATTTCAACAACAAAGTCTGCGAATTAAGGTTCACTTTTTCGAATCCTAATCACACCAATAATTACTGATAGAATCATAAGTAATGCAGCAACGTTGCTGAAGATTATCGCAGGTGATGGCAGCATAATTCCATAGATCATCCAAAGTGTGAGTGCGAGTGCAACCACTGCGAATGTTGGTATTGAAACCCCATCGTGCTTTTTATCGACCCACACGGTTTTGACTTGAGGGATCCATGCAACGATACCTAAGACGCCAGCTGCAAATCCAATTGATTCTAGCATTAGCCCCACTCCGCTCTAGGGTTACTAAATTCAATTCTCGAGATATTGGCAAAGGGGATAATTCTCGAGCCGTCTTCTCCCACTACTGAGACATAAGGGCCTGATTGGTCGGAAACCACCTGCCCCGTAGAAAGTTTACTTTTAGGACCTATAATTAATCCAAATATCCCGGTATTGGCAACAGTACAATCTTTCTTTTCAAATGGATATTCTAGAATGTCTCCGTGTACAGTTTTACCACCATTTAGGTGTATTGTGTCCCAAGTTCCAAGGCCAGTTAAGGTTTCATGCAACACTTTTGATGGTGCTTCTTTTGTCATTTTTTCAACCATATCAATGAATCCCAATTCATCATATGCCTGTGCAGGAACATCTTCTGGTAACGGGTCCCATTCTAGGTTCTTGTTTGAGAAAACCAAGACAGTGCGGCTTGGAGGTGCAGATTTACCAACTCTACCCTCATGAAGTGCACAAAGGAGTTCCCCTTTACGTGCAGTCCACGCAACGATATCTTTGTGGAGGAGAGTTCCGCCATTTTTTCTTTTTTGGAAAAAGCGTCCTTCTTCGGTAATCGTGAATGAACCAGACCAATGCTTTTGTTCAACGAATAAGATTTCGTCCTTCGTAGCAATCACCATGTCGATTTCACGCCTTCCCCCTTCTTCGGGGTCCGGCAGTCTCAGTCCTTCCAATACCAAAGCGTCACCAGCAACCGCCCTCGTTAATTTCATCAAACGAAACTCTGCAAGACGCCCAGAGACAACATGCCCTTCAGGGTCAAAACGTTGCCTTCTGGAGATGAACTCACTAATTCTTCCCACAAATTCACCTCAGTAAATCATTTACAGAATCAACAACAACACTAACCGGTTTCCCTGACTCCCTTAAATCTGAACGCGTGGCCTCTCCCGATAGCACTAGTACCGAAACACAGTCTGCTTGAATTGCCATTTCCATATCGGTGTACAATCTATCACCAACCATGGCGCATTCTGAAGGCACGAGTCCCAATTCCTCTATTTTGTGCATAATCATTCCAGGATTTGGCTTCCCTGTAATATGAACGGGGTCTTGGCCTGTCGTAACTTTGAGCATAGCAAGATATGCGCCTACGTCAGGCAATCCTCCATCAGGAGAAGGGCATACCATATCTGGGTGGCTAGCGACCAAAGGAACACCCTTGTGCATGTGAATCGAAGCAGTAGAAATTTTGTGGTAATTGATTTCAGTATCATAACCTAGGACAACATACTGAGGATCATCATCGCGGGTGTTTATTCCAACATTTTCCATCATTTCGCACATGCCTTCAGTTCCAATTACCCAAGTTCTGGTGACGCCTTCTTTGGCTAACCAAGACAATAAGTCATGAGTTGAAAGTAACACGTCTTCTGGAGAACACGGAATTCCCATTTCTTCTAATTTAGCAACATATTGATCTACAGATTTAGAAGAGTTATTGGAAAGAAAATAGCGCTGCACCCCTTGTTCTTCACAGCGTTCTAAAAATTCAAGCGCACCTTGAATTAAATTACCTCCAAGGTAAATCGTCCCATCTAAATCTAGGAAAACCGCTTTGACGCCAGTTAATTTTGAATCCATTATATCACCGATTAGAATAGGAGAGTTTTGACTAAGAACCATTTGGAATGAAGATTCTCTTGAGCTTCTTTACTCGCAATCATTTCAGTCATCATCTCTTGAATAACAGGCTTCCTGCCTGCCTTTCCGACAAACCAGTTTAGAAGCCACTTCCTTCTACTCATTTTTTGCATTTTGAATGAGTTTGTTAACTCAGGTCCAAGGGCAGCCCAGAGCTCTTCTTGGTAAGCCGCACCACCAATATTTTCGATAACATGTCTGGCGGCCATTTCACCACTCACCAGCGCATTTCCAACACCCTCGCCTGAAAATGGGTCTACTAAACTAGCAGAATCTCCAATCAATAGTGCACCCGGCGCATACGCCTTTCTTGGTTGATTTTTCTCGCCTTTACGGGGACTGCCAAACGGTAATTGCCATCCTTTCCCAGTGCCTTTGACCATCTCGGCATCAGCAAATCTTTCTTTGAAGAGGGGGTGATTTGCGATAACATCGGCTTGTAGTGGTCGAAGTTTCTTCTTTTGCTTATCCATCAATCCTAGAACCATTCCAATTCCAACGTTGACCTTTCCTCCTCCTAAAGGGAATAACCAAAAATAACCAGGGATAATGCTGTCAACAAAATGAATCTCAATATTTCCCGCATCACCTTCGCATCCTTTGACACCGGTCCAATATTCGCGATATCCTCCGCAATAATGCATACGGTCAACCAATTCTTCTTTTTCTAATTCTCGAATAATTTTCTTAGCGACAGGGCAGAGGTATCCTCCAGCCCCAATGGTCCAAGGTGCTGAATAATCTCGTAGCTCGCCTTTCTTACCGCCGATGCCGACTTCAACTCCAGTAATCACCCCATCCGTGTCGTAAACATTGGTTACCATGCCACCTTGGATTACAGAGCCGCCGTTTTCTAGGACCAGTTCAGTAGCCCGCTCAAACAGCAGCCAGTCGAACTGTTGGCGAGGTAATGAGTATCCAGCCTGCAGCCTCTCAACGTCTTCTTCGGGGAGAGGAACGGTCACTTCGTTCCCGTTTGGGGATGAAAATACGATTCCCGTGACTTTAAAGTGAGGTGAAGATTCTAATTTTGCTTTGACGCCCAAGGCATTCACATGGCTCAATGATTTACCACCAACAGCATCTCCGCAAACCTTGTCACGCGGCCACACCCCTCGCTCAACTAACAGCACCTTCTTTCCATCCATCGCTAGATACGATGCGGCGGCGGCGCCTCCTGGCCCGCCACCTACTACGATGCAATCAAATTCTGATTTTGAAGGCGGAATTTCTCCGGTATCGATGGGCATATCCCAAAACTGCCCACTCGCCATAATTACCACACAACGCATAAGGCACAAGAGGGTTAGTGCGAAAGGAGCATAATTTCATCGCATTCTTTCCGATAAAAAGTAAATGAAATCTACCGCCATTATCAAATGCAATCAAAATTGGCCGTATACATGGCAACTAGGCGCCAAGCGGTAATTGGCCTCTTTTTCGTCACATTACTTTGGGGCGGAACATTCGTTTGGATGAAACAAGCCATGAATTCTTTAGAAGTAGAATTAGATGAGTATTCTAAAGCTGGAGTAGTAGGGGTAATAGTTGCTACGAGATTTCTAATAGCGTTTGTAGCACTGTTGCCATTTTCAAGCCGTGCTAGAGCGGCATTAACTTCCAAAGAAGATTGGAAAGGCGGATTGATACTTGGTAGTTTGATGCTAGCGGGCTTTGTACTGCAAATGATAGGAATAGAATCAGTAACGCCTTCAGTATCTGCATTTTTGACATCACTTTATGTCGTATTTACAGCGATACTTTCGGTCAAGATCAGTGATAGAAAGCCCACTCGTATGATGATAGCGGGAGTATTACTGGCAACCCTTGGGGCTGGCTTCATAGACGGACCGCCTCACATTGTTTGGGGAACCGGGGAGATACTCACAGTAATGTGTGCGTTCTTCTTTGCATTACACATCATCTATACCGATTCGATAACCAAAAAACTCGACCCCCTTGCCGTGACATCTACATCATTCGCAGTATTGGTTATCGGGGCCTCAATTTTCGCATTAATCGCTTCAGGCGATCCTATGGTGGTCGAGGTGGCTTGGCAGGACGGAGTTGTGCTTCCTCTACTGTGCCTCGGGTTATTTGGCTCCTTAGCTTGTATATTGATGCTCAACGCCTTCCAGAAGTATCTCAATCCAACACATGCCGCAATAATCTATTCTTTTGAACCCGTATGGGCGACTTTTTACGGGTGGTATGAGGGAATGATAGATGTATCAATATGGCTTACTATGGGCTTGTTACTCCTCATTGGAAATATAATTGTAGAGTTAGACGAGTCGGGGGATGAGCCTCATCTGAGTGAAGATGCCGGGCCGGAGTAGTCAAAGAACGAAACCATAGTCTGAGTACTTGCAATTCCTCCTACCTTCGACAATCCATCTAAAATCGAATCTCCTAGTGAATCCATTGAAGGGCTCACTACTTCGATTAACAAATCCCAATCTCCTGCAACAACATTACACCTTACTACGTATGGTAGATTACACAACTTTTGGGCAACTTCTCTTCTGTCTACATTTCCGCTATCACATCTTGCAAAAATGAACGCGCGTAGATCGTAACCCAAGGCCTTTGCATCGATATCAACAGTATATCGCCGAATAATCCCTTCACGCTGTAACTTAACCATTCTATCATGCGTAGTTACCCTTGCAATGCCCATCGACTCTGCAAGAGATGTTACTGAGGCGCGAGAATCCTGCTTCAACAATTCAATTAGTTTCAAATCGTTAGCATTGAGTTTCATATCTAAAACGAATAGCCCCCACATTATGAAAGATTCCGTCATATTGTCGGAAATTATGGCAAAAGGGATGGTATTTTCCGACAACCGTTTGTTTTTTGAGGCGAACTGTTGATGTGCACTAGGCCCGAACATTAGTTTGGAGAAGCCTATGTCCGACAAAAGGAAATTTTCAACAAACGCAGTCCATGCGGGCACGAAGCACATCGAAGGAGCTGTAAATACTCCAATTTTCCAATCTTCGACTTATCAACTAACAGATGAGAGATACGCAGGCTGGGCAGCAGGTGCTCAACACACACTCCTTTATGCTCGCCTTTCTAGTGTAAATTCGGCAGCAGTTGTTGAGAAGCTTTGTGCGCTTGAAGGGGCGGAAGACGGCGAATTATTCTCTAGTGGGATGGCGGCAATATCCACTACTCTGATGGGTTTACTTTCCCAGGGTGACCACATAGTGGCTAGCTCTGACGTATATGGTGGGACATACGGTTTAATGACCGAAGAATTGCCAAGATTTGGGATTTCAACAACAATGGCCGACATGCAGGACCCAGCATCCTATGAGGCTGCAATTCAGGAAAACACCAAGATATTGTACATTGAAACAATCACTAATCCCGTAATCAAAATCTGTGATATTGAAGCAATGTCTAAGATTGCTAAGAAGCATGACTTGTTACTGGTAATCGACAACACATTTGCATCGCCTTGGGGCTGCCAGCCAATTACAATGGGCGCGGATTTAGTAATTCACTCTACGACAAAATACCTCGGCGGACACTCGGATATTATTGGTGGAGCAGTAGTCGGAAAGGCGGATTTAATCGCTGCAATGTTCATCAAGAAAGTACACTTTGGTGGTTCACCAGACCCTCATAATTGTTACCTTTTAGAAAGAGGAATTCGAACCCTAGCCGCAAGAATGCCCATCCACTGTTCGAATGCTGCAGAGATCGCAAAGCGATTAGAAGCGCACGATTTAGTCGAACTAGTACATCACCCATCATTAGAGTCTCACAAGGATTACGAATTGGCAAAGAGAATCATTCCAGATGGTACCGGAATGATAGCATTTACAGTAAAGGGCGGCGATCCGGCTGCTTTGAAATTTATGAGAGGACTCGAAATTATATTTGAAGCAACAAGCCTTGGTGGAGTTGAAAGCCTGATTGAATGCCCATTCAATTCCAGTCACATGTTCATCCCTGAAGACGTTAGGATTGCAGCAGGGCTGGGTCCTGGGTTTGTAAGAATATCAGTTGGAATTGAAGATATTGAGGACCTATGGAGCGACATTTCGAATGCGCTTACTAGTGTTTGATTAAGGCAATTCCTCTATCTGGCCACAGGCTTTGCGTAATAGTTCTAGAGAGGCTTTGTAGTCAACATCTTCGCCATCGACCATTGCTTTACCTACATTCCAAACCTCGGTAGCCGCATTACTCCAGGCTCCACCCCTTTCTCTCGCATCAGAGGAGAATTGCCATTCCTGGCCATTCGATTTGCCGGAGGCGACTAACCAAGCCCACGACGACGCCTCAGAATCAATATCATCCTTTTTGGAGAGCGCTTCTTTCTCAGCCTTTCCAACACCGTCTACTAATCCCATGATGATTAGATCGTTAATCATTCCAACTGGTCCGGAAACCTTTCCTCTTCTGTATGGGAATTTTTGAATTATATCAGCTTTGGACCTTTGTGACTCAATGTCTTTCAAAAACTTACCAAAAGCTCGTTTCTTGTTACATTGTGCAGACCACAAATCGTGTGCTTCATCTTCACTAATCCCAATACCGACAAGACCAGTGAGGCCGTGGTCTTCCCACAAAGCGGCAAGTACATCGTTACACGAGTTAGCTGCAATTTCCAGCGCAGTACCTTCTCTTTCATGCACTTCTCCTCTGTTTGATATTTTAATTCCCGAACCGTCTGCCTCAATCATTAGTCTTAGGGCAAGGTCTTTTTCTGCCGGAGAGCCATTCAATTCTTTCACCGCTTCTTCAGCAGTATCAAACCATTTCTCTCCAACCACAAAGCCATCGTTCAGGTGATGTAATACAGCGGCCTTAACGCGCTTAGAAATAGACCCCTCATTCAAAGTAAGACCCATCCATGCATCGAGAATCCTATCCAGGGCATCTCTAGCGCCTTCTCTCGAGCCTCCTTCTGGGTACCATACAGCATCTGGAGTCATGACAGTCGACAGATTAGGGGGTAGCATAGATAATGCGAGATCATGGATGAAGGAGGTTTTCCCCTTCACAGTTTCAAGTTTATCAAAACCAATTGCAACCTTACTACCGTCTATGAAATTGAGTAATAGATAACCAGTTCCCGACATTTCATTTTCAGATATCTTTTTCAAATCCAATCCGCCAGTCGCCCAAATATTACCTTCGTTTACGAATTTAAATCTTGACCGTTCAAGCACGTCCCCCAGCCAACCCTCGGGAATCTTTGCAACCGGTCCGCTACAGACAAATCCGCCATGCCATGAGAAGAAATGGTATCCCTTTCTTGCATGGTCTTCCCAAGGAAGCATGCGCAGAGTGGGCATGTGGTGATTCTGTATTCCTGCTTGGTAAGCAACCTTTCCGTCCCCTCTGCGGACGTAGGATGCCTTTCCAAACGACTGGTGACTGTAGTTGCCCACCAAGGAAATATCTTCATCATGTGCAGCCACTAATGACCCTGCTAATGCCTTACCAACAGCGTCTCCACGTTTAGCCATCATTCGCTTAGCCAACCATTTCTTATCGTTGCGCTTATCGAGAATTTTTCTCAGTTGTAGTAATGTTCTGGTAACAGGGTCTGTTCTGCCCCATTTTAGTTTTCCAGTCCAACTCATAGCAGGTAACAGCATCTCACCTTCTTCTAACAAACGATCAAGGTTTTTTCGAAGACGTTTCTGAGTGTCTAGGTTAGCCTGTTTCGTGCCACGCATACGCATACGTTGACGTTTTTTTCCAGGGAATTCCACCTGAGCAGGACCTGCCATCAATTCACCGGAGACGGCGTCCCCTGTTCACTTCTTCGACCAGCGAGACAACGCAGATAATTCTACATCACTAGGTTCTGATGGAATAATAATGCAATGGAGGCGCCCATTTTCTGCATGCGCCAAATCTTCAATCGAAAGATACACAATCGATTGTTCAGGTGTGCCCATGTCACTGCATAACACCACCATAAGTTCCGAAAAATCCTTGATTATTTTACTACAAGCCTCCCTTTTTAGTAAATCAAAGTTCGAGTCCTCTGGCAAATCATCCAAGTTTTCTGATAATTTCAATGCCATACGGGTCATAGCATCAGCGGCATCTTTCGGTTGCATCGGTTTTTGTCCACCAACACCTTCTCCGGTTGGGTCTAAATCTAACAGGGCCAAAGTATGCAAGCCCTGAATTCTATTCACAGCAATAACCTCCAAGGGAGACGTAGCAACCCATCCGCCGTAAGGGTAAGTCAGAGTAGTCTGTCTTCCAAATCGATAATTTGAGAGCCCTGCTGCACCAGTAACTAAGCCAGTTATTGCGACGCCGTGTATTACAGTACATTCTACTCCGGATTCGATAGCCTGCAGTTGTAAATCCACATGAGTGGTGGCCTGCAAAGGGTCGCCTACCACAAGTAGAGCCACACAGTGAGTTTTGGCTAAGCTCAATAATTCGACAGGGTCCTCAACTTCTGGACGCATAACCTTTTGAATTTCGCCAATTTCGTTTTCAAGAATCTCTAAATCAGATTGACTCCACAGAGCAGTGTAGGCTTCATACCTTCTAAAGTCGGCATTTTTTGCAGCGGAAATAGCATCACGAGTCATGCCACCAATACCACCGGGGCCCATCCCGATAAGAACCAACCCAGCCGCCATGCTCAAACCACTTGCTCCTCTGGGCATGGCGAAGACCATGCGCCATTTGAGCGTGCCGAGCAAGGAAACCTCCCTTTGGAGAGAGAAATTAGCCAGTGAAGGCTGGCTTGCAGAAGGCTGTGGAATCCATAATTTAGGCGAAATGCGTGGCCTAGCTCTCAACTCAAAAGCGCCAATAAGAATTGCAGATTTCGAAATAATGGAGTTGGACCCAATTCTATCCGGGCCCAAACATTGGACTGAGCATCTTAATCCAGACTTGTTTTTACTTCATGAAAATGAATGGCCTATGAGCCATGACCAAATCGGGGATGTAATAATTGTAAAAGTGCCAGAAGTACTAATCAATTATCATACCGAGATAGGAGCTGCAATGCTCCAACAACATTCCAATGCCAGAGTTGTATGCGCGGATAATGGTGTTAAAGGCGAATTCCGCGTCAGAGATTTGACCATTATTTCACACAAGCATTCTGCCACCACCAGAACCAAAGTCAAGGAGAGCGGGAGCACGTTTTGGGTTGATCCAGGACAAGCTTACTATTCGCCAAGGCTAGCGAATGAAAGGATAGGAACAGTAGAATGTGCCAAAAACCTCTCCTCAAAACTCGGAAGGAAAATCTCTGTTTGTGACCCTTATGCTGGAGTCGGCCCTGCCCTAATGGCACTGAATGGTTTACAAGATTCGATAAAAGAAATATTTGCAAGCGATCTTAATCCGAAAGCTGCGGAATTACTATCGCTAAATTTGCCAGATCATTGGACTGCGTGCCGAGACGCAAGAAACCTCGCAAACGAATTTCCCGAATGTTGCGATTTATTACTAGTTAATCTCCCACACAATAGCATAAGCCACCTACCAGATTTACTAGGCCTATTGAGAAAAGGACACGAGGTGGTAATAAGAGGGTGGGCCATATTGGCATTAGATTCACTTAGTCAAGCAGAAATCGAAATTCGAGCCATATTATCTGAATGTGAGATACTGTCTTTGACAATTGAAGCGAACCGTTCCTATTCCCCCAACGACACGTATGCTTGTATCGAAGCGCACATTGTCAGATGAAATCTCCGCTTATTTCATCAATGAGCGCCTTCTGCCCATTCTCATGCAGACCAAAGTCAAGTGCCAATGCGGAGCAGAAAGCGACGTATCAGGGGCCAATCCGAGAATAACTGGTGTTGACGTATATTGTACGGTTTGTGGCACTGTGACCAATCACGACATTGTCTGAAACACCCGCCTAGTCCTTTTTTACAGGTGTAACACTCTTATACTCGACAAATTAAAATCCATTTGAGACAGTAGTCTCGGGAATGTGAAAATAATGGATGGAAAGATGAAAGGAATGATTATGGCAGGCATGATGGCTCTAAGCCTAGTGCTCGGTGGAATGGCAATTTTCAGCAACGCATGGTTGGAAGAAGTCGATGATGGAACAACAAGTTCTGTTGGATTATCTAACATGGAATTATCCGGTGATATGGGCGACGACTGTGAAATGATGGCAGAAATGATGGATGCAATGATGGACGGAGCTGAATCAACATGTGACGGGGATGAACTAACAACCGTTGTCGCAATAAGTGATTATTGCGCCATGATGGAAGGCACCGATGCTGACGATTGTGATAAAACAGCAAGCGCCGGTACTATGGGCTCAATCGGAATGTGGGGAGGCGTTGTATTCGCACTACTTGCAACTCTGATGATGGTTCTACCAATGGCTGGAGTCGATGCAATGGATGCAATTCCAGAAATGGGTCAGAAAGTAATCTCTTGGGGAGCTGGAGGACTAATGCTACTAGGTATGGTTCTTTGGTACTTCATGCTACC
>TARA_B110000444_G_scaffold261552_1_pt1 | contig 25614 bp, 18 predicted proteins | sample TARA_B110000444 | Tara Oceans TARA_B110000444 (sample SAMEA4398370) | marine metagenome | biome: Polar Biome; feature: [SRF] surface water layer (ENVO:00010504); material: water (ENVO:00002006), including particulate matter (ENVO:01000060) such as... | depth 5 m | reverse complement strand
CCGGACGTGGGGGGTCCATAATCCCAATCAATCCTAAAAATATAAATCCGGATTCGACTTTTTCAACATCATAAATATCTTCGTCATCATCTAATCTTCTTGCGCAAAGAGCGAGTACTCTCATTGCTTTGCCAGCCATATCTTTGTTAGCCTCAGATGCTCTATCGAAATCCATACTTTCAATGGGGACGATTTCATCATCCTTGATTTTCCATTCAACTAAATTGATGTATCCACCAGCACCACCTTTCGAGAAGATCCATTTTTCCCCTTCATATTCATGAATAACAGACATACGCTTTCTTTTTGTATCAAAAAAGAATTCATGCAATCTATTGTGTCTTTGAGCAAATTTTTGGACATCACCATTAATCTTCCAACCTGCTACTGCACAAGCCGAGTCAGTTGGGTCTCCAAGTGCTTGCCAATATCCTTCAACCTTAGATATTTGAGAGTTGTGACAAAGACTCAGACATGCTGCTGCGAGTCTGAAACCAAGGTTATTTTGATGTTGTGAAAAACCGTCGTCGCCTAAAGGTTTACCTTCAAAAAGAAGTTCGCCTTTTGGTTTGAAGCCTTCTCCAGTAATTTGAAAATTACCTTCAGTAGTCGAAATTTGACGAGCAGTCATCTGGTTTTTAGTCAATGTACCAGTTTTATCAGAACATATTACTGTGGTTGAACCCAGTGTTTCAACTGCCTTCATTCTACGAATAATTGCCTTATGCTTTGCCATATTACGCATCCCTAGAGCCAAGGTAATGACTAAAATTATTGGTAAACCTTCTGGAACAATGGCTACGAAAATTGCTATAGCGATGATGAATTGGTCTACTGCAGCTTCCTTAAGGTCGACATTCGGTTCTCCATAAGCAATAATCATCTCTAATGAGACTAAAAGAACTGCTACAATTAATGCGATGAAACCAAGGAATTTACCTAGTGATTCTAATTTCAACTCGAGAGGTGTTTTTGGAGTTTCGGAGCCTGCAATATCGCTAGCAATCTTGCCTAACTGCGTTTTCATTCCCGTTGAAACTACAACTCCAATTGCCCTTCCAGAAGCAATACAAGTGCCCATAAAAGCCATATTTTTTCGGTCAGCAAGTAGGGTGTCAATATCAAGTAAGTTCGAACTTTTCTCGACTGTTAGTGATTCACCTGTGAGTGCTGATTCATCAATTTTACACTGATATGATTCAAGAATTCTTAGATCCGCTGGTACATTTAATCCTTCATATAAATTTACTATATCACCAGGTACTAATTCTTGAGTAGGTACCTCAATATCTGTATCATTTCTGACAACAACACATTGTGATAATGACATTTGCTTAAGAGACTCCATCGCTTGTTCAGCTTGACCTTCTTGCCAGTATCCAAAGAAAGCATTGGCAGTTAGTACCATAAAGATGAAAATAGCATCACCTGGCTCATCAGGATGAATCAAAAGTGCTACGATAGCAGCCCCGATTAGCAAGTAGTTTAGTGGGTCATTATACTGAGATAGAAATCTAATCCATCCAGGGGTCTGTTCTGGTTCTGCAAGTTTATTCTCACCATATTTGGAACGTCTTATATCAACTTCTTTAAGACTTAATCCCGACTTGGTTACTTCAAGTTCCGTTAGTGCTTCATCAGTAGAAATATTATGCCAAGAATTTACCATATAAACACCATTGATTATTTTTCCCAGTACAAACGAACTTATCATAATGATGGTGGAAATCCCATAATAAACAACGATGTTTTCAACAACTGGTTAATGTTGCCAAGACCATGTCGGAACTTGGGGAGCCATACATTCCGGCTTCTGAATCACCTCTTGAATTAACTGGGAGAGTGATAGTGGTAGGTATTTTACTTGGAATCTTAATGACTGCAGCAAATGCTTACCTTGGTTTGTATGCTGGAATGACTGTATCGGCAAGCATTCCTGCTGCTGTAATGTCAATGATTATTTTACGTTCACTTTTCAAAGATGTAAGTATATTAGAAAATAATTCTGTTCAAACAATGGCTAGTGCTGGAGAATCTTTGGCTGCTGGAATAATATTTACTGTACCAGCACTACTGGTGATACCTAATGTGTGGGATGAAATTAAATTGGTTGAAACCACAATCATTGCACTTCTCGGCGGATTACTAGGTACGATGTTCACAATTGCATTAAGGAGATTATTCATAGTTGAAGAAGCCCTACCTTATCCAGAAGGTGTCGCCTGTCGTGAAGTCCTAGTCGCTGGAGAAGAAGGTGGAGAAGGTGCTCAAGCAATACTGTATGCACTGGGAATTGGGGCTATTTATGGATTGGTTGTAAAAGGATTCAAAGCAACACACCACACAGTCGAAAATGTATCTCAGTTCCTTGGAACGAGAATTTATGCTGGAATGGATTTGTCGATAGCATTACTTTCTGTTGGTTTTATCGTCGGTATACGAATTGCTTCATACATATTCCTTGGAGGATTGATTGGTTTTGTAATTCTAACCCCTATGTATGGGCTGATTAATGGTTGGGGGGAATTGGGGCCATCGGAAGTAGATGTTTTCATGAATGTTTGGAAAGAACAAATACGTTATGTCGGAGTCGGTACAATGGTTGTTGGTGGACTATACACACTATGGTCAATGAGAAAGACAATAATCACTGGGATTACAAAGGCAATTACATCTAAGAGTTCTGATGAATCCGAATTATTGAGGACTGAAATCGACTTACCAATGAATAAAGTGTTCATATTCTCAGGGTTTTTAGTAATAGTAACCATTTTGTTTTATTGGGCCAAAACGGGCTCATTTATTTTAGCACTAGCCGGTGGATTATTCTTGGCTCTCACAGCATTCTTCTTCGCTGCAGTTGCAGGATATATCGCAGGAGTCGTGGGGTCGTCAAATTCACCAGTCTCAGGAATGACTATTGCAACTTTACTATTTACAGTAGTTCTAGTGCTACTAATAGGCGATGGATTACTCAACCTAGATACATCTACATTGATGCTTGCTACTATGTTAATAGCCTCGATCGTAGCATCATCTGCTGCTATTGCTGGAGATGTAATGCAGGATTTAAAAACAGGACATATGGTTGGTGCCACACCACGTCTTCAGCAAATCGCTGAAATCATAGGTGTAATTACCGGGGCTCTTGTTATCGCTCCAACATTAAAATTACTCCATAGTGCATTTGGAATTACCGAGACTGCATGTCTTCGAGAAGCAGAAATTAATGGCCGTGACTGTTCAAATGCATTACTTGCACCGCAAGCAGAACTTATCGGAGATATTGTTAGAGGTGCTTTTGTTGGAGATGTTAATTTACAAATGATTGCTTTAGGTGTCGCCATTGCAATTGTATTGATATGGTTAAAAATGCCTGTTATGAGTGTTGCAATTGGGATTTATCTGCCACTTGGCCTTTCGGTTCCAATCATGCTGGGAGGGATTATTTCGTATTTCGCTCTGCGAAGTGCACACATTAGGGTAGATGGGGAGATTCGTGATGAGCCCTCTAAACGAGCGAAAGAGGCTGCTAAAGAAGTTGAAAATAGAGGAGTCTTAATCGGTGCAGGTTTTATTGCTGGAGAATCAATATTAGGAGTATTTGTAGCACTTCTAATCGTTACAAATATTAACTTAGATAAAATATTTAGTACAGGTGAATTAAATAATTTACTTTCCCTGTTATTCTTTGGATGGTTCGTAGCCATATTCATTTGGTTAGCTACCAGAGCTCTTCCAAGTGGTGGTAATCTAATCAATGAAGCACTGATTATAATGAAAGATAGTGCACAAAAATTCATAGGGATTTTCATTCCAAAAACAAAATAATACGATTTGAAAATCACCTCCTCCTTACAAAAGCATCAAAGGTCGTCGGCAATGGCCAGTTTTTGAGGGTGACAATATGTCCATGAGTAATGAGGAAGTTGAAGAATTTGCACGTAAATGCAGAGTTGAAATCGTTAAGATGGTATATAGAGCACAAGCCGGGCACCCAGGTGGCTCACTTTCGGAAATTGATCTAATATCTGCACTATATGCTACAAGAATGCGGGTTAGACCATCCGAACCTAAGTGGGAAGATAGAGATAGATTCATTCTTTCCAAAGGCCACGCATCTCCAGGGATGTATGCTGTACTGGCTGAAATGGGATTCATTACACATACCGACTTAGAATCATATCGAGTATTAGGAGGAGTTTGCCAAGGTCACGTAGATATGAAATGGTGTCCTGGTGTAGACTTTTCAGCTGGTTCCTTGGGAATGGGCCTATCATTTGGAATGGGTTGTGCAGTAGCGGCAAAACTCGAAAATAGTGACAGAAGAGTATTCGTCATGATTGGAGATGGTGAAATCCAAGAAGGAAGTATTTGGGAGGCTGCAATGGCTGCAAGACATCATGAACTTGGTAACCTCAAGGTCATCTTGGATAGAAACCGAATCCAAAACGATGACTTCTGTGAAGTTCAAATGCGAATGTTTGATATTCCTGCAAAGTGGAAAGCATTTGGTTGGACTGTGAAAGAAATTGATGGTCACAACATGAATGAGATTTCTGAAGGTTTAGATTTCCTTGAACAAACTAATGATGGACCAGCAATACTAATCGCTCACACTATCAAAGGCGCAGGAATCTCTTACATGGAAAATAATCCATCATTCCATGGTGCTGCTCCTAATGATGAGCAATATCATCAAGCAATGGTCGAACTCGGGGAGGTCGAAGTATGAGTAGAATGGCAGCAACAAGAGATGGCTATGGTCAAGCACTTCTTGACTTGGCAAGTAATCCTAAAGTGGTTGTTCTGGAGGCAGATTTAGGTAAATCTACCAAGTCTCTTCACTTTAGAAAGCAACATCCAGAGAGAACGGTCTCTTGTGGAATTGGAGAACAAAATATGTTACTGGTTGGAGCAGGTTTGGCTTCTTCAGGATACATACCATTCGCTAGTACATTTGCAATCTTCACTGAACGAGCATTTGAACAAATGCGAAATGGAGTTGCAAGACCAAACTTGGCAGTTCATCTGTGTGGAAGCCATGGTGGAACCCATACAGGAACTGATGGTTCATCAGCCCAATCTATTGAAGATTTAGCAATATTTAGGACACTACCTAATGTTGTAGTAATGCACCCATGTGATGATGTTAGTACTAGAGAATTAACAATGCAACTTCCCGAACTTGGAAAACCCTCTTACATGAGAACTGCAAGAAATAAGACTCCTGTTATGTATGATGGTAAAGAAAGTGAGATTAAGATTGGCAAAGGTATGGTTCTAAGAGAAGGTAATGATGCTGTTATCATCGCATGTGGAGTTATGGTATCTGAGTCGATTAAGGCTGCAAATTCACTTGAAGAAAAGGGAATATCTGTCACTGTTGTCGACATGCATACACTCAAACCGCTTGACACTGACTTGATTAAATCTTTAGTTGAAAAGTGTGGAGTAGTGGTTACTGCTGAAGACCACAATGTGATTGGAGGACTTGGTGGCGCTGTCGCTGAATATCTATCTTCCAATTGCCCTGTACCATTAGAAATGGTTGGTGTTAAAGATAGATTTGGAGAATCTGGTCAATCGGATGAAATGCTAGACTTGCTTGAAATTTCAAGCCCATTCATCGAAGATGCAGTCAATAGAGCAATCAATAGAAAATAATGAAAGTAATAAACGAGTGACATTAGTATGCGAGCGACTAATACTGCGTATTTTTTGATTGCATTGATTTTTGCTTCGCTATTGATAGTTGCCCCTAATTCTACAGCATTAGAAGTTGAAAACTCTCAAGTTCCTGTGTGTAATGCTGATAGAAATGAATCATGGAGTGTTGGTTTAATTTACTGCAATTCCAACATGAATATTGGATATACACTTCTTTCACCAATATCTTCTACCACTTCCTACCTAATTGACGAACATGGAAGAGAGGTACATAACTGGCAGTCAGCAAGTGGTCTTCGCCCAGGTTTATCGGCTTACTTACTCGATGATGGTGACTTACTACGTACTGGTAATTTAGGTAATACCCAACCTGGTGACTTCTCAGCAGGAGGTGCATCTGGAAATATTGAAAGAATTTCTTGGGATGGGGAACTAGAATGGTCATGGAACTATTCTACAAGAGACCATAGGAGCCATCATGATATTGAACCAATGCCTAATGGAAATATTCTATTGATAGCATGGGAGGAGAAGACTGAACAAGAAGTTGCTCAATCGGGAAGGAATTCTGAATCTACCAATTCCGATAAAACCGTAACTTCTACAACTCTATGGCCTGACAAGATTTTAGAAATTAAACCCATCGGAACACAAGATGTAGAGATAGTTTGGGAGTGGCATGCTTGGGATCACTTAATTCAAGACTTCGACTCATCAAAAGATAACTACGGAGTAGTTAGTCAGCATCCAGAATTATTAGATGTTAACTTTAATGATGCCACAAGTGGTGCTTCAGGTGGACGTGATTGGATGCATTGTAATGGAATTGATTATAATTTGGAATTAGACCAAATCGCTATTTCCTGTAAGAACATGAATGAAATTTACATTATAGACCACAGTACTACAACGATTGAAGCCGCAGGACATAGCGGTGGAAATAGTAACATGGGTGGAGATATTCTATACAGGTGGGGTAATCCTGAAGCATACCGTGCTGGAGATAATAGTGACCAGCAATTATTCGGCCAACACGACGTTCAATGGATTGAGCAAGAAAGACCCAATGCTGGAGATTTGATTGTTTTTAATAATGGCAATGGTAGAAACACTCTCTATTCTTCTGTCGATATAATATCACCACCTGAAATTAATGGAACTTATCAAAAAAATAACAGTGAGGCATATGGGCCTAAAACTGTAAATTGGAGTTGGGATATTGGAACTGATATGTATGCTCCATCAATATCTGGCGTTGAAAGACTAACAAATGGTAATACATTGATCACTTATGGAACTCAAGGCACACTTATTGAAGTTGACTTACAAGGAGAAGTTGTTTGGAAATATATCAGTCCAATAAATTCTGGTGAGGTTCTATCACAGGGCGATTCTATCTACACTGGTAATGGAAACAAAGTGTTCAAAGTTCGTAGGTATGATTCTAATCATATCGCTTTTTATGGTAAAGTCATGACACCAGGTGAATATATTGAAAATTGGAATGATTTATGCCCTGATGAGAATTCTATTCCGTGGGATAAAGATGGTGATGGATGTCTTGATGATAGTGATTTAGATGGAGTTACTGATGATTTGGATAATTGTAATGGTTTTGATGATTTCAAAGATTCTGATGGAGATAATATACCTGATGACTGTGATGCAATAATTGATTCTGATAATGACGGAGTAAGAGATAGTTTAGATTTATGTAATGGCTTTGATGATAATATCGATAATGATAGTGATATGGTTCCGGATGGATGTGATACATTCATTGATTCTGATAATGATAGTATTATTGATGAATTAGACTTATGTGTCGGGTTTAATGATTTGATTGATATAGACAATGATTCCATTCCCGATGATTGTGATGAGTTAATTGATTCTGATAATGATGGAGTTGCAGATGAAATGGATTTATGCCCTAATACTTCAATTCCATCAGGAGATGAAATCGTAGATATAGATGGCTGTAGCATATTTCAAAAAGATTCTGATCTAGATGGAATAAATGACGGAGAGGACAAGTGCCCTGGCGGCAACGATTCTATCGATACAGATTTAGACCTCATTCCAGATTATTGTGATGACTCCATTAATTCTGTAAATGAAAGTAATATAGAGAAAGAAAATAACAGCGAAGAAAATTCTAGTTCTAATGATTCTACCCAAACAAAATCTATTATTTCGACTACTGATTACATTTACATAGCCTCTGTTGTATCGATAATAGTAGGTTCCATGATATTCCTTTACCGGAATAAGAAATAATTTGTTCATACGGATAATTCAAAGAGTGCCTTCTATTCCACATAATCATGGAGTTCTTTTTAGACACCGCTGATGTAGATGAAATTCGTGAAATAGCCGCATGGGGAATACTTGACGGTGTGACTACAAATCCATCACTGATAAAGAAAAGTGGCCGTGATTTTAAAAAAGTAGTAAGAGAAATCGCATCAATATGTAATGGACCAATCTCTGCTGAAGTTACTGCCCTTGATACTGCTGGAATGGTAGAACAGGGTTTGGCTCTTAAAGCAGAACTACCTGAAAATGTTATTATCAAAATACCTTGCACTCCCGAAGGATTAGCAGCCACAAAAACTCTGTCTGATAAAGGTATCAAAACAAATGTCACATTGATTTTTTCGTCATCGCAAGCTTTGATGGCTGCAAAAGCAGGAGCGACTTATGTATCTCCTTTCATCGGAAGAATTGACGATACTGGACACGACGGAATGAACTTAATCGCTGAAATTATGGCAACATGGGATAATTACCCAAGTATTACAACAAAGGTTCTTGCTGCTTCCATTCGACATCCAACCCATGTTCTACAGTGTATTCAACTTGGTGCACATACAGCAACTATGCCAGCAAAAATTTTCCGACAGTTGATGAAGCATCCTCTGACCGATAAGGGAATTGATGGCTTTATGAAGGACTGGGCCGATGTAGAAGCAGCAGGTAATGCTTGAAGCCATCAAAATATTATTCAACCCTCGAAAGGAGGATTCTTGAATGATAAGTGCACACCCTCGCATTACGGGGGATTACTATGTCTGACATGAGAGATAGACTTCAACAACTATTGGATGGTGAACTCGACCCATCTGAAATAGCAGATGATGCTGCATTGGTAAGTTTAGCAGACCGATTGTATGGGATCAAAATTGCTCCGGTTAAACCTGTTAAATCCCGTGACTTTATTGACCAGACTCCAGGTATACCTGTTACTGAGGTTGCACCTCCAACTAACATGTTAATCGAAGTGATTGAGCCACTTGGACTTCCAGTCAATGACTTACCACACCTAGATATGCCTAATTTGCCAAGCATCAAAAGTAATAATTCTAAATTATTGAAGTTTGCGTCAATATCCGGATTATTATTGGTTATCGCTAACTTGTTTGGACTACTCTCTAAAGTACTAGGATCATTATGTGATGTTGATGAACAATGTCGTGGGGCTGAGCAAACAAGAATCAATTTATTGAGTCCACATAAAATAGGCTCATCAGAAGGTTGGTCTTATTCTCTTTTAGATGATAGTGCTTCAGGCTTAGGTGGAACTGCTGGCGGGATTGGAATTCCCGACGTCGTTGCCCTCGTGATATTATTGATTGGAACAATAGTGTTACTTCGAAAGAAGTGAGACAAATGGATATTGATATTTTTACTGAAATACTGTCATATATCGGTATGATTTGTATTTTAGTCGCCTTTTTGTTGGAAACTAGAGATATCTTGGGGAGTAAAGATACCAGATATCTATCTCTGATGGCGATAGGTTCAGGATTACTCGCTATACGTGCATTATTAATTTACGAATGGGCATTCTTAGTATTAGAAATCGTTTGGTGTTTGGCAGCCATTATGGCTTTGATAAAAACCAAGAGATAATGGGTAGAATTTTATTTTTCAAGCGTCATCTTGATGAGAGAGATGATTGCAGTTGAGAATATGAGCCAAGGTCCGGGTAAAGCCAAGAGGGGAATACCTTCTAAGGTGGAAAATTTCAATGAATGGTACCCATTCATCGTTGAAGCATCAGATCTTGTCGACAAAAGATATCCAATTAAAGGAATGGATGTCTGGAGACCTTATGGTTGGAAGACAATGCGTCTTATCGATAATCTAACTCATAATGAGATGGAAAGAACAGACCATGAAGAAGTTAACTTTCCGCTTCTAATACCTGAGAAGCTTCTAGAAAAAGAAAACGCTCTTGTCGCAAGATTAAAGCGAGCAAGAGAAGAAGGTGTAGACCCTGACGAGTTAAGAGATGAAGATGAAGAGGGTGGGTTCAAAAAAGAAGTTTACTGGGTAAAACATGCAGGAGATAATGACTTAGACATACCTATGTTTTTACGTCCAACTTCGGAGACTGCAATGTATACTATGTTTCCATTATGGATTCGCTCTCATAAAGATTTACCATTAAAAATATATCAAATGGTTAATACTTTTAGATATGAAACAAAACAAACTCGCTCATTTATCAGAGTAAGAGAAATTCATTTCTTTGAAGCCCACACAGCCCATGCTACAGAAGATGATGCAACAAGACAAATCGCAGAAGACTTAGAAATCGTAGACCGAATAATGAATGACTTATGCTTACCAATAATCAAAGCTAAGAGACCTATTTGGGATACTTTCCCTGGCGCTTGGTACACTATTGGAATCGATGCTGTAATGCCAAATGGTAGGACCTTACAAGTTGCATCATGCCATCACTACCGTGACCAGTGGGCAAAAGCGTTCGATATTAAATATGAAAATCTTGAGGCTAAACAGCAATATTGTCACCAGACTACTTATGGTATGTCTGAGAGGTTACTAGGGGCAGTAGTTGGAATGCATGGCGATGATAATGGACTAATTATGCCACCTGCAATAGCTCCACATCAGATAGTAATTTGTCCTATGATAAAGAAGAATTCCGAAGTTGATACTGTAAGTGCTGCCAATGAAATTGCAGAAACTCTACGAAATAGTGGATTTAGAGTGAAGGTTGATTCTAGAGATATTCGTGCTGGACAGAAATATTATGATTGGGAAATAAAAGGAGTACCTCTAAGACTTGATTTGGGTCCTCGTGATATTGCCCAAGGTACTGTCTTTGCAGCAAAACGAACCGGTGGTAAAGAACCGCTTCCGATGGATACAATTGTCGAAAGTTGTAGAGCAGCACTTGAAGAGGTTTCAGATGAATTGAGAAAACGTTCTTCTATTCACATGGATGATGTTATTCAGCCATTACCTGAGTTCAAAGAAACAGATGGAGTTTGGTCTATGAATGGTGTTATCGAAGATGGTAAAATTTACCAAATAGCCTTCGATGGAACCGATGCGCATGCAGAAGTTATCGAAAGACATACTGGACTCACATTCTTAGGTGATGCAACTGAAGAATTTGATGCAGCAAGACCTTGTCATATGTCAGATAAGCCTACAACTAGAAAAGTAATCCTAGCCAAAACCTATTGAGTCAAAAAAGAATATAGGAGTAAAGAACAAAAGTCATAACCTTATGGAATCGTCATGTCCGATGAGTTAAACATGACGGAAGTGTTAACTCTCGTACAAGATTTTATCACTTCTGATGGAGTAATTAAGTCAGAACATCGTAAATTTTACCAAATTTTACGAACTAAATTGGCCTTACATGATGGTATGTTTAACCAGTATAATGTAGAGCAATTTATGATCTTAGCTAGAACCGAAATTCTAGAACTAAGTGATGAAGAGTACAATAAAATATTCAATGTAGTAATGGACAGATTCACATTGAGCGAGAGAATGGAAAATGAAGCCAGATTAGAACAAGAGCTAGTTATTCAATCGAGACTTCGTGCCGAGGCTGAAGCAAAAGTATATTCTGAAACTGAGGCTCGAATGAGGGCAGAACAAAATATCATTGAAATAACAGAAGTGACCGAAATAAGAGTTGAATCTGAAGAAAATGAATCTGTTAGTAATGAGGTTGATGTAAATGAAATTATTGAATCTCAGGCTCGTATGAGGGCCGAACAAGAAGCTAGAGCAGTTGCTGAAGCAAGAAGGATTACAGAAGAAACCGAACGTATCAATGCTGAGAATGAAGCAAAGGCCAAAATCGAAGAAGAGAAAAGATTGGTGGCTGAAGCTCAGGTTAGAGCTCAACTAGAGGGAGATGCCCGAAAAAGAGCAGAAGAAGAAGTACGAATCAAGATTGAAGAAGAAACTCGAATTAAAATCGCTGAAGAACAACGACTAGCCGCAGAAGCCAAACTAAAAGCACAACAAGCAGAAGAACAGAGAAAACTAGCCGAAGAAAGTGCAAAAACAGAGGAAGAAAATCGTTTGGCTAAAGAGCAAACTGAAAAATTAAGACTAGCCGAAGAAGCACGAATTAAGGCTGATGAAGAAGCACATCTAAAGATGGTTGAAGAAGCAAGAAATATAATGTCTGAAGAACAACGTTTGGCTGCAGAAAGCATTGAAATGGCAGAGCTAGAAGAACAGAGGAAATTGGAAGAGGAACAAAAACTCTTAGATGATGAAGAAAAGCGTTTAGCAGAAGAAGAAAGAGTTAGAATCGCTGAACAGGAAGCAATAGTTGCTGCTGAGTTAGCCGTCAATAGTAAGGTAGTTCCGGATTTACCGCCTTTGGATGATTAAAATTAATCACATTCCGAATGAAGATGGATCCATATCCATATCTCCATCTTTCATCATTTTTCGCATTTGTTTATTCAGTTTACGATTACCGCCCATTCCCTTCATCATTTTTCTAGAGCGATTCCATTGACCAATTAATTCTCGCACATCCTTTTCACGAACACCAGAACCACGAGCAATTCTCTTTATTCTATCAGCCTTAATTTTGGCAGGTTCATTCTTTTCCCAACCTGTCATACTATCCATGATTGTTCGATAACGGTCTAAGTTACCTTGCATAGCATGCTTTTGAGATTTAGACATCCCTCCTAATCCTCCAAGCATATTACCTGGTAAAAAAGACATAAGTTTGTCAATAGTGCCCACTTTAGACATCATTTCCATTTGCTTGTACATATCGTTTAGAGTAAACCTTCCACTCATCATTCTTTGAGTCAAGCGCATAGCTTCTTCTTCATCTAAATCTTCAGGTGCTAAGTCAATTAACCCTTGAATATCTCCCATTCCAAGAAGTCTGGAAATAAATCTATCCGACTCAAACTTTTCCAAATCACTGACTTTTTCTCCAACACCAATGTGAACGATTGGAGCGCCTGTTGCGGCAACAGCTGAAAGTGCACCACCGCCTCTGGCAGTACCATCTAATTTAGTAACTACAATTCCAGTCACTCCGGCTAAGGTATGGAATGATGCTGCAACTGGACCTGCTGCTTGACCGACTTGAGCGTCAATAACAAGCCATCTTTCTGTAGCCCGAGTTAAAGAAGAGATATTCTCAAGTTCTTCCACTAGTTCTTGATCTAATTGGTGACGTCCAGCAGTATCTACTATTATCATATCAGCCGAGGCACACTCTTTCAAACCATTTCTAACAATAGATGCTGCATCTTTATTTTCAGGTTCTCCATAAACTATTACCGAAGAGTCTTCGAGTAATTGTGAAAGTTGAGCATATGCCCCAGGACGATGAACGTCAGCTTCTATTACTGCGACCCTTAAGCCATGTTTTCTTCTATACCATTCAGCAAGTTTTGCAGTTGTAGTAGTTTTTCCTTGACCGTATAAACCTACGAGAAGAAGAGTGGAGCCTCTAGGTTGAAAATCATGTGAAGGACCTAGAATTCTTACCAGTTCAGTATAGAGAATATTCATAGCATGTGTTTGTAAGTTTAGACCAGGCCTAGGTTCCTCTTCCTTGAGCTTATTTTCAAGCCTCTCGACTATTTCCTTAGTTTGCCTAACGTTGAAATCTGCTTCTTGCAAAGCTCTTCTCAAACTACGTGTCATTTCTCGAAGTTCTTCCTCATCTAACTTTCTTCTATTTTTAAGAAAGCCAAGGGAGCGGAATATCCCTCTAGATAGACCTTCGAGTGCCATGATGGTCCGTGACCGTTTTACTCTTTGAACCCATTCATTAAATAATCATTCAAGAGGGATATCGAGACGTAGTACATCTCCTTCCAATTTAGCATCGACTTGACTTGCTTTCACTGGAACGCTTGTATTGATTTCTTTCTCTCTGCCATTAAGACCAATATACAGAACTCCTTCATCACTTCTTAGAGATAATTCATCACGCTTTATTCCAGGAAAATGAAGGAAAATACGCTCAAATCCTACATGAGATTCCGTTACCATACCGCGGTGGATTTCATGCTTCAATAAGTCTCCAATTTTATGTGGACCCAGAGAATCTTCAATTAATGTTGGAGGGCCATACAATGTTTTACCGACATTTCGTAAATTTTCAATCCCAATAACTTCCTGGTCTAATAACTCTAGTGATGCGATATCTACTGAATCTAATTTATCCTCTAATTCTGAAATACGTAATAATTCCGCATCTCTTCTTTTGATTAGGAAAGGATGGTCAAACTCGGGAGTTAGACGGTTTACTAAGCAACTATGCACTGGAAGATTAAATTCCAAAAGAGATTTGTGGGCTCGAAGGGTTTCATTAACACCCATTCTTTCAGGAATTGTGACCAATGTGAAAGATGTTAACTGTTCATCACTCAGAACTCGGCGAACATGCAAGACTCTGCGACGGAATTTTTCTAATTCCTCCTTCATCTCATTACTTTCTTTACTACCAAAAAGCATTGACCTAATTCCACCAGATATTCTCATCATACGAATTAGTCGACCTGACCAGGCTTCGATTATTTCAGGTAGAGAGAGGAATCTTAGAGTGTGTCCAGTTGGTGCTGTGTCAAAGACAATTACATCCCAATTTGGGTCTTCAACATGCCGCAACAGTTCATCAAATGCTAATGCTTCATCCAGTCCTGGAAGAATCATTTCGGAAGTTTGAATTTCAGATTTCATATCTTCTATTTCTTCTTTGGCATTTGAGTCAAGCATCATACTAAGACCTCCAAGACCTCCTAGACCTCCTTTATTGTTCATTCCATCTACCATTTTGCCTAACTTAGGAAGTAGGTTCGATATTTTAGATTCAGGGTCCATCTCTAAACCAAACAAACCTTCAACACCATCAATTGGAGTTGGTTCAGTACCAATATCAACACCTAAAGAATCTGAAGTTGAATGAGCAGGGTCACTAGACACAATAAGGACACGGAGTCCTGAATCTGCTAGCCAAACAGCGGTAGCCGCTGATGTTGTGGTCTTACCCACTCCACCTTTCCCACCAAATAACAGTAGTCTTGCCATGACATGGCCTAACGTTGAAGGTCTTTGAATCCAACGCAAATCAAAAAAATCTACATTGACTTGATGAAGTAAAACTATCAGGGCCAATTATGGCTTCGACATTACTATTGTTCCAATTAGCGAGTATATCCGCTCTAATTGGGATGACAATGGGTTGGAAAGGCGTAATGACACGATATTCTGGATTCTATGACCTTCCCACTGCATGGAGCAATATATTCTGGGGTTTATTACTTGGTGGAGTTTACGGAAGGTTAGCTCATGACGCTGTAATAAGCCCATATCTCTCTATGCTCTTAGACGATAATCAAGGAGTTGTCAATCCACTAAATATAATCATTATTTGCGTATTAGCATCGGTAGCATCACACTTTCTGCTAAGAAGAGGTAGAGTTAGGAAAGGAAGCTCACAAACAACCAGTGGTTGGGCATTAGGTCTTGCGACCGGTGGAATGATTTCTATGATAATGATTTACAAGACAATGGAAGTAAAAGACGAGTTTGGCTTCAATTATCTAGAACTAGTAATTACGATCGCAGGGATAGCAGTCTTTAGCCCCAGATGTGAGGCACTTATCACCAGTTATCATGGCCATCTGATGCTGAAAGGAAAAAGGTGGGGTGCAGTCTTACGCTCATCCTTTTGGCGATGTGGATATATGATTATGTTCCCATTCGCAATGATTAATCTTCTAGCATGGATATTTATTATTCCAATGATACTTATTTTCACAAGAAACTCGAATTTATGGATATGGGAATCTATCCCTAGTGAGGGTAAGAAAAGATTGAGGAAAATATGGGCGAGGCAAGCGAGAATGAACAAGGAAATGTCCAATGAAAAGCACAATCATAATCAAATTGATGATTCTAGTGAGTAAGTAGTTCTTTACTTGACTCATGTACCATCAATTAGCTAATTTATGTTTCACTTTACAAATAAAGAGTTTGATGGCTTTCCGCAGGTAATCGTTATACAATGCCGGCAAGGACGGTGTAATATGGGCAACTGCCCTTATTGCCGAAGCGTCACTCTACCGGGTGATACAATTTGCTATTCCTGTGGGAGGGTGTTAGCCAACATTAAATCTCCAAACTTTGCTGCTGAGCAACAATTCAACCGAGGGAATGTTGAAACTACATACATGAAAACAAAGAAACCAACCAAGTCTGGTATGGTTATGACCCACAAGGGTAAGAGAAGAAATATTCTGAAGAGAAGAAAAAATAGATTTCGTAGCGTAATCATGCTTAGTTTAGTTGCTTTCATAATGCTCTCTCCACAAGCTCGAGAACACGTGTTTGAAAAATGGGCTGGAATTAAAGAATACATTCAGTTAGCCGCTGCACCTTACCATCTGTATCCTGTTGAATCAACTTATACAATAGCTAAAACTATTGATTTTTATAATGAAGATGGAAATAGTTATGCTACAGAGAATTTAGCAATACCGAATGATATTTCATCCCTGCACAAGGAAAACTCTACATTTTCTTATACCGATGGAGTTACTCCCAATGATGTACCAAATTCAATTCAGAAAATCAATTCTATTAAATTAGTTATAAATGATGATGACTATATATCGATACCATTGAATGGCCAGCCAGTTAAATCCTTTGCAGATAAGGTCATTACTAGCGATGGGCATAGTATTTGGTGGCCTGGAGTAGGCCCTGGAGTAAACGAGTGTAAGATTGGGAACTGTGTCAAGTTTAATCTCAGTTTGGGACCTAAAGAATCTGCAAAGGTTACATTTGCAGTAAATCTAACCAGCACTTCATATTCTTGGTGGTCTTCTTTGACAAGAGTTGATTCAAGAGTAGCAGGTTCAAGCGATGGAATAAATATAGATCGTAGTGGAACTTTCGATGATATTAGTGATAGAGGTTCTGGTTCTAAACTTATACAATTTGGTGCTAAACAGTGGTATAATCGAGGTGGAATGATTGGTGAAGATGGTCCTTACCAAGACTACGCGATAGATGCAATTCAGTTTGATATTGTTCAAGATACAGTTGACATCATATCAGCATCTATCCCAGATGGTCGCTCTGATAATGCATATGCATTTGCTAGAGCAGCATTTGATTACCTGCATAAAAATGTTGTATATGATAAAAATGCTCCTATTGTTGCTAGAAGTGGGCCTGCTTGTCTCACTGCAAGCATCGGCGACTGTGATGAACAAACCAATGCTTATTTCTCACTTCTAAGAGCAAAAGGAATACCAGGATGGTATGTCTTTGGGGCATTAACTGATTCTACTTATGTAGATTGGGAGGGTCACGCATGGGGCTATATTTTACTGCCAATGAGTGAAAGTTGGTGTAATAGTCGAAATATCGAATTAAATTCTTGTTTTGTTGAAGGCTCTGTCGATGTTGTGAACAATAAATGGTTGCTTCACACCCCTACTGCCTATATCGATTGGATAGAAGAGGCAGACCCCTCTGGAAGCTTAGTCAAATCATACTACAAACCAGGAGTCAGGTGCTGTGATGTTGATAGAACTAGAAGTTTCGCAACTTTAGAACTTCTTGAAGTAACTGGTGGAACATTCCAAGTTAAAAAATTGGCAGAGGACTTGAGGTGATAAAATGCGAATAATCATTGGAGGAGCTGGGAGAGTAGGAACCGAACTTGCTCGTGCACTTAGGGCTGAAGAGATGGATGTAGTCTTGGTTGATTACGATTCAAGAGCGGTAAAGAATGCTCAAAATCTAGATGTTTTGGTAATCCATGGTGACCTAACTAAACGTCAAAAACTAAACGAGGCAGGAATTGGAGAAGCAGAAGTATTTGTTGCAGCAACAAATTCTGACGAGAGGAATCTTATTGCTTGTGCTCTGGCAGAGCACGCACATTATGAATTCGGTGGGAAGAAGGCAAAACCTCTACTATCAATTTGCCGCGTAAGAGATATGAATTATATCGATGAACAAAAAAGAGGGCATCTAACCAAGTGGGCTAAAGTAAATCATGCTGTAAATCCACTTGATGGTGCCATTAGAAGATTACATACAGGATTGAGGTCTTCTTCTATTGAAGAAGTAATACCATTTGGTCACGACGCTTATATCATCGAATTCGATGTTACTAAAAATGCAGAGCACTTAGTATTCAAGACTCTATCCGAAGCAAGTAAATCAATAGATGGTGGGATTCCTCTGATTGTCGGTGTCAAACGTGAAGGTGAGAAAAGCATAGTCCCGGATGGAGACTTTATGTTAATGCCTAACGATGTAATTGCAGTAGCAACTACGGGTCTTAGTAGTTTCAATCGTATTTTAAATATTTTTGGTCATGAGGCGATTGACTTCCCAATGAACCCTAAAGTTGCGATTATTGGAGCTAATAAAATAGGTCAATTAATAGCTGAAAACTGGTTGATGAATGGAGCACATGTAACTGTGATCGAAAGGGACTTACAGATGGCAAACAATCTTTCAGGTTCTTCAATTGGTTCGCACCCTAATTTAGAAATTATTCATGGTGACCATCTTGATAGAGATATTTTGACCGAGGTTGGAATTCCTGATAATCACATAGCGATTGCAGCACTTGAATCAGACCACGAAAGTATTGCTGCAGCACTTCTAGCAAGCGATATGGGAGTTCAAAGAACCGGTCTACTATTGTATGATGCTGATTTGGTAAAGGTCACACAAAGAATGGGTATCACATTCGCAGTAGATAGAAAGCGTGTGGCTGTCGATAATATTCTGGCTCATATTCACACGAAGGCTGCTGGAGCGTATGCAGTTCTTTCTAATGTACCAAACATCGTAGGGATTAGTATGCGTATTGATGATGCACATAAATTCGCGAATAAGAGAATTGCTGATGCGGGATTCCCTGATTGGATGCGAATCGCATTTATTCAACGTGAAACAGTCGATGGTTATTGGGAAACATTGAGGCCATCACCAGAAAAAACAATATTATCTAATGACCGTTTGATAATTTTCTGTAGCCCAGACCGAGTTTCCGATTTGGAGCGAAGATTCAAGGTGTGAAGATGCGAAAAGATGTTCTTTATCTTATTCTAGGCTGGACGCTTATTGCACTTACAGTCCCATTATTTCTTTGTGGTTTAGCAACAATCTGGCTAGATAGTCTAGAGGTTGCATTGTATTCATTCGCCATTCCATGCCTAATTTCTCCAATTCTAGGTGTTATACTTCTTAGTTTTACTAGGACTAATACAAGTGAACGACTTAGAGATAAAGAAGCATTTGCTGCTGTGGCACTAGTTTGGCCATTAGCAGTACTCATTGGTGCACTACCATATTGGTTTGGGGGAGTATTCATTGGCCCGTTTGCAGATAATGTACAATTTATAGATATTGCAAGAGGAGCAGTTAATTCTTGGTTTGAATCGATGTCGGGATTCACAACGACTGGAGCTACTGTAATTTCACCAGCAATGAGTCCTAATTGTATCCCTGGAAGTACAATAGATTGTATCAATGCCCAGCCTAAGGGATTGCTAATATGGAGATCATTAACTCAATGGTTAGGTGGTATGGGAATAATTATGCTTGGAATGATGATTCTATCTCGAATTATCGGTGGAGGAATGGCACTTGCAAGGGCTGAACTTACCGGTCCATCCCTGTCTAAAATCAAACCTAAACTACAACAAACAGCAATTGCTCTATGGGGGCTATACATTGCCTTGACAATAATTGAATTTATCTTATTGAAAATTGTTGGTGAAATGACGATGTTTGATTCACTAAATCACGCATTGACAACTGTTGCGTCAGGGGGTTTTTCAACTCATGATGCTAGTATTGGATATTTTGATTCTATTGCAGTAGAGAGCATAATTGTAATATTCATGTTCTTAGCAGGTGTAAATTTCACCTTAATTTGGTTAATTTGTATGAAAGAATTCAAGCAGGTATATGGTGATGAAGAATTTAGAAGTTATCTTGTGTACCTCGGAATGGCAATTGGGGCTATGGTTATCGCTCTAACCTCTACAGATATGGCTTTAGGAAATAGCTTTAGATATAGTATATTCAATGTAATATCCATTGGTACATCAACTGGATATGCATCTACTAACTATATTGTTTGGCCAATGGTTACAAAGATATTATTCCTGATTTTGATGATTGTGGGGGCATGTGCTGGTTCTACTAGTGGAGGTTTAAAACTTCTAAGAATAAATTTAGCATTCAAAGTAGCAATGAGAGAATTGGTCAAAATAGCACACCCTAGAAGAATTCAAAGAATAAGGATGAATAGTGAAGTTGTAGAAAGACAACAATTGGGTCTTATTGTGGGGATGTTATTTGTTTGGATAGGTTTATTCGCCATATCATGTATTCTTCTTGCTATTTTTATGGAAAATGATTCTTTTGAAAGTATAATTTCAGTTGTTGCATCGTGCCTAGGAAATACCGGCCCTGCATTAGGAGATTATGGTCCAAGTGAAACATGGGCAGGTATGAATTCAATCACTTTGTTGATAACTTCGGTTTTAATGTGGTTTGGAAGACTAGAATTACTTACCGCAGTAATTCTGCTACATCCAAGCACCTGGGCTAAAGAAGAAAAAGAACAAGCAGATAGAACAGCTGTCGCTCTTTTCAAGAGATTATTACCTTCGAACAAAGAGCAAAAGAAATCTTAGAATAATTTCATTTGCCCTGGAGGGGATGATTCATCATCTTTAGAACCATTATCAATAATACCAATTTGAGGCAGATTCTCTTCCTCAATATCTTCATCTATAGATATTATTTGTTTCCTTGACTTTTCTTCGTTATAGTTTGCTATGATCTCTTTTGTTGACCGCCGGCTCAAAGTTAGACCTGCCAATGTAACATGTTCTTCACCAGATAAGTTATAATTCATTGAAATGGAGTAATCATTCGGATCTCCAATTGTTGATTTTGGTGATAATAAGGATGTCAGAATAGGTAGCATTTCATCTCGAACCGTTGATTTACTTATTCCAGGGCCCTTGGCTAATTGTTCGATGATTGAAGGACGTACATTAGTTGAGTTTATTCGTAGGAAGTTAGGGTAGGATGGATATATTTTTCCGCCAAATGGATTTTTATTAACAACCGATGCAGCCAGGCCAGATAGTTGACCACTCCAATACCAAGACCTATGAGCAGTATTATCATATTGTGCTGATAACATTTTAGAAGACAGACTCAAAGCTTGATTACCTCTTTTAAGGGTATTCTTATCGGAAATCAATGAAGGATTATTCCAATGAATCCAATTCAAAAGTTCACTAGGGGACTTATCAATTGTCCTTCCAGCAATAACTGCTTCATTGGCAGTAGAGCAACGATATAACTTATCTAATCCTGGAAATACTTCGATAGAAATATCACGTTCCCCAGATTCTATGAATGAATTAACAACTTCAGGAGTTAGAATACCATCTATTGTTGCTGATATAACTTGTAAATCTCGAACTAATGCTCTAAGGTCACCGGGATTACGTTCAACCAATTTCTCAATAGCCTGAGCCTCAAATTCTATATCTTCAGATTTTAGAACTCTCCTCGCTATTCGTCTTAAAGCATCATCATTTGCTCTTTCAAAGTTTAATGTAATCATATGCTTTTGAAACCGATCTCGTGTTGAACGCCAGGTAGAACCTTTACCCCAAAGACCCATTATTTCATTACAAGCAAGAATTACAGGTTGTTTTGTTTCATTTAATAAACGAAGCAATTCTGCTTTACCACCCGAATCACCAGAAAATGTAACTGGATTACCACCTACTTCATCTCCCATCAAAGCCTTATTCAGTTTATCTTGATTAACTTTTTTCAGACCACCTGACAGATGGTCTACTTCATCTAGAAGTATCAATGTCCTCTGTTCTTTGTCATCAGGATTGTGGAATAATGACCTATGAGTTGCACCTTGCGTTGCCGCCTTGCGTATTGCTGCTGCATTTCTTGCATCAGATGCATTCAGTTCAATCACGCTCCAACCCATATCTTGTGCAACTGCCCTTGCCACAGTTGTTTTACCAACTCCGGGGGGACCGACTAGAAGTAATGCTTTTTTCTTAGGCATACCGCCTTGCCATTTACTTAGCCAGTCACGTATTTTCCTTCTCTGGGCTTCATTGCCTTCCAGGTGGCTTTCAGATTTTGGCCGATATCTTTCGGTCCAATCACTTACTTTAGCCATATAATTACCAGAGTACGAAGGTTCTTGAACATTAACTTTGATTTCTCTAAATTATAGCGAAAATAAAACTAATATAGAGATTCAAGTTTAACTCTTTTTTGTTCACCGGAATCCCGTGAGCGTAGAGTTACTGTATTATCTTCTAAGGTTTGGTGGTCGATTGTAATACAGACAGGAACTCCTATTTCATCGGCTCTAGCATATCTTCGGCCAATAGAACCACTCGAATCATATAACGAAATGATTCCTGCTTTGGAACACATCTTTTCATTCAATTGTCTAGCTATTTGCCCCATTCCATCTTTTTCAAATAACGGGAAAACGCAGTAATCAATCGATGCTATATTTTCGCTTAATCGTAAAACTGTATAAAGTTCATCACCTTTTTCGATTTCATCATATGCATGGTCTAGAATATGCCAAATAATCCGGTCGATTCCAAATGCAGGTTCAACTACATGTGGAATAAACCATTCACCAGATAACACTTCTGTACGCTGATTCCTCTTGACATGTTCAGGATTAATCGTTATACTATCTCCGGATTCAAGTGTAATTTGACAAGGGAAATTAGTTTCAATTGGCAAATTCTCAATTGCCTTTTTCACTGCTCCTGCTAAGGCACGAAATGCGGGCCCAGCAACAGAGCCTTCGATTGTCCATCCATCAATCTCAATAGTCTTCGGTTCTTTGAATTCTCGTCTTGCTCTCAAAGTTTTACCAGTTGCTTCTTCATGTGCTTGAAGGTCATAACACCCTCTGTGAGCAATACCTACACATTCTACCCAACCATATGAACCAAGTATTTCAGCATCCCAACAGTCAAGAGCATAGTGAGCCATCTCATCAGTTTCATGTTGTCTAAAACGTAACTTATCAGGATTGATACCCACTTTCAACAAGAAATCATAAGTCATTCCAATAAAGTATCCAACAGTCGAATGGCGTATTAAGCCGGACTGGATTGCTTCTGACAATGACTTAGATACTTCTTCACCACTATCTGCGATGAGACTGAACTCTATATGACTCCACTTAGAAAAATCATGACCGATTTCTTCTTCTGGGTCGATAAAATATTCAAGTTCCGCCATATTAAATTCCCTAAGACGAATCATTCCTTGTCTCGGGGAGATCTCATTTCTGTATCCTTTTCCAACCTGTATTGCTCCAAAAGGTAACCTCTCTCTATTATGTCGATAAAGTGATTGAAAAGAAGTGAACATTCCTTGGGCTGTTTCAGGTCTAAGAAAACCTTCACGACCAGATTTACCTGCTCCGATAGTGGTGTTAAACATCAAATTTTGTGCAGAAATAGAACTCCAATCAATAGAATCACAAGCAGGGCAATTTGGTTTGGACTCAGTAAGTAATTGCTGAAGTTCGTCCTTTGACAAAGCGTCTGGATTTGAATGGAAACCTTCGAGAAGCGTATCTGCTCTACTAGCTTCACCACATGCATTACAATCAGTCATGAAATCCGAAAATTCTCCAACATGGCCACTAGCCTCAAGAACTTGATATGGAGTCACAGTTGGGCATGAAATTTCAGTTATATTGCCAAGAGAAGTCCAATGGTCAATCCAATTTTGATTAACACGATTTCTAATCCTACCACCGACTGGACCAAAATCATACAACCCTTTGGAGCCTCCATGAATTTCAAATGCAGGCAAAATAATCCCGCGGCGCTTTAACATCCCTGATAATCGTTCTAAACGACTGTTCTCAACACTGGACATAGGTACCCCTCAAATTGGCGTGTAGTTCCTTGCCTTTGAAATTGACCGTCATTATTGAGTGATATGTCATAATACGCATGGTTAATAATAACTCAGATATGGCAATAGTATCGGGGTCTAAAATGTCGGGTCAATCTGATTATGATGTTGTAATCATCGGCGGAGGGCCCGCAGGGAGTACTGTCGCTCGTTATGTGGCTCAAGCAGGCGTAAAGGTAGTTGTAATTGATTCTAGAGAATCAATAGGTTCCCCTTTGCAGTGCGGCGAACTTGTACCAACTAATGACGAAATGCGTAGATTATGCCCTGACGTTCCTGACATGGATGATTTGTTCAAAACACCGGAGAGTGCAATTTCAAAGCGCACAGAAGTAATGAAAATAATTACCCCTTCTGGTAAATCGCTCGAATTTGGCTTCGAAGGTTTAGTATTAAATCGAGTTGCACATGATGAAGCATTGGTCGATTTAGCGAAACAGGCCGGTGCTGAATTCAAAGTTGGTTGTTTTGTTAATAAAATAGAAGGAAATACTGTGTCCATTCGTAACGGAAATGACATTACTGGTAAAGTCATAGTTGGGGCAGGAGGTCATAACGACCCAGTAAGGAGAACTTTTTGGAAAGAAAAGTCGACCAATATACCGGTTAAGTTCGCACTAAAGGAAGGTGACTATGGTGATGCTGTAGAACTCCATTTTGGTTCGATGGCACCAGGTGGTTATGCTTGGATGTTTCCAAAATCCTCTGGTGCAAATATCGGTATAGGTGTTCAAAAGAATTTCACAAAAGGTAAATCTCTAAATTTATTCGCAGCAGATTTCATAGACAAATATGATGGTGATTCAACATTCAATGGTGCAGGCTCTCTTCCAATGTCCGGAACAATTAAGAGATTTGTAAAAGGTAATTATGTACTGGTTGGAGACTCAGCTGGCATGGTATTGCCTTCTAATGGGGCAGGAATAACCATAGCAATGATTGGAGGTCGAATTGCAGGCCAAGTAATCGTAGAACATATAAAAAATAATCTTGAACTAAAGGAATATGAAAAAATATGGAAAAAACAAATGGGACGAGTAATGCTAAATTCCAAAAGATCGTTCAAAATTGGTAGTATTATGTTTAGATTACCAGATTGGGTTCTAAATATTTTCTTTAATCGTCTAACAAAAGTAATTATTTGGAGAGCAGTCACTTGCCGAAGAATGTTTTGGATTATTTAGAAACCGATGTGTTCATAATTATTTATGTGGTAATATATCGAATTATTGGGTGCTGTTAAAGGCGAAGTTTTCAAGTACTCGGCACTCACGATTAGCACCATTGGGACAGTGAGAAAAAAATGGTTGAAATAGAATACTTAGAAACTCCACACTCCACAGAGGAGTTATTGGATATTCTATGCCCTCCAGTTAGGAACTGGTTCAAGGATTCTTTCTCAGACTTCACACGACCCCAAAAATTAGCAATTCCTGCTATATTAGACAGAAAAAACCTGTTATTATGTTCCCCTACAGGTTCTGGAAAGACTCTGACTGCTTTTCTTACTATTATCGATAAATTAGTGAGGCTAGCATTGGATAATAAATTAGAGAAAAAAGTACATTGTGTATATATTTCACCAATCAAGGCTTTGGCAAATGATATTCAAAGAAATTTGATTGGTCC
>TARA_B110000444_G_scaffold209821_1_pt1 | contig 25804 bp, 28 predicted proteins | sample TARA_B110000444 | Tara Oceans TARA_B110000444 (sample SAMEA4398370) | marine metagenome | biome: Polar Biome; feature: [SRF] surface water layer (ENVO:00010504); material: water (ENVO:00002006), including particulate matter (ENVO:01000060) such as... | depth 5 m | reverse complement strand
CTAGTCCTTATGATTCATATGGTTTTGTTTTAGGAGTTGATGAGAATGAGAAAATACTCTATAATCTTCAAGATTCGACAGGTCAAACAAATTTGTTAACTTCGGCTAATGAACACGAAGGTTCTTTGTGGATGTGAAGTAATTTAAACAGTGTAATTGTAAAACATAAAAAATTAAATGATATGTATAGTTTAGATGGTCAAATAGCTATTATTACTGGTGGAGCCAGGGGTATAGGTGAAGGAATTTGTGAAGTCTTTTGTAAGGCAGGAGCAACTGTTGCTCTTTGGGATGTCCTTGATTCAGGGGAAGATACTGCTAATAGAATATCTTCAAAAGGAGGATCCATATTCTTTCAAAAAGTTGATATTACAAATACTGAAAGTGTTGGAAGTGCTGTAAAGGAAATTATAACAAAGCATGGAAAAATAGATATTTTAATAAATAATGCAGGAGTTATCCGGGATCGTTCTTTTTTAAAAATGTCTTCTGAAGAATGGAACACAGTAATTAACATAAATTTAAATGCTCTTTTTGTTACTACCCAAGCTGTTCTTCCACATATGAGAGAAGCCGGTTATGGTCGAATTATTTCAGCATCTTCAATTAATGGGTTTCAGGGAGCTTTTGGACAAGCTAATTATGCAGCAACAAAAGCAGGTGTTTCTGGGTTTACAAGAGCTTTGTGTAAGGAAGTGGGAAGGTTTGGTGTAACAGTTAATGCTGTTGCCCCTGGATTTATTAAGTCTGTAATGTCAGACTCTATGCCAGATGAAATTATAAAAGCTGGAATTGCTCAAATACCAGTAGGACGAATTGGAACAGCCGAAGATATGGGCCACTCCTATTTGTTTTTAGCATCAAAAGAAGCTAGTTTTATTAGTGGAATTACTCTCCACGCAAATGGAGGTGCGATGCCGATGTAATAAGATAATATTATGAGTACAAGAAGTTTATTTGAATTAGAAGGAAAAGTTGCTATTATAACTGGGTCAAGCAAAGGAATTGGTTTGGCAATAGCTCGGGGACTGGCGGAATACGGAGCTAAAGTTGTTTTAAGTAGTAGAAATCAAGAATCTTTAGATTTTGTTGTAGAGCAATTTAAAAAAGATGGACTTACAGCCATAGCGGAATCGTGTCATGTTGGGGATGAAAACCAAAGAAAAAATCTTGTTAAAAAAACAATTGAGTCTTTTGGAAAAATAGATATTTTAGTGAACAATGCTGCGATAAATCCTGTTTATGATTCAATTGAAAACATGAGCAGTGAAGTTTACGATAAAATGTTTAATGTTAATCTTAAATCCGTATTTGATTTAAGCAACCTCTGTTTTCCATACCTGAAAAAAGAAAAAAAGGGATCAGTAATTAATATTGCAAGTGTTGAAGGGCTGAAGCCAAGTTTAGGACTGGGCATCTATAGCGTTACCAAAGCAGCCGTTATTATGCTAACTCAAGTACAAGCAAAGGAGTGGGGAAAATACGGTATTCGATCAAATGCCATTTGTCCAGGTTTAATAAAAACAAAATTTAGCTCGGCATTATGGAAAAACGAAGCTTTGCTAGATCAGGTTAAAAATCAACTACCAGCGGGAAGAGTAGCTGAGCCAATAGAAATGAGTGGACTGGCAGTCTATTTAGCGTCCTCAGCGGGAAGTTATTCTACAGGAGGAATTTATACAGCCGATGGAGGCCACATGACAATTTAAAATATATTTTATGGAAGAAATTAAAAATAATGCATACAAATCAAGTTTTAATTCTGTTGACGAATTAGAAAGTTCTTTGGGTAAAGAAATAGGACTAACCAACTGGTATGAAATGGATCAGGACCGAATCAATATTTTTGCTGATGCAACGGAGGATCATCAGTGGATACATCTTGATAAAGAGAAATGTGAGAAGGAATCACCATATAAAACAACAATAGCTCACGGATTTTTAATGCTATCGATGAGCTCAAAAATTATGTTTGACGCATTTGAACTCAATAATGTTGGAATGGTCATCAATTATGGATTAGATAAAGTAAGATTTACTAACGCAACTCTTTCAGGATCAAAATATAGGGGTAGAGTTTCTTTAATGGAGTTTGATTCAACCCCCAAGGGAGCGAAATATAAATTAAAAGTAGTAATCGAATTGGAAGGAGAAGAGAAGCCAGCTTGTGTGGCAGAACTTCTAGCACTTGCCTACAAAAAATAGATTATGGAAAAAGCAGTATTGTACGAGGTGTCTGAAGGGGTAGCATTAATTAAACTAAATAGACCAGACAGGTATAACGCAGTTAATCAAGATTTAGCAGATGGGATTTCTACATCTCTTGACAAAGCAAAGGAGGATGACTCAGTAAGAGCAATTGTTTTAACAGGATTAGGTAAAGGATTTTGTGCTGGAGCGGATATGATGGTTTTTGGAGGAGAAGTAACGCCAGAACAAAGAAGAGACTACATTATCGACCAATACCAGCCTTTAATGCATAAATTTTTTAATCTTAACAAACCAATTATTGGAGCTATCAATGGAACTGCAGCTGGAGTTGGTGCAGCTTTTGCACTTGCGTGTGATTTAAGAGTAATGAGTGATAAAAGTGCAATACTATATGCATTTGTTAATATTGGATTAGGGCCAGACGGTGGTGCAAGCTGGCTTTTATCAAGACAGGTTGGATATAGCAAGGCTTTTGAAATTGCAATAAGTGGAAAAAAAGTTATGGGTCAGGAATGTCTTGAGTTAGGCTTGACTAATAGAGTAGTTGAAAATGAAGAGATTTTAAATGATGCTATGGACTGGGCAAAAGAATTAGCTAAGAGACCAACCTTAGCAATAGGTATTACAAAAGAGGATATTGTTCATTCGATGAATAACGATTTAAACAGTACAATTGCATTTGAAGCAGAACGTCAAGTTTTGGCTTTTAAAAGTCATGATCTTAAAGAAGGTGTGACGGCTTTTATTGAAAAAAGAAAACCAAATTTTAAAGGAGAATAATAAACAATAATGAATTTCGAAAAAATAAAATCAAAAATCACCAAGTTCGTCAAGGATGAATTATACCCGCTTGAGCCCTGGATTTTAAACTGTGAATGGGACGAAAAGCTTCCTAAACTAAATGAATTAAGAAGTAAAGTTAAGAATCAAGGACTTTGGCTTCCTCAAGTCTCAAAAAATTATGGTGGTTTAGGTTTGTCAAACTCAGAACACGGAGAGGTAAGCGAAATATTAGGAGCAAGTCCCTATGGCCATTATGTTTTTAATTGTCAAGCACCAGATGCGGGAAACATGGAGATCCTCATGGAGTTTGGGACTAAAGAACAAAAAGAAAAATATTTGCAACCATTACTAGATGGAAAAATACGAAGTTGCTTTGCCATGACCGAACCAGACTTTGCTGGATCTAATCCAGTAAATATGGGAACTACCGCAATAATAGAAGGAGAAAAATACAAAATTAACGGCCATAAATGGTTTACCTCCGGATTTGATGGAGCTGAGTTTGCAATTGTAATGTTAGTTTCTAAACCAGACTCTGATAATCCATACAAAAAAGCAAGTCAAATTATTGTTCCAACAAAAACTAAAGGAGTTGAGTTTTTAAGAAATATTCAAATAATGGGCCATCCAGGTGGAGGATGGGAAAGTCACGCAGAAATTAAATTTCATGACGTTGAGGTTCCTTTGTCAAATGTTTTAGGGGAAGATGGAGAGGGTTTTTCAATTGCTCAAAAGAGATTAGGTCCAGGAAGAATTCACCACTGCATGAGGTGGATAGGAATATGTGAACGTTCTTTCGACTTAATGTGTGAAAGAGCTTTATCACGTGAACTTGGTCATGGACAAAAATTGGCTGACAAACAAACAATTCAAAATTGGATTTCTGAATGTAGAGCAGAAATTAATGCAGCACGTTTATTGGTTCAGGATGCAGCTCACAAAATTGATACACAAGGAGCATATAAAACCAGAAATGAAATTTCAATAATTAAATTTTACTGTGCTAATGTTCTCCAAAAGGTGGTGGACTGTGCAATTCAAGTTCATGGAGCTAAGGGAGTTACAGATGACACAATTTTATCTGCATATTATAGACATGAGAGAGCAGCTAGAATTTATGATGGTGCAGATGAAGTTCATAAAAGTAGATTAGCTAGACAAATTTTGAAAGGGTATTCTGTAAAATAATTTAAAATAGTATTGTGTATAAATTAGATCAAGCCTCAGATGTTCGCAAAGAAGAGACAATTAATTTAGATTCTCTAAGGAGCTATTTAAATAAAAATCTAAACAATTCTTTACCACTGGAGCTTTTACAATACCCTTCTGGATATTCAAATTTAACTTACTTGCTTAAAATGGGGAGTCAAGAAATGGTTTTAAGAAGACCACCCTTTGGCGCAAATGTAAAGTCAGGACACGACATGAAAAGAGAATTTACAATTCTTGGAGCGTTAAAAAACAACTTTAATAAAGCACCTTTACCTATTATTTTTTGCGATGATAAGAAAATTATTGGCGATGAGTTTTACGTTATGGAAAAAGTAAATGGAACTATTTTTAGAGGATCACAGCCCAAATCTGAATTACCAAAATCAGATCTAATACCAGGATTGGTTAGCTCTTTTGTTAACACTCTTTCTGAAATACATTCTTTAAAAACCACAGAAATTGGGCTTCAAGATTTTGGAAAACCCAAAGGTTATGTTGATAGACAGGTAAATGGATGGATTAAAAGATACAATAATGTAAAAACTCATGATTTTATTGGGATAGATAAAACCATTGATTGGTTGTCCAAAAACACACCAAGCAACTCAGAAAGTTGCTTAATTCATAATGATTTTAAATTTGACAATCTTATGTTTGAGATTAAAGATAAAGTTGAGGTAAATGCAGTTTTGGATTGGGAAATGTCAACTATTGGAGATCCCTTGATGGACTTGGGGACTAGCTTAGGTTACTGGATTCACAAAACTGACCCTGAAATGATTCAAAAATTGAAATTAAACATTACCTCTTTGGAAGGGGTTCCATCAAGAGATGAATTAGTCCATTTATATGGCGAAACTTCTGGACGATCTGTTCAAAATATTCTTTTTTATTTCATTTTTGGACTTTTCAAAATTGCTGGAATTATCCAACAGATTTATTATCGTTACCAAATGGGTTTCACAAAAGATCCAAGATTTAAAGATCTAGACAAAGGAGTTAAAATGTTAGGGTCTATGTCCTTTCAGGCTATCCAAAAAAGAAAAATTGATTATTTATTTTAAAATATATGGAAACAACAGTAAAAGTAGATTTAGGAAATTTTCGAACAGAAACCCGGCTTTGGCTTGAGGAAAATTGTCCGATTAGTATGAGACAGCCTGTTAAAGGTTCAAGTGATATGTATTGGGGAGGAAGAAATGCAAAATTCTCTAGCGATGATCAAAGAATTTGGTTTGAAAAAATGCTAGATAAAAAATGGATAGTCCCATATTGGGAAAAGAAATATGGGGGAGGGGGTCTAAATCACGAAGAAAACAACATTTTAACTCAGGAGATGGCAAGAATAGGCTGCAGAAAACCTCTCTTTAGTTTTGGAATAGCCATGCTAGGACCAGCTCTTTTGAAGTTTGCTTCAGAGGAACAAAAATTAAAATACTTGCCTGAGATTGTAGAAGGAAAAATCTGGTGGTGTCAAGGATACAGTGAACCTGGAGCTGGAAGTGATTTAGCTGGTCTACAAATGAAAGCAGAGGATAAGGAAGACCACTATCTAATAAATGGATCCAAAGTATGGACAACCTATGCAGATAATGCAGATTGGATCTTTTGTTTAGTAAGAACCAACACAGAGGTATCTAAGCACAATGGCATCAGCTTTATTTTGATAGATATGGCAACAAAGGGGGTGAGTGTAAGGCCTATTAAACTCATAAGTGGAAAATCTCCTTTTTGTGAAACATTCTTAGATAACGTTAAAGTTCCAAAGTCTAATTTGGTTGGAACATTAAATGAAGGGTGGACAATAGCAAAGTATTTATTGCAACACGAGAGACAAATGATAGGTGGAGTTGGAGAAACAGATATTAAAAAAGAAATAAATGAAATAGCGAAAGACCAACTCGGATTAAGTTCAGGTAAATTAACTGATAATATGCTTAGGTCTCAAATATCAAAATTCGAAATGGATGAAAGTATCTTCGATATGACAATTCAAAGGATTGTGGATGAGGATAAAACAGGAAAAAAGGTTGCAGCATTATCCTCTTTTTTTAAGTATTATGGAACGGAGTTAAATGTTAAGCGAGAAGAATTATTAATGCAAATTGGGGGTAGTAATGCTTTGTTGTGGATTCCTAATGATGAGAATGACGCAGATGTAGCTAGGAAATTTTGTCGTTCTAAGGGGAACACAATAGAGGGTGGAACCTCGGAAATACAGCTAAATATAATTGCAAAACGAGTACTAAATCTTCCATCTTAAATAAAATACTATGGCACTAATTTTAACCGAGGAGCAGAAAATGCTCAAAGAATCAGCAATGGAGTTTATGACCACTAACTCCCCTTTGGAAAGCTTTAGAGAACTTAGAGATAATAATTACAAGACTTATGATCCAAAAGTTTGGGAAGGTTTTGTTGAGATGGGATGGACAGCTTTAACAATTCCTGAGAACTATGGAGGCTTAGAATTTGGGTATACTGGGCTGGGTCAAATTCTTGAGGAAACGGGTAAGACTCTAACTAAGTCTCCTTTAATATCTTCAATTTTATTATCTGCTACAGCCTTTAGGCTATCAGATAACGAAACTTTAAAATCCAAATGGCTTCCTGAATTGATGAATGGAAAAACACTAATGAGTTTTGCGCTTGATGAAAAATCATTTTTCGATCCTAACATTATTGAATCAAATGCAAAACTTTCTGGAGAAAGTTTTATTATTAATGGAGAAAAAAAGATGGTAATCGATGCTTGTAATTCTGATTTTTTGATTGTTGTTGCTAATTTAAATAATGCAACAAGTCTTTTTCTTGTTGATTCGAAATCAAAAGGAATTGATATTAAAACAGATATTTTGATGGATACTGGAAGTTACTCTTCAATATCGTTTGATAATGTTTCTGTACCTTTAAAAAACCAACTTGATATTGAAGTCGAAGGAAAAGAGATACTTAAATCGATACTTGAAATTGGAGCAATAGGACTTTCTTGTGAAATGTTAGGAAGTGTTCAAGCTGCATTTGACCAAACAATGAATTATATTAAGGAAAGGCAACAATTTGGAGTTAAAATAGGATCATACCAAGGCCTACAACACAGAGCAGCTAATCTTTTTTGTGAGATTGAACTATGTAAGTCTGTTGTTTTAAAAGCGTTACAATCCATTGATGACAATAACGAGAATCTTTCAAACTATGCGCATTTGGCTAAAGCTAAATTGGGAGAAGTATTAAAACTCACCTCAAATGAAGCCATTCAAATGCACGGTGGAATTGGGGTTACAGACGATGTTAATATTGGATTCTACTTAAAAAGAGCAAGAGTAATTCAGCGTCTTTTAGGAGATACAAATTATCATTTGGAATGTATAGCGAAAGAAAAAGGATATTAATTTAAAAAACTTTTAAAAAACTAAGTTTTTTAGGTAAATAAAAATTTAAATTTTGCTAATCATCCTTATATTTGTGAACACGTTTATAAAAAGTTTTATTATCACCATTTTATCGATTACATATGGCAATTAGTATTGGGAAAGTTTCACAAATTATCGGCCCCGTAGTCGATGTTGATTTTTCGGGAGAAAACAATATACTTCCTAAAATTTATGATTCATTAGAAATTAAAAAAAAGGATGGGAGTATTTTAGTTCTTGAGGTCCAATCTCATATTGGGGAAGATACTGTTAGAACAGTATCAATGGATTCAACAGATGGACTAAGTAGAGGAATTGAGGTAGTTGCAACTGGAAACCCAATCCAAATGCCAGTTGGAGAGGAAATATATGGAAGATTGTTTAACGTAATTGGAGATGCAATTGATGGGCTAGGTAATCTTCCCAAGACAGGTCAAGATGGACTTTCAATTCATAGAGAAGCTCCTGCTTTTGATGAGCTATCTACAGCAACTGAAGTTCTTTTTACTGGAATTAAAGTAATTGATTTAATTGAGCCGTATGCAAAAGGTGGAAAAATTGGTTTATTTGGTGGAGCGGGTGTAGGTAAAACAGTTTTAATTCAAGAACTAATTAACAATATAGCCAAGGGACATGGTGGGTTATCGGTTTTTGCGGGTGTAGGAGAAAGAACAAGAGAAGGAAATGACCTTCTAAGGGAAATGCTTGAGTCGGGAATAATCAAGTATGGAGATGATTTTATGCACTCTATGGAAGAGGGTGGATGGGATTTAAAAAAAGTTGATAAATCAGCAATGAAAGAATCTAAGGCTACATTCGTTTTTGGACAAATGAATGAACCTCCTGGCGCTAGAGCTAGAGTTGCTTTGTCAGGACTTACAATTGCTGAATACTTTAGAGATGGCGCAGGGGATGGAAAGGGAAAAGATGTTTTATTTTTTGTTGATAATATTTTTAGATTTACACAAGCAGGATCTGAAGTTTCTGCCTTATTAGGTCGAATGCCTTCAGCAGTTGGATATCAACCGACGTTAGCTACAGAAATGGGGGCAATGCAAGAGAGAATCACCTCCACAAACAAAGGATCTATCACTTCTGTTCAAGCCGTATATGTTCCTGCTGACGATTTAACGGACCCAGCACCAGCTACAACTTTTGCTCACTTAGATGCAACAACAGTTCTTTCGCGTAAAATCTCAGAATTAGGAATCTATCCAGCAGTGGATCCACTTGACTCCACTTCTAGAATACTTACTGCTGATATTTTAGGTGATGAACATTACGATTGCGCTCAACGCGTAAAAGAGCTACTTCAGCGTTATAAAGAACTGCAAGATATTATTGCAATTTTAGGAATGGAAGAATTGTCGGAAGAGGATAAATTAGCTGTGGGAAGAGCCAGAAGAGTTCAGCGTTTTCTTTCTCAGCCTTTTCATGTAGCAGAACAGTTTACTGGAATACCAGGGGTATTGGTTGATATCAAAGAAACTATTAAAGGGTTTAATATGATTATGGATGGAGAGTTAGATCACCTTCCAGAAGCAGCCTTCAACCTTAAAGGTTCGATCGAAGAAGCTATTGAAGCTGGGGATAAAATGTTATCTGAATCATAATGTATTTAGAAATAATATCTCCTGAAGCGAAAATTTTTAGCGGGGAAGTTACTTCGGTATCTGTCCCAGGTTTAAACGGATATTTCCAGATATTAAACAACCACGCCCCAATAGTTTCCACTCTTAAAACTGGAAATGTATTGATTGAAGGAAATCTTGAAATAAGTGATGAGTTTAAAAGTAAATTTGAAAAAGTTGATGGAAAAACTATTTTAAAAATTAAATCTGGCACTATCGAAATGAGCAAAAATAAACTTATTTTGTTGTCAGATTAATCTTTAGATCTTCATGTATTTTTTTCAATATATCTTAGTCGGTCATAAATTAAATCTATTTCCCAACCCCTATACTGTAGAGCAGAAATAAATTTTGCTTTTCTCTTAGACAAGCTAACTCCTTTTGATGATTTCCATATTTTTTCACTCAGACTCTTTAAAGTATCTATGTACTCATCATCATTTATTTCTTCAATAGCAGCTTTAATGTTATAATCACTTACTCTGTGACTTTTTAATTGAAAAATAATTCTTTTTTTACCCCACTTTTTAATTCTAAATTTACCTCTACTAAAGCTTTTGGCAAACCTACTTTCATTTAAATAATTATCTTGAATTAGTCGACTAATTATTTGATCAATCCCAATAGAGATAATATTAATTCCCCTGAGCTTCTCAACAACTTCTTTATGAGATCTTTCCTGATAAGCACAATAGTTTTCTAATAATTTTTGTGCTTCATCAATTGAATAGGATTTTTTATTCACACAACAAAGTTACTTCAAAAAAAAACCACCATAAACAAAATGTTTGTGGTGGTTTAAAATTATGCTCGAAGAGCTTTCTGGTCTTTATCCATAAAGCTATACTTCAAGTAGAGAAATGCATCTCTAGGTACAATTCGTATCCATTTTTTATATTCAAAATACCATTTGAGTTGGATGGATGGAAACCCTTCTTTCAAATAGGATGCAATAAACGGATGGACATGCAAAAAAACATGTTCATTTTTGTATTGCTTGTGCTTAACAACTTTGCTAAGTTCTGTGTTGATTTTATCAATTAAAACAATTGGAGCTTCTACTTCACCATTTATGTTAGGATTAGCTTCTTTCGTTTTAATATTCATCTCTGGTCGCACTCGTTGGCGAGTAATTTGAATTAGACCAAATCGACTAGGCGGTAAAATTTTATGCTTTGTCCGGTCATGACTCATTTCTTCTTTTAAATGCTCAAATAACTTTTTACGATTTTCATTAAAAGACATATCTATGAAATCTACTACTATAATGCCTCCCATATCTCTGAGTCTAAGCTGTCGAGCTATTTCGGATGCAGCAATAATATTAACTTCAAGAGCAGTATTTTCCTGACCTCTTGATTTATTAGAACGATTTCCACTATTAACGTCAATGACGTGAAGAGCTTCCGTGTGTTCTATTACAAGGTAGGCACCGCGTTGCATTGATACTGTTTGTCCAAAAGCAGTTTTAATTTGCCTTTCAACTCCATATTTATCAAAAATTGGTGTTGTTTCAGTATACATTTTAACAATATCTCTCTTTTTGGGTGCAATACTTTCGACATATTCTTTCACTTCGTTAAAAATCTCTGGTTCATCAATATGAATACCAGTGAAGCTGTTATCAAAAATATCACGAAGAATGGAAGAGGATCGATTTATTTCACTCAATACTTTTGTTGGATATTTGTCAATTTTCTGCAATTTCCTGCAAAGGTTTTTCCAACGGTTTAGTAATTGTTGTAAATCTGCATCAAGTTCCGCTACTTTTTGCTCTTGGGCTACGGTACGTATAATGATACCAAAACCCTTTGGCCTTATACTTTGAACTAAACGCTTGAGTCGATTTTTTTCTTTATTTTCTTCTATCTTTTGAGAAATTGATACTCGATCTGAAAAAGGCATAAGAACCATAAATCGGCCCGCCAAGGATAGTTCTGAACTAACTCGAGGACCCTTTGTAGATATTGGCTCTTTTACAACCTGAACTAAAGTCGTGTCTTGACTTTTTAAAATCTCATCAATGTTTCCATCTTTTGATATTTCATTTTCAAATCTAAATCTTTTAAGTAAATAATCTTTGTGTTTACCTGTGGTTATCTGTTTTATAAATTTTAATAAAGAAGGAAGTTTAGGTCCTAAATCATGATAATGTAAGAAGCCATCTTTTTGGTGGCCAACATTTACAAATGCAGCATTAAGTCCTGGAATAGGTTTTCTGATTTTGGCAACAAAAATATCACCTACAGAAAACTTATTATCTTCAACTTCTTTGTTTAGCTCAATTAATTTTCCATCCTTGAGCAGGGCAAAATCAACAGCAGAGGAATTCGATCGGATAATCAGTTCTTTCTTCACTCTGATAATTTTTATAACTACAGCTTTAGAGCTATAGTTGGTTAAACAATAAATTTTCAGGTATTTAACCTGTGCTTTAGATATTTAACTAAAGCGTTTCAAAGAACGTAGGTTTAATATTTTGAGTGCAATACCTGCTGCACTTAAGCTTTTTTATGACGATTCGCTCTTCTGCGTTTTTTTCGCTTGTGAGTAGCAACCTTATGTCTTTTTCGTTTTTTACCGCTGGGCATATATGCTAGCTTTTAATTGTTATTAATTCAGTTATGATACAGCAACCTTGGCTTTAACACTATTCGTAAAAACCTTTGCTGGCTTGAACGCTGGAATGTTGTGGGCAGGTATTTTAACTGCTGTATTTTTTGATATGTTACGTCCAGTTTTTTCTGCACGGGTTTTAATAATAAAACTACCGAAACTACGTAAGTAAACATTTTCTCCGTTTTCTAACGATTGTTTCACCTCAGTCATGAAATTTTCAATAGTCGCTTGAACATCTACTTTGTCTATTCCGAGTTTATCTGAAATATTAGTTACGATATCCGCTTTAGTCATCTTCTTTTGTTTTAAATTATTAATTCATTTAAGGCTAGCAAATATATAAATTAATAACAATCTCTTTGCCATCTTTTTTATATTTAAGTGTCTAAGGTATATTTGAATGTATGATATTTTCCAAAACATTGATGAGTTGGTATAAAATTAACTCAAGAAGCCTTCCTTGGAGAGCTACGAAGGATCCATATAAGATATGGCTCTCTGAGATTATTTTACAGCAAACTAAAATTAAACAAGGACTTCCTTATTACAAGAAGTTTATTAAATCATTTCCAACAATATTTGACCTAGCGCGATCAAAAGAGGAAAATATTTATAAAATGTGGCAAGGTTTGGGTTACTATTCAAGGGCACAAAATCTACATCTAACAGCTAATCGAATAGTAAATGAGTATAATGGAACTTTTCCAAATTCTCATGACGAATTAAAAGGACTTAGAGGAATTGGGGATTATACTGCTAGCGCAATAGCTTCAATATGTTTTGATATTCCCGAAGCCGTTGTTGATGGAAATGTTTTTAGATTTTTAAGTCGATTTTATGGCATTAAAACTCCTATTGATTCAAAAAAAGGTTTTGACACTTTTAAAATTAAAGCGAATAAATTGATGAAAGGCCATTCTCCAGGAGATTTTAACCAGGCATTAATGGATTTTGGATCAATCTGCTGTAAGCCGTTATCGCCTAGTTGTAAAAATTGTGTTTTCTCCAAAAAATGTTATGCTCATAAAAACAAAAAAGTAGAATTTTACCCAATTAAAAAAGGTAAAATAAAAATAAAAACTAGATTTTTTAATTATCTAGTATTTAACAACTCTAAAAATCAAACTGTTTTAGAGCAGATAACATCAAAGGGCATTTGGTATAAGCTCTACCAATTTCCTATGATAGAATCTAAAAAAATCCTCAAAGAACCAACAGGTGAGTTTCAAGAAATAATTAATAAATATTCAAAGGAAACACCAAGTTCAATTAATTCAATTTTCAAAAATCCAATTGAGCACAAACTAAGTCATCAAAAGTTAATTATTCAGTTTTGGAGAGTCAGATTATCGGATAATTCCATACTTCCGTTAGAAAAAGAAAATGCATTTAAATTTCCTGTTCCAGTAGTAATTGAAAAATTTATGGTACAATTTTATAAGACGCTCACTTGATTTTCTATCTTTGATCGTATTGAATCTAAAAATAATTGTATTATGAGTGGGACTTTAAATAAGGTTATGTTAATTGGACACTTAGGAGACGATGTCAAAATGCATTATTTTGATGGGGGAGGCTGTATAGGTAGGTTTCCTCTAGCAACAAATGAAAGTTACACAAACAAATCTTCTGGAGAAAAAGTCACTCAAACTGAATGGCACAACATAATTGTTAGAAATAAAGCTGCAGAGGTTTGCGAAAAGTATATTGGGAAAGGAGATAAAATTTATATTGAAGGTAAGCTTAAAACCAGGAAATGGCAAGATCAGGAAGGTAAAGACAGATATAGCACCGAGATAGTTGTTAATGAATTTACTTTTTTATCTGGAAAAGGGGAAGTTTTGCCTCAAAAAACAGAGATTCCAAATTCAAATCAGGAAACAAGTGATTCTAACAAAGAAGATGACCTTCCTTTTTAAAATCATATTACTATAAAATAATTTATGGACTTGTTCATTATTGTTCAATTCTTCTTATTAATAATCTTGCTGATTCTTTCTGCTTTGGTTTCTGGTTCTGAAATAGCTTTTTTTTCTTTAAGTAATTCCGAAATTGAAAATAATATCGAAGAGAATGATAAAAAAGTCAAAACAATTAAAAATCTTCTTAAAAAACCAAAACGACTCTTAGCTACAATTTTGGTAACGAATAATTTTATAAATATTTCAATAGTTTTAATTTTCGCAAACATTAGTAGAGTCTTTTTTAAAGGAGCCTATAATCCGGTCTTTACATTACTAATTGAAATAGGTTTTGTAACCATAACAATACTTCTATTTGGAGAAATATTACCAAAAGTTTATGCCAATCGTAATCCTCTTAGGTTTGCGAAATTTATGTCTCAGCCAATAAAAATATTAGATTCCTATATTCTTTTTTTCCTGACGTATCCCATGAGTAAAATGACACATTTTTTAGAAAATAGATTTGGAAACCAAAATGAAAACTTTTCTGTTGATCAATTATCTCAAGCCCTAGAGCTAACTTCTGACAAAGAGACAACCAAAGAAGAGCAAAAAATTCTTCAGGAAATTGTAAACTTTGGAAACACAGACACAAAAGAAGTGATGTGTCCACGGATAGACGTGTTTGCATTGTCTAAAAACGAAACTCTGAAAGAAATCATTCCAAAAATTATAGATAAGGGATTTTCAAGAATCCCCATTTTCTCAGACCATCTAGATAAAGTAGAAGGGATTTTGTATGTTAAGGATCTTCTTCCTCACTTTAATAATTTTAAATTTAACTGGACAAAATTATTAAAACAACCTTTTTATGTACCTGAAAACAAAAAATTAGATGATTTACTAACTGAATTTCAACAAAAAAAAATTCATTTAGCTATTGTTGTAGACGAATATGGGGGAACTTCAGGACTTGTAACTCTTGAAGATATTCTTGAAGAAATTGTTGGAGATATAAGTGATGAGTTTGATGATTTGGCATTGAGTTATTCGCAGCTAGATAAACATAATTTTATTTTTGACGGTAAAACAAGCTTGAAAGATTTTTATAAAGCCTTAGACCTAAAGGAAACTAGCTCATTTGACATAATTCGAGCCGACGCAGAAACATTAGCGGGCTTCTTATTGGAAGCTACTCAAGTTATGCCAAAATCAGGAACAAAATTTAAACTTGAAGGATATATTTTTGTAATTGAAACAATCGAAAACAATAGGATTCAAAGAATAAAAGTAACTATTCCACAATAAATGATTAGATATATTTTTTTGATTTTGTTAATTACAAGTTGTACGCAAGTCAAACAACCAAAGCCTAAAGGAAAATTGTCCCTTGACTTTCCAAAACCCTTGTATTCAATAAATAATGTGTCTCCACAATTTAGTTACGAATTCAATAATGTGGCTGAAATAGTTAGATCTTCAAGGGGACAAAATATTTTTTATCCTTGTATGAAGGCGACACTTTATCTTTCATATTCAGTAATTAAAAATAACTTAGACTCACTTCTGAACGACGCATACAAACTACCATCAAAACACTTAAGAAAAGCAAAAGAAATACCCGAAAGAACTTTTATTAATCAAGAAAAAAAGGTTTATGGAACTATGTTTAATGTTATAGGTGATGCTGCTTCTCAAATACAATTTTTCCTAACAGATAGCACCAATAATTTTTTAATTGGCTCATTATATTTCTATGCCAAACCAAATTATGATTCCATATTACCGGCGGTTAAATACATTGAAAGGGATGTTATTAAACTAATTGAAACTTTTGAGTGGAATCAAAATTTAAAAAATAACTTTTAAAATTTCTAATTACATTTATAAAAAAAAATAATAATACTATGAAAAACATATTATTTTCGATTATTGGTCTAAGTTGTTTTAATATTTATTCTCAGAAAGAGTATTTGGATATTTTATCGACTATTGATGAAAATAAAATAAAATATGAAAACACTGCAAATTCAATATGGAATTTGGCAGAGGTTGGTTATCAAGAAAAAGAAAGTAGTAAAATTCTTCAAGAAATTTTAAAAGAAGAGGGGTTTTTAATTGAAAAAGGTGTGGCTGGAATACCCACTGCCTTTGTAGCATCATTTGGATCAGGCTCACCTGAAATAGCCATTTTAGGAGAATATGATGCTCTTCCTGGACTATCTCAAAAAGCAACACCATATAAAATGTCAAATAATGGCAAAGCTGGTCATGCATGTGGTCATCATCTCTTTGGAACAGCTTCTGCAGCAGCAGCAATAGCAATAAAAAAGTATCTAATTATAAATAAAAAAAGTGGAACTGTTAAGTTTTTTGGATGCCCGGCCGAAGAAGGTGGTTCTGGAAAAGTATACATGACTAAGGCTGGATTGTTTAACGATTCTGACATTGCACTTCATTGGCACCCTTCATCATCAAATGGAGCAAGTCCAAAGCCCGCTTTAGCTAATAAGTCAGCCAAATTTAGATTTTATGGAGTTGCAGCTCATGCTGCAGCAGCTCCTGAAAAAGGAAGGTCTGCTTTGGATGCAATCGAGGCTATGAATTCTATGGTTAATATGATGCGTGAGCACGTAGATCAAAGTACTCGTATACATTATGTAATTACAAGGGGAGGTGAAGCTCCAAATGTGGTTCCTGCATTTGCAGAGGTGTATTATTATTCAAGACACCCCAGAAGAGACGAAGTCATCAAGATTTTTGACAGAATTGTAAATGCAGCGAAAGGAGCAGCGATTGGAACAGGAACCACAATGGATTTTGAAATGATTGGTGGAGTTCATGAAGTTCTTCATATTGAATCACTACAAAAACAGGTGCACGAAAACTTAGAAAAAATAGGAGGCTTTAACTATTCTGATAAAGAGCAACAATTTGCTGAAGAAATATCAAAAAGTCTTGGGATAAACCTTAACATGGAATATGTTAAAGGAGTGGAGCCTTATAATCCATCAATTGAAGCTAAAGGATCAGGATCAACTGATGTTGGCGATGTAAGCTTTACCCTTCCTACAGTTGGATTTGGAGCAGCCACATGGGTTCCGGGAACTCCTGCTCATAGCTGGCAAGCTGTTGCAGCTGGAGGAACTAGTATTGGTATCAAAGGAATGCTTATTGCAGCCAAAACAATAGCACTTACTGGAATGCAATTATTAGATAACCCAAAATTAATTGATCAGGCAAAAAAAGAATTTTTTTTAAAAAGAGGTAAAGATTTTAAATACATTCCTTTAATTGGCGAGAGAGAACCAGCTTTAAACTACAGGAACTAATGAATTATAAATTTACAATTTTATTTTTGCTTTTCTTTCAAACTATAATTGGACAAGTTTATGAATGGAAAAATAATGAATCAGGTAATATCGTTACTTATAAAGTCCAAATGGATTCCAATTACCTAATAGAAACAGTTTTTCAAAATAATCCTTCTAAATTTATAAAAACTCAAGGTGGTTTTTATGAATCCAAAGGGGACACACTAATAATTAAACTTGAATTTAATTCAAACTTTATAAATGATAGTATTAATTATTTGAAGTATGTTTTTCCTGACAAAGCAAAAAAGACTTCAAATGTAAAGCAAGAACTCGATGGAAAATGGTTAATGGCAGGGAGGGTAGAGCCTGGCGGTAAAGTAAAAAGAAGGGATACGGGTCGCGCTAGAAAAACTCTAAAATTTTTAAAGAATGGATCTTTTCAATGGACAGCTTTTAACACAGAAACATTTCAATTTTATGGTTGTGGAGGAGGTAAATACTTAGCCGAAAATGGAGAGTATAAAGAATCGATAGACTATTTTTCAAGAGACAACACAAGGTCTGGTCAGACGTTGACTTTTAAATATGATCAAACAGGAAATGACTGGAATCACACTGGTTATAGTAGTAAAGGGAAGCCTTTGCATGAAATTTGGACCTTAAGAATAAAAGAATAATGGAAACACTAAGCGAGCTTTTAAAAATTTTGCATTTGGAAAAAATTAGTGATAAAAAATTCATAGGTCAAAATTACCCTGCCTCTTGGGGAAGAGTTTTTGGAGGTCAAATTTTAGCTCAGTCTCTTCATGCAGCCTATCAAACCGTTCCTAAAGATAGAATTGCTCACTCTTTACATGGCTATTTTATTTTAATGGGAGATATTAACTTACCAGTTGAATACGAAGTTGATAAAATTCGCGATGGTAAAAGCTTTACCACTAGAAGAGTAGTTGCTTATCAAAAGGGAAAAGCAATTTTTAATATGGCAGCATCTTTTCAAAAAGAAGAGATTGGTGTTGATCATCAAATTGATGCACCAAACATTTTACCTCCTGAAGTACTAACAAGTGACATGCAACAGGTTGAATTGATAAAAGATAAGAATCCTAACTATTATAAAAGTTTAAAAAAGGCTCAACTCAAGATGTTTGACATTAAGCCAGTAGAAATAATGTCACATATAGAAACAAAAAATGCTATTCCTTACAGTCACGTTTGGTTAAAAACTAAGGAAAAAGCTCAAATTAGCTTACCAGAAAAGCAACAATTATTAGCATTTTCTTCTGATATAAATTTGGTAGCTACAGCTACTAAGCCTCATAGAGAAATAATTAATCAAAAATCAGTTTTTATTGCAAGTATCGACCATGCAATGTGGTTTCACAGAGATTTTGAAATTGACGATTGGTTATTGTTTGCTGTGGATAGTCCTAGTGCATCGTCTGCTAGAGGGTTTACAAGAGGTAGTATTTTCTCAAAATCTGGAACTTTGGTTGCTTCAGTTACCCAAGAAGGTTTAATTCGATTGAAAAGATAAAATGATTTTAAACCAATATTTTTTTTAATTTTAAACCAAATTAATATTAGAAAGTGAAAAATAATTCATTCAGACCTCTGCCTGATTTTCTTACTATTTCAAAAAGCAAAATAGAAGGGGTTGGAGTCTTTGCCACTGAAAATATTCAGCCAGGAACTGACCTTGGAATGTCTCATGTTTTTGATTCTAGATTTCCAGATGGGTATATTCGATTATCCTTGGGGGGGTTTATAAATCACCATGAAATACCAAATTGTAAAGCAGTAGTTAACAACAAAGATAATGAGATAGGAGATGTTAAACATATAAGGTTACTTACAACAAAAAAAATAATGAAAGGTGAAGAGCTTACAGTAAGGTATATTATAAATGTTTTGGATAATCCTAAATGGGAATATGAATATGAAGTTTCACAATAAAAATCCGCGCACAAGTTCAGTTTAAACATGTACACGGATTAACAAAATCAATCAAACGTCAAAATTTATTTAGACCTTTAAAGATAAATTTTACAATGTTAAGAAAATCCCAACACAGGGTTAAAGTGAAGTTAAAAAATAATTATGTTAAAAATAAAGTCCATTTTCATAGTTTTATTTTTCGCCTCTTGTGGACAAAAACTAGATAAGAGTTTTATTGAAGGAAACCAATTATTTAAAAACTTCGAGAATCTACTTTCTCCTGAGGATTATGCTAAAACTATTTATTTTTATAAAGATCAAAACGGATTATGGAGAGATAAAAATGATTCATTAGTTAATGTCAATATTCCCTATAAGAATGATTATTTTACTTTTAGCAACTCTTTTATCAATCAAAATGAAGGAAATGATAAAGGAACTAATTCAAGATATATTTCAACGTATGAAGATGGAGTTTTAGTAAACGAATACTACGAATTAGACAATTTAATCTTGGATTCAACACCACAACCTAAAAGTATATTTATAGTTTTCTTAAATAAAAATAGAGTAGTTTTTAAATGTCAATTATTTTCAGCTGAAGGGGATTTGCTTAAAGCATCTAACAAGAATTTTCTACAACAGATAAGAAGGGTCAGAGATTAAACTTAAATATGTTAATCAAATTCTTTTTTTAATATAGAGATATGTCTTTTAAGTCGTTCAATATCAAATTCTATTGTTCCATTATAAACACCTCTAATGTATCCTTCGGGATCAACTAAAATGAAGTTTTCTGTGTGAATAAAATCTGATTTATTTTGATTTTTAAAATAGTTTTCATCAGCAAAATATCCATTTCTAGCAATACTATATACTTTTTCTTTATCCCCCGTTAATAGGTTCCATTTATAGGAATCTACATTATTAGCTATCGAATAGTTCTTTAGTTGATCTACTTTGTCAATCCAGGGCATTACAGAAAAAGAAACCAGTTTAATAATTGAGTCAGACTTGTAATACTGTTGAATATTGTACATATTCTTAGTTAGTTTGGGGCAAATACCAGGGCATGTTGTGAAAAAAAAATCTGCTATTTGAATTGTACCTTTATAATCATCATTCGTTATAATTTTACCATTCTGATTTTTAAACGAAAATGGTGGGACTAAATGGGTTTTTATTTCCCAATCAGGAGTAAGTTCAGGGGTATTAAAATATGGCAAATAACCAGAGGTCATATTTTTTTCACCATTTGTTAGACTAGATTGATTATTTGAATTACAAACAAACAAAAAACAAACAAAAAACATCAATATAAAAACACGCATAAATCTAATTATTCTTTAACTCTAAGTAAGAAACTCCTTCACATTTTTTTAAACCAATTAAGCCAAATCGTTCTCCATTAACAACAAAATAATTTGCTCTTATTGATCCGTCATTCCTCCACAATTTTTGAGAGCCACTTTCTTTTCCATTAACATAATTAAATATTTTGTAGATGGCTCCGGAAAGAAACCACTCTTTTACTGAACCATTATATTCCCCCTTTTGATTAAAAAAATATTTATATTTTGGATTTCCATTTTCCCAGTACCCGATATGTTCATTTATTTTTACACCTTTTGAATACCATCTTATTGATGCAATAGTCCCAGAAATATACCAATAATTTTCAAGGCCATGTTTTAGCCCGTTCGAGTAAAGGGTTTCATTTTTTTTAATTTTGCTGTCATTGTAAAATCCAACTAAATTCCCTGAAAATTTTTTATTTTCATAGAAGAGAACACCGTTTTTAATTTCAATACTCCCATTATTTTCATCAATAATTAATGACTTTTCTTGGCAAGAAAGTAGAATTAAAACTGCTATTAGCTTTAAATAATTCACCTAATTAGATATATTTCCAGGGGTTCCATAAAATCCACTTCCATTGATATATGGATCATCACTAGTTACATGATAGTGGTATATTCCATCTGGAAAATCACTTGTAGTTCCAATGTGTCCATGATATAAATCAAGATCAGAACTTGACAATATCTGTCCATTTTCAAGAGGCCCATAAACAGGAAATCCATCCGCTAATATTCCTAGAAAAGCATCTTGTCCAAATTGATCAGTTAAGTACTTCGGTTCGATATGATAGTGGTAGGCTCCTTGAGGCTGAGGGTGCCCCAACCACTGGTCAAAGCTATTAATTTCTCTGGTCAATGGTTGGTCTGGCCCTGCGTATTGATTGTAAAAAACAACTCCATTTCTGGACACACCCATTGCTCCTAGTGGTGTTGGACTGTGAATGGATGCTTCAGAAGGGTAAAGTGGTATAGAGAAAGTTATATTTTGAGATAAAATCCTATTGGGGTTTAAATTAAAATCTGGATTTGAACCAGTATAATTTTCATGCAATGAATTATTCTCATCCCAATAAGGACTTGTATGATTTGGAAGATCATCAGTCGTAAATACAACACTGTTTGAAAGTAATTGATAGTTCAAGCCAGTACCTTCAAATTTTGAAAGGACAGGAGTTATATTGTAATTCGTGAGGAGATTTTCCTCCTTGGACCCATTGTCCGAACTGGAACAATTATAGATTAAAAAGACTAATATTAAAAAATAAATATTTTTTGTTTTAACAACAAATGAAAACATAATTATAAAAATTAATAAATTTAAATTTTTTGTGGATTTTTAAAATTACTCTCTTTTAACTTATATTTATATAAATACGAAATATTTTAACAGCATATTTTATATTAAAAAAATATTTATGAATTCAAACACTCCAATTGTCCCATGTTTAATTGGAAATTCATGGGAAATAATACAGACTGATAAATATACAAATGTTTTCAACCCAGCAACTGAAAGCATAATAGCCAGGACCCCGATGTGTAATTCTAAATTAGTTGAAAAAGCAATTGATTCTGCAAAGAAAGCTTTTGTTGGTTGGTCAAAAGAGCCAGCTACGAGTCGAGCTAGTATACTTTTCAATTATAGAACCCTTATCAAGGAAAATTTTGAAGAGATAGCAAGGCTAATTTCAACTGAAAACGGTAAAACTATTTCAGAGGCTAGAGGAGATATTCAAAGGGGATTTGAAGTTGTTGAGTTTGCCTGTGGAATCGCCGAACATCAAAAAGGAGAATCTCTAAATCAAATTGCTGAAAATATTGATGCCTTAAGTTCAAGAGAACCATTAGGTGTTTGCGCGGGAATAAGTCCTTTCAATTTTCCGGCAATGGTACCTATGTGGATGTTTCCCATTGCCTTAGCTTGTGGAAATACATTTATTTTAAAGCCAAGTGAAAAAGTTCCTTTAACAGCAGTTAGGCTTACAGAACTACTTCAAGAAGCTGGATTACCTCAAGGTGTAATGAATTTAGTTCACGGAGGGAAAGAGGTGGTAGACACTTTATGTAGTCATCCAGATATATCGGCTATTAGTTTTGTCGGATCCTCTACAATAGCAAAGTATGTATACTCTCTCGGAAGTCAAAATGGAAAAAGAGTTCAAGCAGGAGGTGCAGCTAAAAACGCCTTAGTTGTAATGCCAGACGCTGATCCGGAATCTACATTAAGAGCAGTAATGAGTGCTTCTTTTGGATGTGCAGGTCAGAGATGTATGGCTGGATCTCTTTTAATAGGAGTAGGAGGTATAGGCGAGTCTTTAAAAGAAAAAATAGTATTTGAAATGGATAATCTTAAGGTGGGAAATCCGCTTAAAGATTTGGAGACAAACATGGGTCCTGTTATTGATAAAAATTCACAGTTAAGAATAGCGGAAGTAATTAACAAAGTATCCAAAGAAGCAAAATTAGCTAGAGATGGGAGAGATCTTATCAATAATAATGGGTTTTTTATTGGACCTACACTTTTCACAGACGTAAATCCAAAAAACACAATTTTCAAACAAGAAGTTTTTGGACCTGTTTTATCAATGATGAACCCTAAAAACCTTGAACAAGCAATTTCATGGACTAATCAATTGAATTATGGAAATGGAGCTAGTATTTTTACTCAAAGCGGAGCTGCAGCAAAAGAATTCAGATCAAATATCCAGTGTGGAATGATTGGAGTTAATGTAGGGGTTCCAGCACCAATGTCAATGTTTCCTTTTTCTGGATGGAACGATTCTTTTTATGGTGATCTTCACATGCAGGGTAATGAAGGAATACAATTTTACACAAGACATAAAGTTACTCTTTCTAGATGGGATAATACTTACGAAAATAAATCTGGCTGGTAATATTTTAAAATATTTCAATAAAATTCTTTATCATCTATTGTTTAGAAGGCATCCTCAGTTGAATTATAATTGAAGATAAGACCGTAATTAACCCAATTAAGATTATTGAAAATTGAATTCCGAAAAAGTCAGCGGTAATCCCTGATATTATAGCTCCAACAGCATATCCTAAATCTCTCCAAAGTCTAAAAGCACCAATACTTTCTGCTCTTTGTAGTGGGGAAGATTCTTCTGCAATGGCAGTTAAAAAAGTTGGATACACTATAGCAGTTCCAATACCAAGTAGTATGCTTAAAAAAAGAAGTATTGAAAAATTGTTTACAAATGGTAAGAATAAAATTGAAATACCTTGCAGAAGCATGCCCCAAAACAGCATCTTTTTTTTAGAGTAAAAATCTGACATTTTCCCAGTAAACAACTGACCAATTCCCCAAAAAGTTGGATAAGCAGCTGCTATTAAACCAATTTCTTCTGTATTTAAATTTATTGACAATAAAAGAATTGGAAGTAATCCCCATATCATACCATCGTTAAGATTGTTTATTAAGCCTGCTTGAGTTACAGAGCTGAGTGTTTTGTTTTTAAATGTTGTTTCAATAAAAACATTTTCAACTGAATTTGATTTGTTTGTTTTTGTTTCAATTTCAATAAATGATTTAGTTTCTTTAACAAACAAAATAGTAGTCAAAAGACCTGATATTGCAACAAATATCCCAATGTAAAAAGGATAGGGTGTTATACCATATTTATTGGCAATAAATCCACTTAAATAAGCTGTTATTCCTACTGCAAAATAACCTGAAAATTCATTTAAACCCATAGCAAAGCCTCTGTCTTTTTCACCCACTAGATCTATCTTCATATTAACTGTACTACTCCATGTAAGACCTTGATTTATCCCTAAAAGAATGTTTGCAAAAACAACCCAACCCCACAAATTCGCATTAATTAAAATTAAAGGAACTGGTATCGCAAATAACCACCCAATAATTAATAATTTCTTTCTCCCTAAAAAGTTAGCTAATTTTCCAAAAGCGAAGTTTGTAAGTGCCTTGGTTATTCCAAAAGCAATTATAAAAGAAAGAATAGCAGATTTTGAAGAAATATTAAAGTTTTCAGAAGCAAACTGAGGGATGATCGTTCTTTCTATTCCTATCATTCCTCCAACAAAAGCATTGACAACTAGTAATAAAATAAATTGAGGTAAGTTTTCTTTTAAGCCAAGTTTTTCTGTTTTATGAATCAAAATTGAGTGTTATATTTTAAAAAATTGAAGGAATATTAAATCACATTGGAATAAAACCTGAAATATAATACCCTATTTCATCATCTGCTATCATTTCAACCATATCAAAAAATGATTCTTTTGGATATCCGTACTCAAAGTCATATTCAACTTTTAACGAGAATGGCTCTTGGATAATTCGTTTCTCAATTTCATCAAATAATTTATTTATAGTTAACGGCAAACCCTCATAGCCCCATTCATCATTTCCAGCTACTGAATCGAGAGTATTTTCATTTACAGTAACATGATAAGGCTCAGAATTTACACAAAAACAGCTAACTCTGAAGCTCATTGCATAGGAAGTGATGTTGGAATCCATCCACTTTTTCTTATTTAAATTAAGGTCATCAAGAGCAGAACAAATTTTTTCAGAAAACTCACATTCTATTTTTGTTTCGTTTTTTGAGCAATTCAGAAGAACAAAGCATAAAAAAAAAGCTAAAGTTTTTCTCATAAAACAAAGATGAAATAATTTTTTAAATACTTTATTGGAATAGCTTACAAATATATATTTACAGATTAAAGTGATTAAATAATGAAAAAATATATTTTAAAAGTCTAATTGATTCAGGAAAGCTAGTTTTAATTGGTAATGTGATTGGGAGAAAAGAAATTGAGGCAGTTTATACAACCAAAAAAGAAAGAAATTTACTTAACGATAGAAGTTATTATATAACTTTGAGAGTAATGAATATAACTAATTTAATCATTTATTCTTTCTGAGAAAAAAAAGTATTGATTTAACTAATTGACCAGTTGGATTATGAGATATAAAACGCATCCTACTTTTATTGCCAAGTGCTTTCATTTACAAAAGATTTTAAATTTTGCGCAAAGGTAAGGTTAAACAAATAATGATAATAATTAAATGATTGAAATATTTAAAAAAAATTAGATAGAAAATTTAGTTATTTTTTCTCTCTGAAAATAACTTCTTTTTTTCTTTGGAACTTCTAAATGATTTGTTAACTGAAATCTTTTTGATTAATAGAGAGCCAGAATTAACAGAACCTCTAGTGGAAAGATTTTTATTAGAAGAATTAGGATAATTTGACTGAACTATCTTTTTTGGTTTTGAATGTGAATTAGATAAATCCAATGCTTTGGATTTTGATGAACTCACAATATTACTTTTTATGTTTTTTGGTTTTGGCTTAAGACTTGACCAAGAAGAATTATCAGAAGGCTTAATTACTCTCCAGTTTTTAGAGTAAAACTTTTCAGATTTAGCTG
>TARA_B110000444_G_scaffold190471_1_pt1 | contig 25856 bp, 33 predicted proteins | sample TARA_B110000444 | Tara Oceans TARA_B110000444 (sample SAMEA4398370) | marine metagenome | biome: Polar Biome; feature: [SRF] surface water layer (ENVO:00010504); material: water (ENVO:00002006), including particulate matter (ENVO:01000060) such as... | depth 5 m | reverse complement strand
TCTGATGATGAGGAAGAATCTGATGATGAGGAAGAATCTGATGATGAAGAGTCTGATGAAGAGTCTGATGATGATGAAGAGGATGCAATCGACGTAGGAGATTGGGTTGGAGTTGAAGTCGATGGGGAAGAGATCTTTGGAGAAATCATTGAATTTGATGACGAAGAAGATACTGTGACAATCGAGACCGAAGACGGTGACGAAGTAACAGCGAACCAAGAAGACATGTTCCTCGATGATGAAGACGACGAGTGATTTTATGTCCGATAAGCTAGACGCTTTAGTTGGAAAAGAATCATGCCCAGTATGTGGCACAATCTCGCAAAAAGGCACCAGCAGATGCCCAGAGTGTGGCACATTTCACTCTGGAGTACACTTAGAAGAAAGGCCAGCTCCAAGTCCTGAAGAAAGAATTAACTCAAGAGATGTTAACCCTTTAGATTATTCAATAAATCCAGATTCGGCAATAGCGGATGAGGATTTTGAAGGAGACGATACCACAGTAAAAAACTGGAGTGGAGGGGCAACTGATTTCTCATTTGTTGATGATGAACCGGTAAAGGTTCGTGAAGTTGAAATCCCAAAATCCGAAGAAATCGAGTCAGATTGATTTATTCCTAAATGCTAATTGAATAGCGATTAGCCATTAATCATTAATTAGTTATTGCAAGGTGGGCTCGGCCAGAATTGAACTGGCGATCTTTGCCATGTCAAGGCAACGTCATAACCCCTAGACCACGAGCCCTTGCAAGTTGTCCACTTTGATTCGGTATATATCCGAATCGGTAGCGAATCAAGAAACAATCTTGGAAATTTTACCAGTACAGCCTTCTTGAGAGCAAAACCCACCACAACGTGTGCGGCCATTGCTCATCACAATCATCTTACCATCCTTGATGGGACCATAGGTCTTGCATTTCAAACAGAATCCGCTGACTTTAGCCATAAGGAACGTGTTCTCCGTGGATAATCTTAGTAATGAATACTGTGATTTGTTTATCATTTCAAAAATAATGGTTTTTTGTCAAAATACCCCCCCCTCCAAGGGGTAAAATAGCAAAAGTTGCAAAAAAACAGCCATAAAGAGTGTACTGCAAGCCTTGCAGATGTAGCTTGACAAAACCGTTGTCGCATAATGTATGTTATGCGACAACTAGTGGGTCTCCAAATCGACATCATCGGGATTAAGTGCGAAAATCCCAACCAAAGGGGGTCCACCAAGTAAGGATTCGATACCACCATCCCTAGAATCTAACTCTTCTGCGATTCTTTTTGCACTACGATGCCAAGAATCTTCATTATCATAAATCGCCTGAAGTAAAAACATTGGTTGACCATCAATCGATCTTGAAACCCAGGCCCTTACACAACCCTCCGTCCTTCTACGCATTTCTTGCCTAGCTTCCAACATACGCTGCAATCTGGCGTCTACACCTTTGCGTGCAGAACACACTACAGTTTCCAACCAGTACGGTTTTAATGATTTCATATTAATCCCTACTTAATTTACGTTTAGTGAAAAATCATCTCGCCTTCAAGCATAGTAGCTGCAAATGGTGAATGGCCAGGTTGCAAACACCATGATTGCCACCAGGGTCCATCTAAAATATTCAGATTAGCAATTCCACCTTCTTTGATCTGACCATGTACTAATCCCGAAGGGTGGGGAGTAGTGAGTGCTGAATTGCGAGTACATGCTGCTAGAGCAATGATTGGCGGTATTTCATTACGTTGAACTAATATCGAGCCAATGAATGGTAAACTCAAGGTTCGACAATTAGGATTGAAGTCTGAAGCAATAGTCCATGCCCACTCATTTTCAATACATTTTGAAAATGGAGGGTATTCCTCACCCATAGAATAAGGGGTGCCTGGTAAGAAACCCGCATTGACTCCAGATGCGTGCATTGCAGCTCTATCATCATCGTTGGTGTAGTGTGCGTGGTCCGCTGTTGATACTTTCAAATCTGCAGCTAATGCCCCACCACCCCCATCAACAAATTCATCGATATGTATTCGTAAATCAAGACCACCTACTCTGCTGGCTTTCAGAATTTCTTCACTTTGTTCAACACTAAACCACCCCGGCTCACAAAATACATCTGCGCTTCGGGCAATACCCTGTTCCAAAACTGCAGGAAGTTGTTCGGATAATATTTCTTCGAAATATGAATCAATCGAGTTATCCATCGGTGCTGCATGGGCACCCAGCCATGTTAGATCCAATGACGGAAGCCTTTCAATTGCGCTTATTCCTTCTGCTATCGATAATAGACGCAACTCTGATTCAGTATCAAGACCGTACCCCGATTTAGCCTCAAGATGGGTTGTGCCGTTACGTAATGACTCGCGCATTCGTTCGATTCCCAAATGTGCTAATTCGGAATCAGAAGCAGTTCTAGTTGGAATAACAGTGGCTGCGATTCCTCCACCTCGTTGAGAGATTTCACGGTAACTAAGTCCCTGTTGTTTCCATGAAACTTCCCGACTTCTGTCACCACTCCACAATAAATGGGTGTGTGAATCAACAAGGCCAGGAATTACCGCCTTACCTTCTAAATCTAGTATTTCAACCTGTGAATATTCAGAAAGTAGTTCTTCGGTTGGACCTATTTTTTCAATGACAAATCCATCTATCAAAATAGCCAAACCGGCCTCAGAAACATATGCACTTTCATCAGTAACATTACCAATAATTGGACCATCGCCAGCCATGTGGGCGATAGGCCCGGCATTGATGAGGAGCCTTTGCATATCTTGGCGAGTATGTAACCGTTAGATAGTATATGCGACAGGAAGAGATGATGGCAGGTGATTGGGTTCTCGGTATTGAATCGACCGCACATACCTTTTCGTTTGGATTGGTAGATGGTAAAGGAAGTCCTAAGCCATCTGCATCTGACACACTACGTCCAACTGAAGGTGGCATACATCCAAGAGAGGCTGCAGACCATCATGTCGAGTTATCCTCTGTTTTGTTAAACAGAATTCTTTGTGATAATGATTTGAAAACTTCAGATATTGGAGCCGTTGCATATTCGCAAGGGCCAGGGATGGGAGCATGCTTGCGAACAGGTGCGGCTGCTGCAAGGGCGATTTCATCTCATCTTGATGTTCCATTAATTGGCGTAAATCACTGTGTTGCCCATATTGAAATTGGAAGAGAACAGTGCGGATGTGATGATCCGATTTTGCTATACGTAAGTGGTGGCAACACTCAGGTTATTGCCAGATTGGATGGCAGATATCGTGTGTTGGGAGAGACTCTCGATATAGGAATTGGGAATATGCTTGACAAATTCGCAAGGAACCATGGTATTCCGTTCCCTGGTGGTCCAGTTATCGAGAAAAAGGCCCTTGAATATTTGTCAAAAAACCCAAACCCGTCATTGCGAGGTTTGGAATTACCATATGCAGTTCATGGAATGGACTTGGCGTTCTCAGGTTTGATGAGTTCTGCAAACAAATTGGTTAGTCAAGGTATGCCATTTGAGGCGGTTTGCTGGAGTTTACAAGAACATGCATTTGCGGCATGCATAGAAGTTGCTGAAAGAGCGCTTGCTCATACGGGTAAGACTGAGATTCTTCTAGGCGGTGGAGTTGCATGTAATCAGAGATTGCGCGACATGTCTAGCATAATGTGCAGTGAAAGAGATGCAAGTAGTCACTGTCCTCCACGTATGTATTGTATTGACAATGGTACAATGATTGCAAGACTGGGATGGCTTGAAATTAATAGTGGAAGAGTAACATCACTCATAGAATCAGGCATAGACCAAGAAATGCGAACAGACCAAACACCCATTTCGTGGGCTTGAGGGGATGCCAAGGGTTATGAGAGGCGGATAAGCCGCAACATTATGAACGGGCGAAGGCGCAAGGATGAGCCATTCAATCCATTTGCACCAAACGCTAGTCAGAAGTCCCGTGAAAGGAAGGAAAGGACCCAACGTCCACCTCCACGTACAAAGACTCCAGAGCCAGTCAAACAGTCAGATGACTTGGCAGCAAAGCAAAAAACGGCTATTGAAGCTTTGAAGCGAAAGAAGGAACTTGAAGAAAAGAAAGCTGCTGAAAAGGTTGCGCAAAATGTTGCGCAAAGTGTTGAACCAGTGGTACGAAAGAATCCTTCACCTCAGCCGAAGCAAGCCCCAAAGACTTCAATTAAAAAGCCAGATAGTAGGGAAGATAGGCTCGCTGCATTGCGCGCCAAGTCTGCAGCCACTGCACAATTTGCTAAAGATGCAAAAGATGCAAAGAAAGTTGGAGATATTGAAGAACTCGTAGTAGAAGTGGAAAAAATTGAAGCAAAACCTGCCGTTGAAATCGAGATCGTACCTGAAGAAGTTATTACTCCAGAGGTTGTAGTTGAAACTTCTACATCAAATGTATTCAAGACAATTAAAACCGAAAAGAAAAAGGTTGACAGAAGGCCAAAAAGAAGGCGCCATGACAAAAAGGGTGGCGGAAGACAACCACAGTCAAGAAAATTAGATCGTCGCAAATATCTAGAATACAAATACGTCGCAAAAGATTTGCTAGACAATGAAGCTATTAGTGAAGAACACAGGTCAAATGTCTTGGGACAGATTTGGGCTAAGGGCGAACGTATAGGAGTGTCTGAGGCAATCGAATTCATTACTCAAAAAGAAGAAGAACTGATTATACCTGCAGAAGTTGCAGATGAGTTTAGAAAAATCGTAAAGAGATATACGACTAAGAGATGATAAATATGTCAGAAGTAAAAGATAACAAAGTTGCTAGCGTGCATTATACCGGAACTTTACCAGATAGCGGTGAAGTGTTTGACTCAAGCGAGGGAAGAGACCCACTAACATTCCTAGTAGGTCATAAGAACATGATACCTGGTTTCGAACGTGAATTGATGGGCGCAAAGGTTGGAGATAAAGTTGAATTCACACTATCGGCTGAAGAGGCATACGGTGAACACAATCCCGATGCGATTCAACAAGTACCTACCGACATGTTTGGCGACATCACCCCTGAAGTTGGAATGACATTGAATAGCGATATGGGACCATTCAGAGTTACAGTTGTAACAGCAGAATCCGTTACTGTAGATTTCAATCATGCATTAGCAGGCCAAGCATTAACCTTCAATGTTGAAGTTGTCGAACTACGCGATGCATCTGAAGAAGAGATTAGTCATGGGCATGCTCATGGACCCGGCGGGCAAAACCACTGATGGAGACATCAATATGGCAAGCCAGCGAAGAGATGACTGGCGGACTCTCGGAGGTATTGAGGTTCCGAAAATAGCAGGACCTGATGTTTCAGGTACACCTCCTTACACCAGAGGAATTCACAACACAATGTATCGGTCCAGACTATGGACAATGCGGCAGTATGCAGGATTTAGCAGTGCAGAAGCAACTAATGAAAGATTCAAATTATTACTTGAAAGGGGACAAAAAGGCCTTTCAGTGGCTTTTGATCTTCCGACACAACTTGGGCTAGATGCTGATGATGAGATGAGTGAAGGCGAAGTTGGAAAAGTTGGAGTGTCTATTTCGTGTTTAGATGACATGAGGATATTATTTTCAGGAATTCCTTTGGATAAAGTTTCAACATCAATGACTATCAATGCTCCTGCAATGGTGTTACTAGCGATGTATGTTGCTGTTGCAGAAGAAAATGGAGTGAGTAGTTCACAGGTCAAGGGTACTATTCAAAATGACATTTTGAAGGAGTATATTGCTAGAGGCACGCATATATTCCCACCAGAACCATCAATGCGGCTGATTACAGATATCTTTGAATATTGCGCAGAAGAGATACCCGAATGGAATACAATTTCTATATCGGGATACCACATTAGAGAAGCAGGCTCCACTGCAATTCAAGAAGTTGCATTTACAATTGCTAATGCATTGGCTTACGTCGAGGCTGCTGTTGAAAAGGGGCTAGACATAGACACATTCGGCCCAAGGCTTTCATTCTTCTTTAATTGTCATAATGACTTCTTTGAAGAAGCAAGTAAATTCAGAGCTGCTAGGAAATTATGGTATGACTTGATTACCGAAAGATATGCTCCTAAAAATCCCAAAAGCGCAATGCTAAGATTCCACACCCAGGTTGCAGGAGTATCCCTAACCGCTCAGCAGCCAATGAATAACATAGCCAGAGTAACAATCCAAGCCCTCGCCGCAGTATGTGGGGGCACACAGAGCTTACACACGAACTCGTATGATGAGGCATTGGGATTGCCAACAGAAGAAAGTGCTACTGTAGCCCTTAGAACTCAACAAATTATTGCTGAAGAAAGTGGAGCCGCAAATGTTGTTGACCCGCTGGGTGGATCTCACCTAGTAGAGATGCTAACAGATGAAATATATGAGAAATCAAAATCCAAGATTTTCGAAATCGAGAAGATGGGTGGGGCTATGAAGTCCATTGAAGCTGGATTCCAACAAAGAGAAATTCACGAAGCCGCGTGGGACCACTTGAATCAAGTTGAATCTGGAGATAGAAAGATTGTAGGCGTCAATCATGGAGTTCTCGAAGAAGAAAAGATGCCTCCGGTTTTGAAACCAGATGCAGACTTAGGAATGCGACAGAAAGAGAAATTAGCCATTATACGCAAAAACCGAAATGGTGAAGCTGTTGAGGAGTCCCTTACTGCTATTCGAGTTGAGGCTGCAAATGAAACCAACTTATTCCCATTAGTAATTGAGGCATTGAAGCACGACTGCACCCTAGGTGAAATTATTTCTGCCATGAAAGATGAATTTGGAACTTACATGGCTCCAAGCGGTTTTTAGGTGATTGAATGAAGATATATCTCGACCATATTGGAATTGCATGTGACAATTTAGATGAATCGTCTGCATTCTGGAAACTTATTGGCTTGACACAAGGTGAATCTGATGAGGTCGTTGAAGAACAGGGCGTTAAGACAAGGTTTTTCTCAACTAGCGAGAATGATCCAGGGACACCGATGGTTGAACTCCTTGAACCAACTAGTAGTGATACCCCGATTGGTAAATTTTTGGCAAAAAGAGGACCTGGTATCCAACAGTTGTGCTTTAGGGTAGAAGATTTGGAATCTATGATCTCACTATTACTCGAAAATAATGTTACCATGATCGATGAGGTACCTAGAAAAGGTTCCCATGGAGCATTAATCGCTTTTGTACATCCTAAAAGTACAGGTGGAGTACTTGTAGAATTGGCTCAAAAATAATCTCGCTAATATCCTAATCAATTGATTATGGCATTTTTGATTATCTTACTTGGACAATACTGTTCAATCAGAACATTGAGCCACTGTTATGGGCGGACCTCTATTGACACTGACCGGGGTCGCTAAGAACTTCGGTGAAGTTGAAGCTTTGACCCATGTCGACTTGGAAATAAATCCAGGTCAGGTAATTGGATTAGTTGGCGGCAATGGGGCTGGGAAAACAACATTACTTCGACTTATGGCAGGGGTAATGGAGCCATCAAACGGTTCGATTTTATTTGGTACCAAACCGGTATCGACGATGCGAGCAAAATTGGGTGTTGTACCTGAATCCACCGGTTTGTATTCTAGACTGACAGCTTGGGAGAACATTCGATACCATTCACGTATGTACGGCATATCTGATGAAGTCGCGTGGAATAGAGTATCACATTTTGCAAACCGCCTAGAGATCACTGAATCATTGTCAAGGCATACGAAAGGATTCAGCCGTGGGATGAGGCAAAAAACAGCATTATTACGAGCACTCGCACACGGCCCTGACATTCTATTATTGGATGAGCCAACAGCAGGGTTAGACGTTACAAGTGCGAGAACTGTGCGTTCATTGGTAGGTCAATTAAGAGATGAAGGTGGAACGGTAATTTACAGTACACACCATTTGGCAGAAGCACAGCAAGTATGTGACAGAATAATAATTGTACACAATGGTACAATTAGGGCAGATGGTTCGCCTTCAGACTTACTAGAGATGACAGGAGATACCACTCTCGAGAATGCATATGTTTCATTGACGTCAGACAAAGCAAGGCCCAGAAATGAAGACAAATCGAAAGACGGGCGTTTGGCTAAATGGTGGAGAAGGTTCCTAACAGGAAGTACACCAGAACTCAAAGAGGTGGGAGAAGATGAATAATTCATGGCGCTTCATTTCCACCATCGCAAAGAAGGAGATAATTGAGTTTGTAAGAGATTGGAGGACATTAATTGCTCTTATCGTGATACCTCTATTGATATTCCCTGCACTATTCATAGCTTTACCATTACTACTACAGTCTGAAGCGGCAGAACTTGATGCGCTAGAGTTAGATGTAATTTGGCAAGGAGACATCAATGAAGAGTTGGAAATGGCTTTCAATGAATCCGGGTTGAATGTAACCTTCGAAGCAATGCCTGGTGGACTAAACAATTTATCGGACACGGGAGAAGAGGATGATAGATTACGAACTGAGGGCATTGAGGCAATATTCAGGCTATCACAAAACGAAACAGAATGGCGCTTTTCAATACTTTATCTATCTACGAGTGAAGCATCAAATGAAGCACGAAACAGAATCTTAATCGATATTTCAGCATGGGAAAGTGACGTAGTTAACGGTACTCTAGTTGAGGCTGGACTGGACCCTGAAACTACATTGGACCCAGTTATTTGGGATGGCGATGTTTCGAGTGCAGATGCCGCTACAAAAGGTGAACAAGCCGGTTTAGTACTCTCGATGTTCATACCGATGGTTATTGCCATATGGACAGCCTCTAGTGCCATCCAACCCTCGATAGACATGACTGCTGGAGAAAGGGAGAGAGGCACTCTTGAAGCATTGTTATGCTTACCATGCTCTCGAATGCAACTACTAGCTGGGAAATGGTTGGCTGTTGCCACCATCACCAGTGCTGGAGTTGCTATGCAAATTGGAGGGTTGTTATTTGCAATTTCGTTCTTAGCCTCATCCTCAATTATTGGAATGCCTACAATTTCACTGACAAGTATGCTGCTATTGCTAAGCGCAGTAATTATATTTGCAATAATGGTGGTAGCATTTGAACTTGCATTGGCCATGAAGGCACACAGTGTGAAAGAAGCAGGATCTTTACTTGGTCCAGCGATATTGTTCATTATTTTCCCAGCACTATTTACCCAGGTAATCAATCTTGATGGAATTGAATCTTGGTGGTTTGCAATACCATTGGTAAATATTCTACTAGCATTGAGGGAACTACTACTTGACAGAATCATTGTTGAACATATTGTAGTCTGGCTACTTTCAAGTATATTCTATGCAGGGTTAGCTGCATGGTTTGCAGCTAGGCAGTTCAAGCGTGAAGACCTAGTAGCATCTATTTCTTGAAATAATACCTCGGTATTACCCTAGTAATACTATGCGAATACTTATATCGCATGCGCTTGACGATTGTACATGCCTAAAGTTAGTTTAGATATGCCATCTCAATTACTTGAAGACATGAAGAACCATGTCGGAGATGACGGTAAGTTTGTCTCAGTAGCAGATGCGATTCGAACAGCGTGCAGGAAGTTGTTAGATCAATTAGATGCAATAGATGCACGCCATGGGCGCTTGGAGGACTCACAATGAGCACTAAAGAAGAAGCAATGCAAGCAGTGAAAGTAATTCTAGAATATATTGAAGAGTCTTCAGATAGAGAAGGGTTACAAAAAACACCAGAGAGAGTGATAAATTCTTTTGATGAAATCTATGCTGGTTACAGTATGGATGCAGAAGAAGTATTGTCTTCAACATTCAATGGAGAAGGTTATGATGGAATTGTCCTATTACGCGACATTGAATTCCATTCAACCTGTGAACATCACCTTCAACCTTTCAAAGGGCGCGCACATGTAGCATACATCCCTACAGAGAGAATTGTAGGAATCAGTAAACTCGCACGTATCGTGGAGTTACACGCAAGAAGACTTCAGAATCAAGAACGTATTACAAAAGGCGTTGCTGATGACTTAGAAAATCATCTGAATCCGTTAGGAGCGGCTGTAATTATTGAAGCCGCTCACGGTTGCATGCAATGTAGAGGTGTGTCAAAGCAGAATGCTATTATGACCACCAGTGCGATGCGAGGAGTATTCTTTGAGATAAATGAAGCTCGTACAGAATTGATGCAACTTATTCAAAGTGGGCCATTATCAAATTGAAGTGATAAAATGGTGTCTTACCCAATTGTAGAGATTTTTCATTCCGTACAGGGTGAAGCATTTCATGCAGGGGTTCCTCATGTATTCATAAGATTTGGAAATTGTAATCTCCGGTGTGAATGGTGCGATACAGACTTCTTGAAATATGAGGAGATGGAATTAGATGAAATTGTCGAAACGGTTCTATCTTACCAGTGTCAACGCGTTATATTCACAGGAGGAGAGCCGTGCCTGCAAGACTTGGTGACAATTGGTTCTGTATTGAAAAAACACGGAATCAATCTTTCTGTTGAAACAAATGGAACAATGGCAGTACCCGATATCATTGACTGGATATGTGTTTCACCTAAAGATCAGGTTTACCCAAATGTTTCAATCAAGCAGAGGGAAGGAGATGAATTGAAAGTAGTGTACTGTGGACAAGACCTATCACTTTATGATGATTTAAAAACAGGTTTCACTCACAGATTTATTCAACCATGTTACTTAGAAAATGATTCTGTTGAACAAAATGGCCGTAACTTTGCAAAAGTTGAAGAAATTGTCAAATCAACACCTGGTTGGAGATTATCTTTACAGACACACAAATGGATGGGGGTAGACTAATGCGAGCAGTTATGGCATTGAGTGGAGGAATGGACTCAACAGGACTACTAATCCGACTACTTGCTGATGGATACAAAGTGAGTTGTATATCATACGAGTATGGGCAGAAGCATAATGTCGAGTTAGAGAGGGCTTGTGCTAACATCAAATATTTAGAAGAAAATGGTTTTGAAGTAGAACATAGGATCGTAGATTTATCTTCAGCCATGAGTATATTTCATTCAGCGTTGACTAGTGAAGACATAGAAATTCCAGAAGGTCATTATGAAGAAGAGCAGATGAAGGCCACCGTAGTACCTAATCGAAATGCAATCTTTGCATCGATTGTTTATGGATATGCTCTCTCTGTGGCCATAAGAGAAAATATAGATGTTGTAATTGCACTAGGAGTACACTCCGGTGACCATGCAATATATCCAGATTGTAGACCAGAATTCTATGATTCACTTGGAGAGGCTTTTGCAATAGGAAACTGGGACAGTGAAAAGGTATCATTTCACCTACCTTACATCGATGGTGACAAAGAATCAATACTACGTGATTCACTGATTTCCTGTAAAAAATTAAAACTCGATTTCAATAATGTATTTTCCAACACGATTACCTCATACAATCCTGATGAACAGGGAAGATCTAGTGGCACAAGTGGTGCTGATGTAGAACGGATTCTTGCATTCCATGCAATTGGTAGAAAAGACCCAGTTGAGTACATCACTTCATGGGAAACGGTTCTTGAGGGTGCTCTCAAATCTCAATTGAGACATTACGTAATGAAGAAGAATGGAACTGAACGTCCATTTACTGGCGAATATGACAAGCACTATGAAAATGGTAAGTACCATTGTGCAGATTGCGACAAAGTTCTATTCACATCTGAAGACAAATTCGATTCTGGTTGTGGATGGCCAGCATTTAGTTCAGAGGAAAGTCAAGCCAATATCACTCAAGTAAAGGACGTTACACATGGAATGGTCCGAATAGAAGTTCGATGTTCTGAATGTGATTCCCATTTAGGCCATCTATTCCATGAATATAGTGGGCCGCGTTATTGCATAAATTCAATATGTTTAGATTTCAAAGGTGAGTAAGATGGTGACAACAATTAGACGATATGTAGAAACTGATACTGGACACAGAGTTCCCAACCACAAATCAAAATGCCGTCACATGCACGGGCACAGATATCGTTTTGAAGCCGAAATAGAAGGTGATGTGGTAAATGTTGGAGGAGTTTCAGAAGAAGGAATGTTAATCGATTTTTCAGATGTATCCAATATCTTGAATGAGTATGTGCACGATATTATCGACCATGCATTCGTAGTGTACGACAAAGATACAGTACTGCTAGAATTGTTCGATAAACTCCCACCTGAGCACAGGATAGTGAGGGTGCCCTTCATTCCAACTGCCGAAAATTTAGCTAAGTGGGCATTCGAACAAGTAGCACCACACATTAGAACATCATATGGCAATGACTTACGACTAGTGGCAATGCACGTCAGAGAGACTCCGAAGTCTTGGGCTTGCTGGAAGGAGTAACACGCTTTCTGCGTTCCCTCTTCCAATTTTCATCACCAGATACTTTCTGCAAAGCCGTAGTTGCTTGGACGAATGAACCAATCATTCTCTCGGCTTCAGTATCCAATGGTATGCCTCGCATTATTACGCGGTCATATACATCCGCAATCAATTCATTAATATCGCTATCAAGGGAATTGGCAAACTCATCGATTGATTGTTTCAATATTTGTCTTAATTGTGGTGCCAAACCTCTCTGTTTTATTACGCCTTTAATCGGTGCACCATTCAAAATCCGATCTCTATGCAATTCATAGACACAATGTCCAACTGCCTGTGAAAGGTTAGCTATTGGGTATCCCTCCCAGGTTGGTAAGGTAAGCAAAAAATCACACATGTCTAACTCTTCGGAAGATAGCCCTTTACCCTCTTCACCAAAAATTAGCGAGACTCTACCTTCGAGGTTTCGAATTTTTTCAGCAAACTCCCATGGCAAAATAAAATGGCGTTTGAGAATCTTCGAACCGACTTCTCTTTTGCCACTAGTACCAACGACCAGTGAAGAATCTGCAATTGCGTCTTCGAGTGAGGTGTAAATCATAGCAGAATCCAATATGCTGCCAGAGTGCTTAGCACGATTTCGTGCTTCTTCATCATCTACAGAGCATTCCGGACTTACCAGTGACAACTTGGTAAAACCATGATTGAGCATTGCCCTACAAACAGCTCCTAAATTGCCTGGATGGTTAATGCCAACCAATACTATGTCTAATTCGTAATTAGAGGTTGGAAGCGGCACATTCATTCTATCGCCCATTACAAGACCTCCGCAATCCAGCGAGGGTCACAGGGAGCGTACAGAAAGAATACTGCCTCCTCATCATTTTCACGGTCAGGCATAACAATCGAATGCTTACGATAACCATGATTGTCACGAAGATGCTGAATGAGCACCAACAATTCGTCCTTGCTACCATGCACACTGACGGGATTTCTGTCCCAGGCGACTCTAATCGCCATCAATGAAACCTCAGTCAGTACGGCGCTGTCGATATCTGGTTACGTATCCGGCAATCCAATTGCGCAATTTCTTGGATCCACCTACATCAGTGAGTTCTTGAACCATTTTCTTGTTGTGGTCAAAATCATTGGTGAACTTTTCACCATGTTCTTCACATAGAATAATTGCACGTATTTTGATAAAACTTGGACGTATATTACCCATTTTCACTCCTCCATGAGTTTGACTTCGATAGGAATATCTGGCTCGTCGTGACGAGTAACTTGTAGTCTAATCTTGCGTGGAGGATTCTCAATTCCACGTTCCCATATCTTTTCATTGACCGCTGGGTCAATCCAGACTTCTTCGTCCTCAGCAACTTTCAGATGCTGGACTACTTGATTTTTGATGATTTGGATAGCCCTAGGTGCTCTCTTGTATCGAGTAATGTTCCATGCGTTCCTTAAAGGAACTACTAATTCGCTAACTGCTCCACGTGCCATTCATAATCACCTCTGTAATTTACTGCGCCTCCAGTGGTGGCGCTTTGGATGAGAAACTGTATTGCGCGCTGTCTTAAGCATGACCCAGACAGGTACACGTCGGTTTTGCTTTCCAACCTTCAATAGGCGGATTTTCTTTGCGGCCGGCTTGTTGCGTGACATATTTTCACCTCAGATTCTACGTATGCTAGTCTCTCGGCGGCCTTCAGAAAGGCCAGCGAGGATTCGCTTGAGTTGTTGATCGTTTACAGGGATTGCGATTCTGTTTTCACCAGCGAGTGTAGCCAGATGCGTTTTGACCCTTGTTGTCAACTCTTGGTTGACCAGATTGAGGCTGGCTAAACGAGAGCGGGCCTCAGGAGTAAGAATTGTCTTCATTGAACCATCGAGTTCTGCAACTGCAGCTGCTTGAGTTTGCTGCTCGATTTCAGCATCGGCTTGTGCAGCAGCCTGTTCCTCTAACTGAGTCTGAATCTGAGCCATGCGTTGAGCACGCAGGTTGGCCAATTCATCGTCAGCAGTGGAAGCCATAGTAGTCACGTCCTTTCACTTCCATTGAATCAGTACTTTGCTAGACCAGGATATGCTTCCTCGGCCTTACCACGTACTGAGTGAGCAACTTCATCTAGGACTTTTTGACCTAGTGGAGTGAGTGCTCTACCTGCATACAGTTTTTGGTCACCATCAACTGACTGAACAGTTCTAGTTTCCATCATTTGAATTAATCCAGCATCTCCAAGTTGTTGTAATGCTGTGCGAATAATGTGACGGCTACCCATAGCCGGAGTATGTGGGTTAGAGCCATTGTCTTTCTTCCCACCATATGCTTGTGCAAGCGAATTTACTCCAATTGGACCTTCACGGCCAACCTTTCGTAGTAGGGCAGCGCAACGCAACATCCACCAGTTTTCTTGAGAAGGAGGGCGTTCACGATGAATGCCTGTCTTTACGTAATCAGCCCACTCCGGACGTGAAATCCCATCAATATCAGATAGTCTATCAGCAAGAGCTGGGTTCAATAGGTCTGCAGGGACATCATAGAACGTCGTCATCGTAGCACCAAGCAACTTGCCGACCAAACTCCCCTATATGAAAGGCACTGTTCTTGCGGTGTTTTGGACACTTACAGAGAGGGGACTGCGGGCCTAGTTTCGCAGGGTTCATGAAGTACTCTCATTTGGGGTCAAACATGCGTAAGGCATTGGCCCAAAATCCGAACTTGTTGCGGACGCTAATTGGCATGGGGGTGACTCTCATATTTTTACTTGCATACGCAGTGTACGGAGCCACAATCAGCACTGAATATTTCATCTACAAATCTAATTCCCAAGAAGTTGAATTGGAACTGGGTGAGCCAGAACGATATTACGATGATAGTTCAGACTCAACAACATGGACCTGGGATGTGGAACTAAATGGTGAGAACCTCACTTGGGTCAATCTTTCTGCCAGTTCGCTATCAACAGGTGCGGTAATTTCGATTTCAAATGCAGCAGGTATCTACAGTCATCCTGACTTAGGCGACGAAGATGCCAAAGAGTTTTCATGTTCAACATCTTGTCTAAAACGTAACGAGCATCTGGCCAACTCCACAGATGGCATGGCAGAAATATATTCCTTAACAGATCCTGACCCGGCTTTGAGAGGAACCGGAACAGTGTATGCTGATTCGCTAAAGGAAGCAACCAAAAAAGCAAGCGAACTAATTGAAACCGATTTCGAGCCTGCAAACGTTAGGATAACTGTACAAGAACAGGGAGATAGAAATGTTAACCCATCTGTGGTATTGACACAAGTCAATGAAGAACTTTCTGACATTAGTCAATTTGAAGTTGATGCTGCAACAGAATTCATGTGGGCTTTGGCTGCAGTAATTGGGTGCTTTAGTATGGTTTTAGTTCCATCATTCACCGTTTATTTCGCTGCAAGGGCGAAACAAAATAAGTTAGATTTGAAACTTGAAGCGGCAAAGGTAGAATTAGATTCTAATTCAGATACAGAGGAGGAAAAAACTGTAGTTGAAGAGATAGAAGACAAAGATAAGACCGAAGATCAAAAACCGGTTAATATTACTTACAATATACAAAATATCGCAATTCAGGACTCCGTTTTAGTTGATTCAAATATATCTAATGAATCAGAATAATTTGATATTACGTTCTAAAAATTGAGCGAAGGTGTCATATTGCTTGCAACATTGTCATGAGCCGAGGCCCATGCGACGTATCATCCCAATAGTACTCATCGCGCTACTCATTCCATCAATATCTCCGATGGTTGTAGCTACGTCAGGACGGGCTGTGAATATCGACTTAGATGTAACTGATATATCGATAACTTACCCTGATTCTGTGAACCAATCTCTGTACAAAATGTTCTCTTCAAACTATCCGATTGCTGAGTTTAATAAGCCTGAAAACCTCTATGTTACCGATGGTGTTGTAGATGTTGAAATGAACATAAATGTTGTAATTGAAAATTTGGGGACAGTACAGTCTGGATTTGTGGACATTGAATTATTGGTACTACACAATGAGTACGCAAGATTTGAACTTCTTAACGAATCTCGGACACTTAGTCCGATATCAGGATCTTCTTCCGCCTCGATTGATGTTTTATGGACACCTAATTATGCAGGAAATCATACATTGCAGATAACAGTATCAAACTCGAATGGTGATGATGACGTAACAAATAATCAACAAACAAGGCACTTGACTGTAGCCTATCTGTATGACAACTGCGTTGACATGTCACAATGGACAAGTTCTGGTGAATGGGCTGTCAATTCGGATGCTTTTATCTCGCAATCCAATTCATTCCACGTAGGAAACGGGCAATTTTCAACTTATACAAATTCACAAACTTCAACTTTAACAAGCCCTACTTTTAACGTAGCAGATGATGTAAATGGCCATAATTCTGCAATAGGATATTCATTTTTCTATACGGGCGGGGCAGGAGCCGGTGAACAAATGAAGGGTTACATCAAGGACGACATGGGGAACTGGGATGAAACTTTCACACTGTCTAGTGTTGTCGATAATAATTTCCAGGATGGGATAAATTGGCAAACATTTTCAGTTCCATACAACGGCAAAAGTTCTCCACTAATCCCAGTTGACAATTCACATTTCCATTCATCGACACAAATGAGATTTACATTTACATCTGATGCAGTAGACAATGACATTGGATATTGGATAGATGACTTAGTAATAATTTATGACCAAGCTGCAAGGAAAGTTGAGTATCAAGTTAACTTGGCGGGTGTAAGTGCATTGGGTGGTTTACCTGGAGATTGGTCAACAACGCGTCTTGAAGTTACAAATTCAGGGAATATATCTGGAAGGTACACACCTGTGGCCAGTGGAGTACCAAATGGTTGGTCACACTACTTCGCCAATCCTAATGGAGCAAGTATTGGTTCATCGGGTTTAGAACTATTACCCGGGGAATCAAGGATTTTTGATTTACGTGTGTTAGTTGATAGTAATGCCACTCAAGGCAATTTGCCAGTAACTGTAAACGTCACATCTAATCTATACCCGGATGTTCAACACGGAGTTGAGACAGTGCTAAAGGTTCTACCAGATCGACTACCCGACATCATTGTGCCAGATGTCACCCCAAGATGTAGCCCCGGTTCTAGTTGTAATTTCCCCATTCAAATAAAAAATGTAGGAGATGCAACCGATGTCTTCTCACTATCAATCGCAGATAAAAATGTGCCAACTGGATGGAGTATGTCACTGGCTTGGAATCAGTCGACAAATGTATTGGTCAGAGTTGACACACCGATTGATGTATGGATGACTGCAACTGTTCCTGAAGGAGTTGAGCCGGATGTGACGGCGGAAGTATGGCTCACAGCGACGAGTACAAATGATTCACGAAGGTCAGATATGGAAGCGATTGAGGTATCTGCTGCAATGATAAGTGACTCGGAGATTTCAGCTGAACTATTGGGTCAAGAAGATGGGTTTATTGATGCTGGACAATCAACAGATGTTTCATTCAGAATCTGGAATAACGCCAGCCGGATTGACATATTCCGGCCTCAAGTCGATTTCACTGAAGTTACAGGTTGGACTGTGGAATTACTGAATTCACCCGATTTAGCAATATCTCCCGAGTCGTCATCGACGTACTCTGTAAGGATTACAGCGCCAATTACTGCACAAGCGGGAGACATGGGGCCAATGATTACACCGAAGGCACTTTCGATGCGCTCTGGCCAATTAATTACTGGAGATGCTTGGCAAGGGCTGAGAGTAAACTCATTGCATGACCTGTCAATCCAACTGATTGAATCCCCTAGTAAATTAACTCCTGGCGTACCAATAATGATGACTGTAGAAGTTACGAATAGCGGTAATGGACCTGCTGTGGCGATAATTGATCTGCCTTGGTCACCAGAATCGTGGACTTGGTGGGCATTGGTCGATGGAACTAATGTTACAGATGGTGTACCACTATCGGTTTCATATGACTTGGAGAATATCAAAACCGTTAATATCTGGTTAACACTAACATCACTAGAAGCACCAGGTGAATTTCATGAGATTACTATTACTGTAGAGCCAGAAGATGGTGAAGACAATAATGGCGACGACAATTACGTGATGTTTGAAGCTATAACTGAAACAATACGACAACCAAGGCTAGATGGATATTCTAATGAAAGCATTGTAGAAACTGGTTCAACCTACACCTTCAACGCTACAGCATGGAATATCGGAAATGCAGCAGACAATACAATCCGGGCAAGATTGGTTCTACAAACCAATCCAGCCTCATCGAATGTTGTTGGGTTCCTATCGACTGAGAATGGGCTCTCAAAAACAGCAGGGGAATGGATAAACCTCAACTTAGGAGCAACAGAATCTGTGGACTTACTCGCTGACGTAATCATTTCATCAGACTGTGCCCTCAACTCAATAATTTCTGCCACAATTGAACTGGAAGGTGGAGCCGATGAATTAGGCCGCCCAATTGTAAAAACAATAACAGTAGCATTGATGGTTGGCGAGAGAAGAAATGTTGTGCTTGAAGAAATTTCAGCACCAGATGAACAATTGAAAGAGGATTCAAAACACATAATGTGGGTTAATCTCACCTCAACATCTACTCAAGATGAGATATTCGATATCGATGCAAGTATACCTAATGGATGGGGGCTCATTTGTGATGGCAATACAATCCATCTTCAATCGGTCAGAATTGAAATGGACCAAGGGCACTTGATTACTCAAAGCCATGACATGCGCTGTGAATTAATTCGAGAATCTGGACCATATGATGGTGAAGTTAAGTTGTCCATCAATGGAAGTGATGATAGAATAAACTATGAAATAACCAACAGAATAACCTGGGCAAGTCCGAATGTTGAGGAAACTATGTTCTCTACAACTGTGGTTGCATCAAGCATTGGTGGGTTTACCTTACTAGCAGCAATTATACTGTTTTTGAGAAAGAGTGATTCTGATGATGAATTCGACGACGATTACGAAGATGATGAGCAATTCATCGAAGAGGATTTACCTATGAAAGGACCTCCTGCATCTGCATTTGCAGGCCCACCCGCGACTGTGCAACCGGTTGAAGATACAATGACAGAGTATGAAAGACAAGTTGATGAATATAATAGAAAAGTAGCCGAATATCAGGCATGGCAGGCTGCGCAAGGTTCACAGGTAGTAGATGATACGACCAACAATGAGTGAGTTACCAGTAATGTGGTTCGGCTTGCTATCATTAGTTGCGATATTTGGAGTTGCAACATGGTTTTTAGAAAACTTCTCTGAAAAAAATGAATTGAAAAAAATAACCGGCATTTGTGGAGTGATTTCAATGCTTTCTCTGTTATATTTGACATTTACAACTGAGGGGATCTGATGATTGATGGTGATTGGTCATACTTCACCCCGGTACGTCTTCCAGTAAATTGGGAATTTGAAGGTGATGCGGGAATCCATCCTGAAATTGAAGGAATTACAGGGAGAAATGTTGTTCTATTAATTGAAAAGAGTTTTTCAAGACTGGAGAGGATTCTAGCTAAAGTTTTGAAGGCCCCTAAGGTTGTTCGTAGGCCCATGCACCATACTCAATCGATGCTCTGGGAATTGATGGATGGAGTTAGAAACTTTGAACAAATATGCGATATAATGTTGACTTTGTATCATGAAGATATTTCACCTGTGCATGATAGAATTAAATCATATCTAGAAGTATTCGTTAGACTGAATGTAGCTACTGTCCTCAAACCTAGGGAAGAAGAGTGAGTATTTCTTGCGGTGGTCTTCCAATTACTGCGACTCCGTTGTGAATTAATATCGGACGCTGAAGCAATTTGGCATTGTCGATTAACAATTTTTTCATATCTCTTTTATTCTCAGAAACATAAATGATATCCTTGGCGATATCCTCAATTCGAATTACATTATCCAATTCTAGGAGGATCTCAAAATCTTCTGAAGCAATACCTAAATCCAAATAACGATATTCATCAAATTCAATACCCCTGTCTACAAGAATAGCAAATGCTTCTCTTGATTTAGAACAGCGTGGATTATGATACAATCGCATTTTATTACCTCTGTTTTACTATCAAAGTGGTGACCATACCAGACGTAATCCAATGCCATCACTGCGCTTATCTACTAATGAAATTCCTTTTGCATATGATGTTGTAGATTCCGATTCCATCAACCATGAACCGCCCTTAGTAATCCTCTTGAGGCCAACTTCAGAACTGGTCCACTCCGCTACATTACCGTGACAATCGAACAAGCCCCAAGGATTCTCTTTTTTCTGACCAACTTCTCTGGTAGTTGCTCCTGAGTTTCCAGCATGCCAAGCCACCTCGTCGAGTTCACTATCTCTGTCAGAATGAAACCATCTGGAAGTGGTTCCAGCCCTGCAAGCATATTCCCACTCATCAGCAGTTGGCATTCTCCAGACTCCCGCCAGACCAAGTTTCTCTCCCGTATCCATTTCATTTAATTTGGAAATAAATTCTTGACAATCAAGCCAGCTAACCGATTCAACAGGCCGTAGGCCAGAGGACCAACCACTCTTAAATTTGGATGGGTTTTCGCCCATAATTGCAGACCATTCGACTTGAGTGACCGGCCTTGCACCAATGAAGTAAGGGTCGACAATCTCAATTTCTAAGATTTCGCCTGGCTCAATTAGTACGAATGTACCGCCATTTTCGTTACTGAATACTGGCCGCACATTACCAACGACCCACAAGGGTCGTATCAAATCAACGGGAGCGCATACGGGCAATCCTTATCCCATATGCGTAAATCAACCAAATCGGTGACATCAATGTCCGAGGGTGAAACGAACAATCCAATCGATGCTGCAGCCGAAATTACGGATGCTATGATGTCATCTCTCGCGGATGTCGTAAAAACAGTAATTGCTTCACCACAGAACGAAGAAGTTGTTGAAGAAACCGCGAAAGAAATCCATGCAGATATCGTTGCTGAAAGTGAGTTCGAAAATGACACAACTGTTGATGACTTAGTTACCGAAGGAGAAGCAGCACACCGTTCAGGAGAACATAAAGCAGCGTTAATTGCTTTCAATAAGGCTATTGCTTTAGACCCATCAAACTCGATGGCATGGTTCAATCGAGGAGTATTGCTAGAAGCAGAACAAGACCCTAGAGGTGCAAGACAATCATTCGTAATTTGCCTCGATTTAGACCCAAACCATGGGCCTGCACTAGCAAACCTGGCTGTCCTACTCGACCGTCTTGGTGAGACTGATGGAGCAGTTGAGATTGCCCACCGTGCATTACAGTATTTCCCTGGTCATCCACATTTAGTAAAAATCATGGATTCCAACAAGGCTGCTGGTGGAGTTATGCGCCAGACACCTACAGTGATGCCACACACCCAAGAGAAGTTGGTAGACCAAAATTTGACTCACGCAATTGATTCTAACATTGAAGAATTATTAGAAGAAGAAACACCACATACTGTGATTCAAGATGACATTATGGATTCGCACAAACAATTGATGGAAGAAGAATCCGTACCTGAAACCTTTGTCGAAGTTGCCGAGCCACATCTGCCAGAACCTGAAATCGAAGTTATCGAAGAGATCACTCCTGAAATTAATTTAGAACAACTCTGTCTCGAATCGGCTGATTTACTATCTCAAGGGGATGCAAAGAGTGCGTTGAATCTCCTTAAGGAACACCTGCATGGGGCTGGTTCCCAACATTTTGATTCATGGAGACTCGCTGCTGGCGCAATGGCGGCAATGGGACTTGATGACCATGCCATTGCCGCTTACACTCACGCATTAGGGCTCGATAGCACAAATGCCAAGTGTTACTTCAATTTAGGCGCACTTCATGAAAGAAAAGGAAATGTTGATGCAGCAACTACCTGCTTCGTAAATGCGTTAGAAAATGATACTACTTACATGAAAGCTGCAGCGCGTTTGGCTAATATCTCTGAGTCTAATGCCGATATAGCAAATTTACTTCTAGCGAGAAGACTGTTAGTTGATACAGATGGCGGTAAAGAGGTTCTAGCAACACTATTGGTGGAATTAGCAGAAGGTGAATCAAGAATTCTTGAAAACACTGCAGGACTTCCTCCAACCATTCCAGAAGGTCCTGCATTAGCGGCGGAAGCAGCATTGCTATGCCTACCAAACTCAATGTTGATGGGAAGGGCACTTTCTGCAGCTGGAAATCACACTGAATCGGTAAAGTGCTGGAAGGCTATGATTCAACATGACAAGGTAAATCCACAATTGTGGATCGGACTAGCAAGATCATTAGAAGCGGCTGGAGACATGGCTACTGCGCAGCGATGTCATGAAAAGGCCCAAACTTTGTCTAATCCAGTTCCTGTTGCCAGTGAACCTCTTCACACATTCGATGAACAAGTTGCACCAGCTGAGGCAGTACCTCAACAGAATGTAGAACTTCCAACTACTCTATCTGAACCGGTCTACTCACAAACTCCAGAAACTACTCAACCGGCAGAAGTAATTCAACAACCTCTCCCTGAATTGACTGCAAGACCAGAAGCTGAAGTTAGAGTACAGGAAACTAATCCGGAAGTCGATTTAGCCGCAGCAGCCCTTGAAGCTAGCATGAGAATGCAAGAGCCGACCGGAATTGATTCGAGTTCAAACGCTATCGCCAACCATGACATTGAATGGTACAACAAAGGAGTTGGATTGATTGAAGACAAGAAATACCGTGAAGCACTATCCTGTTTTGACAGAGCACTCCCTTCGTTTGCAGATAATGACGAGATGGTAATCAGAATCCTAAATGGCAGAGGAAACGCACTATACTACCTCGAGGATTACCCTAAGTGTGTTGAATCATATCACCAAGCTATGGTGATCAATCCAGGTGGAGTACAGGGCAAGACACTGTACAATATGGGAACTGCTTATGCTGAAATGCAGAGATTTGGTGATGCAATAAAATGTTTTGAGCAATCTATTCCGAGGGGACTTGACAAGGACCAGCAAAAGTTAGCAAAAGAGCAGATCAGGAGATGCAATATTCTTCTAAAGGAACAGCAAAGAAAGATGAATTGATTACATTATAATTCGTTCGCCCCCATTATACTGTTTTTACAAAATATATGGCCTAAATTGGGCTAACAGCACACAGGTTGATATGAGTCAACCATTTCACCGACAACATGGACTGCAATACATGTGAGTCACCAACAGCAGTGGTTATCAACAAACCAGATGTAGTTGACGTCGAATTAACCATAACCAGTAAGGCTAAGGAAATGCTTTCCTCAGCCTTCGGTGATGACATGTCTCATGCGCTTCTAGTGGGTGTTCTATCTGGCGGTTGTTCTGGATATATGTACGATTTACAAATTGTCGAATCTACTGACCAAGATTGCCAAGAAGTAGACATTGATGGATTTAGAGTATTAGTTCCAAACGCTACATCACACTTGTTAGACGGAATTGAGATTGATTATGTAGATCGCCTTATGGGCGGTGGGTTCAGAATTAACAATCCTAATGCCGAAAGTTCGTGTGGCTGCGGTGAATCATTCTCTTGAGTGTTGAGTGCAATGGGTGTCGTAAAACTCGACGCATATATTCTAATCTTAAGAGGAAAAGATAGAATTTCCTTAGTTAATGGACTATCGACAAACAAGGTCGAGACTACATGCACTACTGTGTTTACTACCACTAAAGCCAAAATAATTGACATGGTTGATGTCATTGACAAAGGTGATTTCCTTGCATTGGTTGGACATGGTCCATACAAGCAACCCCTTATGGAACACATCTCACAAAGAATACTGGGTCAAGACGTCACCATAGGAGATGCAAGTGATTCTAATGCGGTATATTTGTCTACCAACGACATTGACGTTGAAGACAAAGTAACCAAATGTAGCACATTCAGAGGATGGGTAATTATCGCACCATTAGATTGTAAAATTAAAGAAACCATGTCTAAAAATGAATTCGATGAATATCGTGTGAACAACATGATTCCAATGCAGGGGTTTGAAATCACACCTAAATATCACCCTCTATCTTGTGGATTGGGAGAATTAGTGCATGAATCAAAAGGTTGTTACATAGGTCAAGAGATAATGGCAAGAATGCGTAGCCGTGGAAGACAAGGAAAAGAATTGGTGCGATTGCCAAACCCTATCGATGATGCTACTACGACTGGGATATCACATTCTTTAGCAATAAGAAGAAGCCGTTAGTAATTAGATTCGGTTAAAGACGACTTGGCTCAAATTTACATTTACAATTGAGAGCAATCAAAGGAATCAATAGTCGGTTTCTTTTGGAGGCTACATGAACCGATTGTTGTATTTTCCAGTTCCTGGCCGAGGAGAAGCGAGTAGAGTAGCACTAGCATTATCAAACTTAGAATGGGAAGATGTTGAAGTTAACGGCGACACTTTCAACGAAATGCGAAATGATGGTGAATTACCATGGGGCATGTTACCGGTTTTACAAACTCCAAATGGCACATTAGCTGAATCTTCCGCCATACTGAGATTTGCCGGCAAATTTGCGGGACTTATTCCAGATGATCCCTATGAGGCAGCCAAGGCAGATGAATTCATGGATGGAATGGGACCTCTGGCAAGAGCACTTGATACTACATTTGGTATTTCTGACTTTGATGAGCGTATTGCAATTCGCAAAGCGATTTTTGAGGAAGGAGGCAAGGGTGCCGAAAATATGCAATTTCTGGAAGAAAAGGTGGGTAGTTCATCGACAGGTTGGGCTGCTGGCACTACAGATATGAGTATTGCCGACCTTAAATTATTCACAGAACTATTTGCTTTATTTTCAGGGAACTATGATGGAATTGAAGCATCCGTGATATCCCGATATCCAAAACTTCTATCATATCACAGCAAAGTTTCGAATGAACCAAGAATCCTTGAACATTATAGAGGGATAACGGAAGAAGACATTCGATGGACTTTTTTGCCAGGAGCATTTGATTAGATGCGAATCGTTGATAGGATGAGTTAGTCAATTCATAACCATGGCATGGCTATCTTGGATTGCAAAAGGATTGTTCAGTGGAACAATTATCGTTGCGGCTAGTGAAATTGCAAAAAAATCAACACTGTATGGTGCGATTGTAATTTCTATTCCTTTCATGAGTATAATGTCACTCATCTGGTTATACAGTGACACCAAAGATACCGAACAGGTAGCAGATTATGCTGAAGGCATTCTTTGGTTAGTCATCCCATCCCTACTACTTTTCATGATATTACCATACTTGCTGAGAAGAGATTGGAGTTTCGAATCAGCAATGGCGATAGGAATTGTTGCTACAATTGTTGCGTATTTGTTAATGGCTTACTTAGCAGTAAACTACGGCGAATCTAGTGCATGAGGTAAATATATGACAAACAATGAACTGAATAATAGACGCGTTTTTATCACGTTGGCTTTATTGCTTACATCTTTATCTCTACTTTACTATTCGTGGACAGAGTATAATCAGCCAATTGAAAAAGGTGGTGCAGTACCTTTTTCGATGTGCTACCCTTGTTGTTTGCTACTGCTAGGTTTACT
>TARA_B110000444_G_scaffold258719_1_pt1 | contig 25869 bp, 19 predicted proteins | sample TARA_B110000444 | Tara Oceans TARA_B110000444 (sample SAMEA4398370) | marine metagenome | biome: Polar Biome; feature: [SRF] surface water layer (ENVO:00010504); material: water (ENVO:00002006), including particulate matter (ENVO:01000060) such as... | depth 5 m | reverse complement strand
GCTCCACTAAAGAATGGGAACATCCTTGCAACTAGGTACAATCCTGCGTTAACCATTGTTGCAGCGTGAATAAGTGCAGAAACTGGAGTAGGCCCTTCCATAGCATCCGGTAGCCATACGTGAAGTGGGAATTGTGCAGATTTACCAACAGCACCAATGAACATCATTCCTAATGCGATCTGCAGTTTACCTGGGTCAACAGCAGCAATATTTGCCTCATTGAATACATATGCGTAATCGAGATGGCCGTCGAATAAATTCCACAGCATTACTAGGCCGATTACTAGGAATACGTCACCCACACGGGTGGTTAGGAAAGCTTTCTTTGCAGCGTAAGCAGCACTCGGGCGTTCCCAGTAGAAACCGATTAGAAGGTATGAACAAAGACCCATTAACTCCCAGAATATGAATAGCCAAAGGAATGAATCTGCAAGAACCATACCCAACATTCCACTACAGAATAATACGAATTCTGCATAGAAACGATGGTTTCTATTATCGTTGATTTTATCAGTATTCATGTACCCAATCGAGAAGATATTAATCAAGAAACAAAGGAATGCTGCAACGAATAGCAGCATAACTGTTAGATGGTCTATGTGGACACCTACACCGAATACTTTGGTGGTAATAGCCCCTGTTTCAGGGTTCCACCAAGATGATTCAAACCAAGTGAAGATGTTAGCAGTACCAACATGGTGCATGTGTTCTTTGATTACTAACAAAGCAAGAAGTAAACTTGCTCCCATTACTGTAAGAGCAATTATTCCTCCTTCCTTGACATTCTTGACCCAGGTCGGAGTTCCGTTGAATATCTTACCAAGGAACAGTATGACCGGGAATGCTAACATAGGTAGCAGAGGGATAAGTACCGCATAATCGATGATTCCAGACTCACTCATGATATCACCTCAGTTCTTTAGAAGATTTACCTCATCGAGAGAAATCGTCTCATGCTGTCCATACATTGAGAGGAAAATCGCCAGTCCTATAGCGACTTCTCCTGCTGCAATTGCAATTGCGAAAACTGCGTAAACCCATCCGGTTACATCGCCCCAATGACTAGCAGCAGCAACAAATTGTAGATTGACTGCATTTAGCATCAATTCGATACACATCAAAACGACGATTGCATTCTTACGGCTAAATGCGCCCCAAAGACCGATAATGAACAAAATTGCGGCTAAGCCTGAAACCCATGCTGGATCGATCATTGCTTTTCACCTCCATTGAGTTCCCACTCTAGATTGATTAAGCGTTCATCACGAACAAGATATGCTGCTCCGACCATAGCCATGGCCATAAGGAAACCAAGAGCCATTAGCGGTAATGCCCAATCTCCAAACAATGCAGATGCTAAGTCACTAGTAGTAAGCACTTCATCAGAAGAATCCTCCCAAACGACATCTGCGGAGACTGCAGAAATAATTACTGCACCTAAGAATACAAGGCCAACTCTGGCTAAGATAGAAAGAAGTCTCATTCGAAATCCTCCTCCAAGATTTGACGCCTAGTCAGCATTATACCAAACAGAACGACCAGCATTACGCTAGCCAGATAAACTAGAATTTGAATTACTGCTAAGAATTCAGCACCCATTAGAATGAAAACTCCTGCAACTCCTATGAAACAAAATATCAAACACATCATTGAATGTGCAACTCTTTGCATGTAGATCAGGCCAAGAGCGCCACCTATGACAATGGTGCTCATAAGAAAGAACAGGCCTATCTCCAAGTAGGATGCTAAATCCATAATCAGGCCTCCCCTGCAGCAGCAGCTTTTGCCGCTTTCTTGGCTCTCTTGTCGCGCTCTTTGCTAGCTCTCTTAGCCAATTCAGCATCGACTGCTTCTTGGTGGTCTCCAATTAGAACTCTAGTTCTACTAGCATCCATCCAAAGTTCTTGCCTGCTAAATCCAGACATACCATCATATTCGTTGGTCATGAAGAATGATGTGAAATTACATGCTTCCATACAAAGTCCACAGAACATACATCGGCCTAAGTCGATTCTTCCTGAGACGATTTGGTCATCCGCCGGGTACAATGTTTCTAAAGAAACGATGTCTTCTTCGCCGCTGTCATTCCAGCGCATTCTTGCACTGTCTCCAGTCAGATCTAGAACTTCACCGAATCTCCACTCCTGTGGAGCGTCTTCATGAGCAGTTGCTAAATTGAAGGTATCCATTGAAGCAAGCACTTCTGGTTTTTCGATTGCAGCGAACTTTCCAACTTCAAGTTCAGCTCCATATCCTTCCCATTCTCCTTCAGCACTGTCTAAGACATCGACACGTAATTCGGTAGTCATGTGTAAACAAGAGTTTGGACAGACGTTTACACACATCTTACAAGCAGTACATGTTTCCCAAATAACGCCTATTCTCCCGTTGTAATTACCTGGAACGAATAGCCAAGGTTCGATCTCTTCGATTCGCTCATATGGATAACTCACAGTTTGAGGTTTCCAGATAGTAGGTGTCAAGTCAGTACCTGCGCGGTCCGGAGTATAGTGGTGTGCAGTAATGTCATTGAGATGTTTTGTTTTCTCAGCGCGAGCGATAGCTCCGTCATCTAAAAACTCTGGATGAGTTGTATTGTGATAGCCACTGGAGAATCTACGACCGATGAACGCATAGGTTCTAAGAACGGTCAATCCAGTTATCTTAAACGGGTACCAAAATAGGTTTCTAAAGTTGGGCTTGCCATGTGGATGTGCTGCCATATTCTCACCTCACTCCTGTCCTGCGATGTGCGTTCCCGCAGGAGTCATCGTTCGAATGTGATACATACGCTCTTCATTCTCTTCGATATTCTCGTCTTTCATTAGTACAGTGAATACACCGATCCAGAACAATGTTGTCAAGATAGGTAATCCCCAAGGAATATTGAATCCTAGGACTGTAAGGTCCCAAGTCCATCCGCCAGCAATTGTATCAGACATTGCGCCGGCATCAAAGAAGAACAAGCGGTATACGAGTGAAAGTATGACTTGAATAACTGCTAACGGTAGCAACATTCTCCAACCAAATTCTAGAATCTGGTCAGTCCTAATTCTTGGTAGCGCAGTTCTTGCCCAAACGAATACTACAGTGAAAATAAACCAAGCCTTTAGCAGGGTCCAAATCACACCAGGTATCGCTAACCAAGCCCCACCGAGGTAAGGGATTGAGCCAATAGTTCCAGCAAACGGAGCGTGCCATCCTCCCAAGAAGAAGTGAGCGAACAGGATACTTGCTGCGTAAACACGCATGTATTCTGCAGCGAATAGAAGTCCGAACCTCATGCCGCCATATTCAGTCCACCAACCTTCAACCAATTCAGCTTCAGCTTCAGGCATGTCGAATGGGATTCTTTCTACTTCGGCGATCATACTAACCAAAAATAATACTCCACCAAGTGGCATTAGGAAGAACAACCATGTTCCCGAAGAATGCTGGAAATGGACTATCTCAAGGAAGTTGAATGAACCCGCCATGATACAGACACCTAGGATTGAAAGTAGTAATGGAATCTCATATGCAGTCAACTGTGCAGCGCTTCTGATTCCTCCAAGAAGAGTGTACTTGTTGTTAGAAGACCAGCCTGCAAAGAATACACCTAGAGGAGCGATTCCGAAGATTGCGAATGCAAATAATACTGACAGTTCTGGATTTGCCCCATAGATTCCACTCGATAGTGGAATCATTCCTAGAATCATAATTGTAGATGAGATGACAAGGAATGGTGCCAATTCAAAGATGATTTTGTCTGCTCTAGAAGGAACCATGTGTTCCTTAGTAAGGAATTTCATTCCGTCCGCAATGTTCTGGAAGAAACCTGGGAAAATAGTTACGCCGTACCAAGAACGGTTGCCTACTCTGTTGACCATTTCGTGCTTGTGTCCACCGTTACCAGCGACTTTGTTTAACCAACCATTAATGGCGCCAATCGGCTTACCTAAGCCGTACGGAATCATATTCCACCATTCACCGGCAGTTACTCCATTCTCTCCAACCCAAAGAGAGCGAAGTGCTGTAGTGGCACCACGGCGGTCATTTACACGCGCATAGAATTTTCTTTCAATCCACAAAATCATGAACATCGATAACATGATGCCACCGAATACTATCAAACATGTAGAAAGGGTGTAAACCAAGAATGCAATATCGTTGGCTGATGATTCAAGGAATGTATCATCAAATAGCATATTTGCGCCCTCGCGGGTGCGGTAGTAAATGAAGTCGTGAAGCCCTAACCAATCATCCATGACAATCACCTCAACGGTCGGTCTCTCCTATACATGGGTCGAAACTACCCATGATTGCAGGTATGTCTGCAACCTTGTAACCAATCATGGTTTTAGCAACATAAGGAATTGTAATGAACATTGGAGAACGTATAGACAATCTATACGGATTCTTACCTCGGCTATCGCCACCACCCTGGATGTAGAAATTGGAAACCCCCCGGGTACATTCGTAAGTGCTGTACCCGGTTGCGCCTTCAGGTGCACGGGTAGGCGCCTTGGTTAGAATCATTTCATCTCCAGGCTGGTAATGAGTATTTGCTCCGCCTGGAATCTTCTCGATAGCATCTAGAAGCATGCGGCAAGATTGGCGCATCTCTTCCATGCGAACTCGATAACGGTCATAGCAATCTGCCCCTTTTACACTTGTAGGTTTCTCAACTGCTGGTTCCCAATCGACTTGGTCATAAACAGAATATGGGTTGGTCCATCGTGTATCAGTATTTACTCCGGCTGCACGAATATTAGGTCCTGAAACTCCGGCATCAAGTTGGTCTTCTGCAGTAGCATATCCAACTCCTTGAAGTCTAACCAACCAGATTGTTGATTCGTCCAAAAGCATCTCATACTCATTAATTCGATTTTCAAAGAGTTTTACTTTGGCCTTCAGCCTGTTGGCCCAACCGATTGGAATGTCCCTCTTTACTCCACCAATTCGTGGATAATTGTAGTGCATTCTAGAACCGCCCAATTCCTGTAATAGGTCAAGGAACATCTCACGGTCTCTCAAACACCAGGTCATTAAAGTTAGATTTCCAATATCTGGGCCAAACGCTCCAAGCCACATCAAGTGACTTGCAAGTCTCTGAACTTCTGCTGCCATCAAGCGAATATATTCTGCCCTTTCAGGAACTTCTGCTTCCAAAAGGTCTTCTGCAGCCATTACGTAAGAATGGGCCCAAGTCATTGCACTGACATAGCAAAGACGGTCACAGTAAGGTGTGATTTGAGTGAAATCTCTTGCTTCGCAAATCTTCTCAACACCGCGATGGATGTAACCCAATTCTGCTTCGGTGTCCGTGACGGTTTCTCCATCGATCTTGACTCGTAGAGTCCACAGACCGTGAGTCATTGGGTGCTGAGGCCCCATTGTAATCCACATTTCTGCCATGTTGCCACCTCACTTTACCCGGCCCTCATCGACCGGTTTTCTACCGAACCCTTGAGGGTCGTCATACATCTCATTGAAATCATGATAGCGAATCTTATGTTGGCGTTGCAAAGGATGGAATCCAACTGGAGAATCGTGAGGATTTAGAACACGGTGCATATTGATGTGTCCTTCGAAGTCAATTCCCACCAAATCCCATGTTTCTTTTTCATTCCAATCTGCCCCTTCCCAAATATCTTGGATTGTGGGCACAGATGGTGAGTTTCCAGATGGTAGAGGTATGAATATCTCGAACCCCATAGGGATGTCGTCTCCTTTGAGGTCCTCTCCTTTGAGAACTGTCATTGTATGAGCTTCAACATTAGCGATAGGCCATCGGTTCAAGTGATATGCCACTTCCCAGCCCCTATCTGCACTTCCTTCAGGGAAGTGAGTTCCTGTGACCATGGCACAATAATTTACGCCCATTTCGAGTTTCAAGAACTTAGCAATGCCTCTCAACTGACTAGGAGAACATATGATTCTAACGAATTCATACTTCTTACCAGAGGTCTGTGCAACAGCCTCTGCGGTTACTCCAGCATCACTAAAACGAGAGGTAATAGATTCCACACAAGCCTTTGCAGCTTCTGCATTCTGTTCTATTGTAACGGTAGTTCCCACTTCAATCATCTCCTACAATAATTGGCTTGTCACCGTCACGGCCAGTAGATGGAGCACCACCTATTCGGATAATTTTCTCACGGAGTTTACCGAATCCATCGATTAAAGTTTCAGGGCGAGGCGGGCATCCGGGAACATAAACGTCGACTGGAATTACTGTGTCCACCCCTTCCAAAATGTTGTAAGATTGGTAGTAAGGCCCTCCGGAAATTGCACATTCGCCCATAGCGATACAATATTTTGGCTCTGGCATTTGCTCCCATAGACGAACTATGGGGTCTGCAAACTTCTTGGAGATTGGTCCGTTGACAAGAAGAACATCTGATTGGCGAGGACTTGAACGGAATAGTACTCCGAAACGGTCTCCATCAAACCTAGGCGTTGCAGCAGCAGCCATTTCAATTGCACAGCACTTGATTCCAAGATGGAGTGTGAACAATGATTTTCTCCCAGCCCAATTAAAAAATCGACCTGCAAGAACACTGAGTAATTGTTTGATTTTAGTCGCTTTGAGGGCCTCATCGGTAACGTCACCGACAACTTCAACCAACGCCCTACTGTTGAAAGTAGTGTAATTCTCTCCGGTATCACTCATTTTGTCACCTCAGATGTAAATGCGGCCTCGCTTACGGAATACGTGCCAAACTCCCAGAACCATCGTAGCAAAGAAAATTGACAAAACAATCATCTCCGTGCCAACTAGGTCTATCGATGAACTTCCCGAAGTAGTCTGGGTGGCATCCATAGCCAACAGGCCTCCCAATGCCATGAACATGAAAGCTACATCGAAAACTAAGAAAATAATTGCATACCAATAATATTGGAAGTGGAATTGAATCATTGCATCGCCAACGGGCTCAGAACCACATTCGTAAGTTGAAAGACGGCGAGGATATAGGCTGTGGTCTTTCTCATATCCTTCCATTAACCATGATTTTGTCATGTGCGGACGAGCAGGATCTACCTTAGGCATAACGAAGTACTGAGTGATAAAAGCACCCAGTGGCATCCCGATTCCAATGAGCGTCATGATAGCCATTGAAAGGTAGGTACCAGTAACCGTTTCTGCTCCGACCAACTATGCCACCAACCGAGAGCGTTGTCACTCTCTATTGAAGGCCAAACGACAACCATCCATAAGCGTTGTCTCACGCCCACGCGAGTGAACGGCTGTATAGCCAATGACCCCGTAGGGGTCAGTTACGACGACGTAAAGCGAGATATGCGAATCCAATAAGCACTAATGCTGCCATTGACATCAAAACGTTTGGAGTTATCAAAGAATTGAATGCAAACTCTTCAGGCTGGCCATTGACGGTCAATTCAAGGTTCTCCCTACCGACCAAACCAATATCTGATGGTTCGGTTGAAAGTGTAAATGTGAATGAGTCTTCAACTTCAGTATTATCGCCGCTAGGTGGGTTTACTTTCGCATAAATCCTCACAGACTCCCCTTCATCTAGAGTGCAGAGTAGGTGGTCGCCGTTATCAGCACAGGTAGAGCCAGATTCAAAACTGAGAATTACATTCCAACCGCGTAAACCTCCGCTTGAAAATACTTTGAACTCTGATTCAACATTTCCTGAATTGGTCAATAGGACTTCGAAATTAGCAGAGTTTCCAATCTCTCCAAAGATAATGTCTTTCTCAACACCACCCATAAGTTCCATTTCAACATCAAGAACGGTCTCCACAGATAATGAAAGAGTGATTTTACCGCTTCTATTGGCTGCATTGGATACAGAAGTGGCCACTATTTCCAATAGACCGCCATCACCATTTTCTGCCCCTGAACTAACTCCAACCTCTAGCAAAATAATTGCATAATACGGAGCAGGTGAATGAGAATCTACCAAACCGTTTGCGACTATCTTCTCGAAAATCTTGTCTTCGTTTGATCCGATTAGTGGTAAGCCTCCATCAAAGTAGAAAGTTCCCGTTGATTCGTTGTAAGCGCCCCACCCTTTAGGCACCGAGAGTGGGCCGTCGATTGGCACACCTCTGAATGTTAAAGTACGTGTTGCAGTACCAGATAATCCTGTGAAATCAAAGAGTGCTTCATCAGTCATATCCCCGGTATTCATTAACTTGAGATGGAATGTTTGTGAGCCACCTGGCGGCAATATTAGCATTGCATTACGGGTTAAGTCATCTGGTGAATTCATGATAATTACATCCATTGCAAAGTCCCTATCGGAAAGGATTGCTCTGAAGATAAATTCTAATTGGTTGTCAGGGACATTGTCATTATCATCATCGCCATTATTGTTATCTCCAAGATTTGTGACTCTAACTGTCAATCTTGAACTCTCTAATTCTTCTTCTCCATCAATGGAAACTACAAGGTACATTGTAACGGTAGTTCTTGCATCGATATCGACTTCAGTGACAATTGTACCATCGGATGTTTCGAAATGCTTACCCCAACCCGGCTGAGCGGTCTGAGATATTACAGAGAAGCGGAATCTGTCCAGTGTGTTTCCATCATTGGTAATGGTTAGAGGGAATTGAACGGTAGTGTCGGAGCGACCTGTTTGGTCTTCAGCAGGAGCATCTCCACTCATTCCATGTACTGCCTTGACTGTTATTTTCAATTCTTGGGTGTCGTAAGAGCCCCCACTCGAAGTTGGCATGACGGAGAAAGTAATCGTTACCTCTTCAGTTGCTAGAGCATCGTTTGGTAATGAAATCGAGATATCAATGGTTCCTGATTTTTCATTACTGTGCCTTGATTGTGTAGATATTGTCGATGACTCAAGAGATACAGACCAGCCGGAAGGAGGGGCTGAAGCTGATACTCGGAAAGTATCAGGCCCATTGCCTTGGTTAGTTACTGTTAGAGTGGTTGAAGCATTCTGGCCTGGTTCAATATTGTACAATGCTGTGTTACCTAAAGACATTGATGCGCCTCGAGATTGCCCAACTGTAATCGAAACTTCCGCATTACATTTTGCAGTGTTTCCATCCTTTCCTTGAATTGTAATTGACTTTTGTGAATTAGCCTCAATCGAATCATCTGGAGTGACTTCGATTGTGAACTCTTTCTCACCATTTCCACCATTGTATGGCAGCATTCCACTAGATGCTCCATCAACACTAGCCCACATCGAATGGCTTCCTGCAAATCCAACATTCACAGACCAATCGGTATTTCCTTCATTGGTGAAAGTGGCTACTAAAGTTCCAGTCTCTCCTGGCTCTATGCTCATACTAGTCTTTGATAGAGTTAAATCACATTCTTTCAACTCAGGAACGTTTAGGTCAAATCCTTCTACATCTGATGCACTACCGTTAGGGTTTTGGTCGTTGGAGACAATACCCTCAATTTCCCAGCAGTACTTATCGCTAGATTTCCCATCTGGGACCTCTAGAGTTACTGTTACCCATTCGGACGATTCATTATCCAATTGAACCTGACTAGGCTCAACATCGATTGACAGACTTCCATCTGAAGTACATCCTGAACCTCCAACTGTATCGATTGTTAGATCGATTGTCTCTTGGACTCGACCAGTATTTTCAACTTCCACATCCCATTCGATTGTAGTCTCGCCCGCCCACTGCTTGTGAGGGTTATCAACTGTCAATTCAACACCGAAAACTGCAGACCCGGCTCCATCACCCGCTGTTGTCTCTACATCTTGAGTAGATTGAGCAGGGGCACCAGGCTGGTCTGGAGGTGTAACTTGTTCATTGGCATTTGCTGTGACGGTTGTTATACACGATCCTTCGGCGTTTTGCGCAAGTGATACATTGAGGAAGGTTTCTTCATATGAACCGGATTCAATTGGTTGCCCGATCTGACCTATAGCGGTGGAATATCCAGTACAGTCTTGCTCATTGGTTGATGCTAAATTTACTGAAACCGGATTGGCTCCGTTATTGTATACGCGAACTGTGTATTCCGCAGTCTCCCCGGGGTTTACGGTTTGTGAACTTGGAGTAACAGAAAGTGAGATGTTGGCATCCCTACCTGAATCGTCCGCAGTAACAGGATTTGCTATCGCTGGAACCAGTGAAATTAGTAGCAGTGAAACCAGTAGAATACTGGCTCGATGCTGACCACGTTTTGTGTCTCGTCTGCGGGGTTCCATGAACCCCGGTCGCAGTGGTCACAGTAAAAGGCTATGCGCTAATGCTCGTGAATCATTCCACATTTACGAAATCAGACGATTCCGCACCACAATTTGTGCAAGTTGTAACCTTACACACTGAATGATATCTCGCCCCACAAGAAGGGCATCCAAGCATCATAGACAAAATCGGCTGCCTGCATGAAAAGCACGGTGTTGCATTTTCATGTTGTTCGGGCTTCTTGAACAAATTACCAGTTGGGGCCTTTATTGGAATAGAATCTTCATCTCTTTTCTTTAACATAATGAATGCAACAGCCCCCAAAATAACCGGAATTAGTAACAGTAATATCCAATATTCGGAAAGGAACGATTCGCTCTCAGCGCCTACAACTTCGCCATTACTGGACATTTGAAGAACTATCTGTGAGCCATCAACTTCATCTGTGCCCGAAATTGAAATAGATACTGTTCCATCACCTGGTTGATTTGCAGTTATCTCCAATCTAACCTTTTGTGATTGACCCGCTTGAAGATTTACTGAATCTGCACCATCAAACTCTACATCCCAATCTTCGGCTACTGATGTGACAACGGTTCCTGAAACAATTGTGTTTCCAATATTCGTGATAGTCAATTGTATGGTTGAGGTCTCCCCTGTCTGTAAGACTTCAGGGCCATCGATCTTCCAACTTACCTCTTTTGATAGAGCGACCAACATAGTTACGGTTTCATTTGTAGAAACCATATCGCCAGAAAGTGTCACCCTAAACTCAGGTTCAGTAGATGGCTCAGCCATAGCAGAGATAATTATTGTACAAGTCAAAGCTTTGACTTCGCCTCTAGAGATTTGGCCCGGAGACGTGCATTCTCCAAGCAAATTGTTCTCTAATTGTAATGACACGGTTGGATTCCAATCAGTGTCGGCTAAGTTCTCTACAACCCACGTATAGTTGATTGGAACACCAGCTGGATGTTGACCTGGACCGAAAATATTGGACCAAGTCTCACCCGCAATTTCAACCGAGGTGAAGGTCAACTTGGGCTCTGCTAAAACGATAATATCTACATCTTCGGTGTGACTCCAAGAACCTTGACTGGAGTCCATTATCAATTTAATTTCTCCACTCTTGGCATCTTGTCCTGCTGAAATTGAAATCACAATATTACGAGAATCGGTCCATGACAAATCAATCTCTTCAAGAATTGTATTTTGCAGCCACCCATTAGGCAATTGCAATCTGGGGCTTAGCAATAAATCAAAATTGCCACGGTTTTCAATCGTATATTGTAATGAAAGAGAGTTACCTGGAATGATAGATGAGAAAGTAGTCTCTAAGTCTATTACTGCCAAAGCGATTTCATCAACAATTAGTGGCAATTCATATTCCACCATCTTGGAATCTTCAGTCTGTGAAACTACCTTTAACACAACAGTTAGTTCCGCTCCAGCTAATGTCATTACTTGGGGCGGAGTGAAAGTGACACCAATGCTCATTTGACCATCCTGTAACATCAATCCTGTAGAAGCAGAGTTGGCCCCTCCTTGGGATGAAAGGTCATCAAAACCAGCATGCCATCCGGGAGGAGCTTCAAGGAATAAATCATAGCCAACATCACTATTCCCTAGATTGAATAGCCTAATATCAATCGAAGTTGGAGAAGAAGGATTTACTGGAATGACAGTATAATCATATTCGATTCGAGTCTGTGAAAGGGTTGGTACATCCAACAATAATGTGTAAGGGCTACTAACTCCATTGTCCTCGTCATATCCGAGTAAATTAATCAGATATATGCCCGGAGCTGGCCCTTCAGGATGCACAAGTGTGACGTTGATAAGAGCAGCTTCTTGGCCGTCTAATTCGAAATCGGTTTCATCAAGTCCAACATACCACGATTGAGAAACTCCATCTGGATTGATTACTCCTGTAGTAGAGATAGAAGCGTTGGTTGTAAGAAGCGCAGTATTGGTCAGAGTTATTTGCCAAGATGAGGATGTTGCATTAATGTCACCCAATACGAAAGTAGGATTGGCTGATTCTATTCTAACCCCAGGTGTTGTAACATTGACTAATATGTCCATTCGATTGTTATCTTCATTGATCTCATCAATTGTGTCACTACTATCTATCAGGAAAGAAAGAGTACGGCCACCTGCAGTTTGAGGTTCCCAATCCCAGAATAGTACCTTAGAACCGCCAGGCCCTAAATCAAACGTTTGAGTATCGATTGTAATTCCTTCTTCTTGGAATATTACTTCAACGTTTTCTGCTTCGACGTTACCTAGATTGGTCACAGCCATTTCCACAAGAACATCATCTCCAACCTGAGGTATTGCGATATCGGTTTGTAATGAGGATAAAACTGGAGAAGGGTCTGGACGTAAGTCGTTAACTCCAACTCCGGAAACAGCAATTGCGAACGGTTGTGCTTTGGAGCCAGAATGCCCGGCATCGGTCACCTTAACCGTCCATAGCCCCATTTCTGCTGAATCGACCAAGATTACCTCGACATTGTTTAGTGAGTCATGATTTCCACCTTGGATTGACCGCCCTTGGGAAAATTCATTTCCTTTGTACTCCACCCCACTAGGAGTTGTAACTAGTAAATTCAAATTGTTTACTAATTGGGTATTAGAAAATCTTGAGCCACGTTCATCGGACCATGCGAGGACGGCCTTGAATGGCTGATTAGGAGTTGTAATGTCGAAGGAATAACTTTTCGAGTTGCCTGTTGAAGAAAGAACTGAACGGTCATCAACCCATATTCCACGGCCGTTATTTGGTGCGAGCGTAGACTTGAGGTCTATACGGCCCCAGCCCTCATCCATGTTCGGGACGTCGCGTGAACCGATGTCTTGGGCTCCAAGAATCATTAGTGCCTTTACCAATGCTCCTTGGGGTTCAGGTCTTTGTGCAACCTCAGTAATATATTCACGAATCAATGCTGCTGTTCCAGCAGCATTTGGAGTTGCCATACTTGTTCCAGTGTATTCGAGATACCAATTATTACTCCATGTTGAACCACCGGTATCGGTCGCTTCTTGAGCTCTACAAGAGCGAACATATCCGCCCGGTGCTAGAATATCTGGTTTAATTCGGCCATCGTCAACAGGACCTCTACTAGAGCCATCCATTATTGAATTAGGAGCGCCCTGATATCTGTTTTGAGAATTGCCTACAGTGATAGTATTCTTGGCGGTAGCAGGGGAACCAATTGTATCACTGCCAGGGCCGTCGTTACCTGCTGCAAAGAGAACTACTAATCCTTCTCTGCCGCTGTAATATTGGTCATAGTAACGAGTCCTATCATCAACATCTTCTGAAGAAGAAGTGTATACTCCCCAATCTGATGAGGAAGAAGAGCCCCATGAATTGGAGTGTATTCTAGCATTGTTACTGTAGGCAGTGTTCAACATGTTATTGATACTAGACCATTGGAAGTTTCCACTGTTGTCATTCTCCATAGCTTGGAAATACAGTTCAGCCTCAGGAGCTACTCCAGCATAATTACCCCGGCTACCATCACCAAGAATTGTACAAGCAACGTGAGTTCCATGTCCTGAATGTGCATCTGCTGTAGAGCCGTCTCCAATTACATCGACGTTTCCAACTACACGACTACCGAAATCTCCGTGGTCATGATCAAGTCCTGAATCAGCAACTGCTATTATTTGGCCAGAGCCATCCAGATCGGTTGTGTAAAATGACTTCATTGCGTTTATGTTCATGTGGTTTCGAGCATTGTCATTCCAAATTGCCAATTCGGGCTGGGGGCCAATCCAAGCGACTGACGGCTCTGAAGCAATCGATGCAATCGATGCAAGGGTGACGCCATCATAACGACCGGTTTCAGCGAGAGTTGAGTCACTAAGCATTGACTTAGCGACAATATCAATTTCTTGATGAAGCCTCATGCCCCAATCATCTGCGATATCTACGCCCGGCAACAATGATTCAGCCCGCCAGGATTCTATTCTAACTGGAATATTCTCATAATCATCCATTATTGCAAAATCTACGAGCATCGCTATTGGTACTGGTTGAATAGCCGCTACTCCTTCAACTTCCTTTAGTATTGAAAGACCATTTTGAGTGCCTTGAACAAGTAACCCAGATGGTGCAATAAACTCTCTAACCTCTACACCTTTTTGGTCTGCAATCGTGTCCCTAACTTCTGAAAACCGATAATCAGTGGAGACTAAAACCAAAGATAAATCAGGTCTTGAGACAAGTAATTCTTCTGGGATTTCATCATCAAATAATAATCCAGATGCGTCATGAACTCCCAATCGTGAATGAGCCAATAGTGGTCTTTCTTCCATTGACAATGTTTCATCTAATTGACCTACAAGGTTACGAATCGAATCATCAGGAAGGTCGAAACGTAACCATTCTACACCGTCATCAGCGCTAGACTGACCAGATTCATTGGAAACTGGAATCCCAGATATTAAGAATATCAGGATAAGAAGAACTGCGCTACGCGCCTGCCTTGGCTGGTGAAATGAGTTCACAGAAACCACGTCACTCCATCACAATCATAGTTGTAGATAGCGGTCTGAGCATCAGATACTTCGTAAGAAAAACTGTCCTGTACATTATCTCCTCTAAAGTTAGTCCATTCGATAAAAACATGAATCGAATATTCGTCCCAAACAGTATAACCTCTAGCAACAAGTTCCATTTTGTCACCAGAAATGCTTGTGTGACTGGGTATTGAATCGAATGCTACTTCGAAATATTCTATGACGGTGTTATCTTTATCTTTGAATTCTACAATTAGGTTGACATCGGTGATATCTCTACTTCCATCATTGGCTAATTCGGTTAGAACAATATGCCCATTCCTTTGAAGATAAGTTATCTCTATTTCAACATCGTCTCTTGGGATTACCCAATACCATGTTGAGGCTAAAGCACCCAGGAGCATCAGTAAAATCACTCCGGCAAGAGCAATTCTTAGAGGATGAACCCTTTCACCGAATTCGACTACTTTCTGACCTATTTCTTGTGATAGGTCATGGAGTTCCTCATCGATGTAATCTTGTTCATCCATTAACCCGTCACCGCCGCAATTCCTGTTGCAATTAATGATGAGAAGGGGTCTACAATCATTACATGGGTCGTTTCAATCTTACCGCCTGTAAGACTACTGATTAGCGATAAGTCGGTGACTACTCCGTTTACGCCTATGCTGGAAGCGGTTGGTATTCCGCCGGTAAATTGAGCATCCAGCATTACACCTCTGGCATCAATATCATACCCTAGAACTGTGACTTTAGTCTGCGCTGTCGCAACAATCCTTCCGCCTGTTATGCCATCGACTACTATTACTGGGTAACCAAGAACCATGTGTTGGTGAACTTCTGCTCCTTGGAGGTTCTCACCAACCATCTCAGCAGTTACCAATTCCATATTGTCTCTGACCAATGTATCGCTTCTGCGAATGTATAACTTCTCAACACCATTACCTGAGGCGGAAATTCTTGCTCCAAAGTCTTCTGTAACTTCCATCGAGAATCTGTCAGGAAGATTCTCTGCTAACATTAGGTTGCTGCCACGGATATTCTGAGCTTTACCTTTTGTCTCAATAAAGAGGTCCATTGCATCGCTATTTGAGGAATAATCCATCTCAAACATTCCTTGGAACGATGTAACTTCATGAATGTCGAATTTGTCTGCAGGTTGGGCTAGAAGATGCATTTCACCAGGAACGTCACGTATGAACATCGTAGATGGCCACCATAGGCCATCCACCTTTCGTAGTTGTTGAAGCATCAATGAATCTGCAGCATTAAGCCCGATTCTGTCACTCGGAGGAACATTCAAATCGGCTTGTAAGATATCTCCAATCTTAGAATAAAGATCTGCACTTGCTGGTGCATCGAATAGCATCATCTCAGTTCTCAGGCCTCGTAATTTGTTATTTTGTAGTACCCTAGCACTGTCCATTCTTTCACCCATTTCATAGGTCATATCGATAGTTGTCCTTGGGATAATTAATTCGGCTTCGGTAGTAGTCGATAGATGAATCGAAATATCTCGCTGTAGACTGGTGTCTAATCCAGATAATATAAGCAGAGAATCAGTTTTAGCAAGACCGTTTAATTCGATTGTTAATATCGGTCTAGCAGGAGTCCAGCCCTCCAAAGAGGCTAGAACTTCAAAGGTTGGAACCTCATCATTTATGGTTACTGAATAACTCATTTGTATCCTGCCAGCAGGTAACTGTGGCATCCAAATCTTACTGTGCCATGAACGTCTTTGTTCTAGTTCTAAACCTTCAGTAGCCATCGTATCTAGGTCTAAGAGAGACATCTCTCTGGCCGATACATAACCATCCTCCATTGCAGTAACAATGGCGCTAGCGTTAGTCAAACCACCCCACTCTAGAGCTTCGATTACACCCTCTCTTTCAGCCTCAGTGATTTCTAAATCTTCTAATGCTTCTGAAACTACTAAGCGAGAACTCTCGGTAAATGTAGTCATTCGTGAGTAATTAAATTCTAATTGAGTACCTTCCAATACTTCTCCTGTCAGACCATGCGCCCATCTTGGCTCTGTTGGGATATTCACTCCCTTCTTGACATCCAAGGTTATGTCGAATTCTTCCCCTGTAATCAAATCCAAACCTAGGCTCATGTTGCTCCTGATATTGGAGGCATCACCTAAGTCAACCATACTCTCGATAGCAAAGTCGTTCACAGAAGAGCCAAAATCTATCATTCCTGAAAGGAAGAAGGAGAGAGAGAGTACGCCATCGGCTTCACCGAACTCTGGTACACTGATAATATCTGATTTTTCGGAAGATGGCAAAAACAGTGTAACATTTGCAGGCAGAGGGTCCAAGTGAACACGTCCTGAAAGACCTAGGAACTTGTCATCTCTATCACTTACGTCTTCAAGTAACACGCTGAATGGAGATGAACCTGTTCTGTTCATTACCATTTGACTATTACCTCTTGGCCCAAGGGCGCCAGGCTCTTCAGGAGGAGTTAGAACAATCGAAGTCAAATTAGATAGTTTGAGAGACATACTGGCTTCTGCAGAGTTTTGGTCTAACCAAAACCGAGCGTGGTCTCCATCCATTGTTAGTGGCGTCGAGGCATTTGAAATCTGAACTTCTACTGAACCTACTCCGTCAGGGGCACTGAACGAGAGAGTATCTCCAAGTTTCAATTCAAATTGTGATGGTAGGTCATTGAGTCGTAGAGCGTTATACTGATTGTCGCCTTCGCCGCTGTAAGTAATGGTTCCTATTTCTCCTGTTGCAGAATATGTAATATCCGTGCCCTGTTGACTAATTGTCAAATTTTCAGGACGGTTAGAAATTGATGCGAATTGCTTTACTTCGCCATCTGTAGTATTTGGTAAGTGTTTCAAATGCCCTATGATTAATTCATCTCCCGAAATACCAGAAAGTGATATTCTCCGCAGGTCTGTTGGCTGATCATAGGAATATGTAACGCCTGAAACATTGCTTAGGAATACACTCATTCCCACCGGTACTAACGAAGTATCAGTTCCATATTTTCCATTTACTATGGCATTATCTGTATCCTCTGCCAATATGATGTGGTTACGAGACATCATTACTGGATGTGGACTACTCCCTATAGCCAATTTGATGCTGCCAATAGTATGTTCACTCCTTTGACGACCATCGTTCCAATCGTCTCTGATTTGATTGTAGCATTGAATAATAATTTCACCACTAGATTCGCTAACGCTACCGACAATAGCATCAGGTAACCCGTTCAGTATGGTGCCTAAATCTAGAACAATTTCGACTAAATTTAGAATCACATTGTCCAAAACTTCACTCAGCAAATCAGGGGCTGTTCCAAACTCAACGCGTATGCGATTGGAAGATGGAATCTCAAATGAACCGAATATAACCACTACTTCTGGCAAGTCTTCAATGACTACCTCGAGAGAGGAGGAATCGACAGCATACCCATATCGTTGGAATGTTGAAACATATTCAATTTTGCTTATTCGTTCAGTTCCCGCAATGAGAATAAGGCTGTTCCATCGATTGTCACTTGGGTTGAAAACTAGGCTGCTGTCGTCAATATTTGCTGAGGCGTCCGCAGAATAGTTCTTGATTGAAATTATTAGAGACAACCTGTTTGGCATATCACCAGGGAAGTTTGTCGAACCAGGAGCTTCTCCTATCAATGTGAAAATCGCATCTATTTCCTCTTGAGGCAAAGTGCCTTTTGGCAAATCTCTGACCCATCCTCTAGAGTCGGTGATGTTTCCAAACCGGCCGCCTTCTTCAATATGGGCAGAACGGTCTTCGAAGTAATGGAACCATAAATCTGCATCTGTATCACTAAAAATCTCGATATTGTCAAATGAGTTCTCTCCAGCATTATCATTTCTGATGACTAAGTCTACTTCCTCAGGAATCAGCGTACTACCTTCGATTGGATGAAGGCCAACGTCGATATAGCCAAGTTCAGTTAGTGCTCTTTCTCCGTCTAAATCTGGCTGTTCGAAGTGAACATAACCGATTCCGATTGAATAGCCACATTTGTGCAATCTACTTTCTTCACCATGGTCCTCCACAGGGTCATACCACGACGAATCTGAACAATCTGTCTGTTGGTTAGCCGAATTCCGATTTGGGTTTGAAATTAAAATAGCATAAGGCGCAGATACTGATGTGACCTCCAAACCTGAATCATCGCCCCCATTGAAGATATTCAACACATCAAGAATGCTGGTGAATGTATCTGTAACATTCAGGGTCAGTTGGTCTAAGCCAACTCGGACTTGGAAATCATGAGGCGGTTGCGTGAATCTTGAATCGATAACTAAGGCATATGATTCCCCTTGAGTGGTCAATGTTAGGTCGTAAGCAACACCCTTCATCAGAGAGACTTCCATGCTTGCCATATCGTCCCAAAGTGGATCGCTATGGTCTAAAACACGTACTTTCCATTGGAAGGTTGGACGAATCCAAATCGATTCGATAGATGGGATTAATCCGTCACCAAAGGCAACATCCCAACCTTCACCCTGTTGACCCAAACCCACAACTGAAAGGCCAACAGCGACATCGCTACTGCCGTCGCCATCAATATCTATTGCGTTCTCGAATAACCCTGTGCCTTCGAATGAAATGATGTCTCCAGTGAATGTGCCGTAGTCCCATGCTTCATATTGAGGACCATTATTACGTGCTGAGTAATTGACGTACAGCGAATAAGTATTAGCTCCAAAAGCCAGAGGGTCATTGAATGAAGGAGGCAACTCAAATAGTGTATCTAGTAAGTTATTTGGCCAACCATCTGGATGAGAATCTGGTTCTGTCAAGAACACATATGGCCTAGGATGAGAGGCATTTAGCGGAGTTGTATCTCGCATTGTGATATCGCCAATGATTCCATCAGTGGCCAAGAGGGCATCTCCGTCTCCGATCTCTCTTCCTCGTGATTCCAATGCACTCAATACTGCTTCTGCACTGTTATTTGCGATATCGTCTTCTCCAGACTCTCTCTGCTCATTTAGTGCATTTGCCATCGCTTCTAAGACTCCAAAGTCGTCTCTACCCGCTGATTCTTCGGCCGTAACTGGATTAAAAATTGGCAAGAACATGACTATGACGAGGAGAATTGCAACCCTCCTTGAATCGAGAGGCTGCGGAACTCCGCGATGGAGCATGCGCACACTATCAGATGACATCAATTACAATTGGCTATCCCAACACACATGAAACCATCCCTCTCGCGAGCGCGAGTGGAGTCGTTTATTCAACGTTCAAACAATTGGTCGCCACCACAAGATGGGCAAGCGACTACTGCGCTTTTCACACCGTGTGGCATATTCACTGTAAACGGCTTACCGCAGGATGAACAATCTGTTTTCAGAGTATGATTCACCGGTTGGTTAGATTGTGGTAAAGCAATTCCTCCACTCTTGACTTTGCCCGAAACTGGCACAGAGGGTGCAACCGTTTGGATAGGTGTATCTTCGGCGAATGCTGCTAATGCTGCCTCGGCCAATGCTGGGTCCACTTCTCTAACCACATTTTGAGGTCTAAAACCTGCATTTGGATCTCCCTGGAATTGGGAATCATTTCCGTAAATTGCAGCTATTTCTTCCGCCTTGGCTTCGGATTGTAATTGAAGGCCGGACTTGACCGCCCCTCCATCAGACATTCCCGCCATTTGTATCGCTTTAGCAAATGGTGGTAATTTTGTTGTCCCCGCTACATCTTGCACCCTTGCATTAGCTTCGGCTAAAGTTAATCCCTTAGCCATTAACATCTCGATAGCATGTCTTTTCTGAATACCCTTATGGCCGAACAGTACAACTCCTGAAACGATGACTATCACCAAAAATACGATGGCCACAATCCCCAGAATGTTAGTTTCACTAGGAGGGTCAACCACTTGAACTTCAAAGACTTCAAAATCGGTATTATTTGAGCCATCATAAACAGTTAGAGCGAAACTAGATTTCCCATTTTTATCAAAAGATGTAACAAGTGTTTTCCCAATATAATCCGGGTCATTTAGAAGGTCTCCATCGCCGTTTGTGTCCTTGTCCAAATCTAAATCCCAGGTGAATCTTAGAGCACTTTGTTCGTCCCATGCATCTACTGCTTTTGCTTTGAATTCAACGTCTTCACCGCGATTCACTTCCTTTATGTCAGTGATATCGCTAGTTTCTAGAATTGGCACAGTTGAATCATAAACCACTATCGTCGTATTCGTAGAACCTGTATTTCCAGAAGGGTCCGTTACTGTTAATGTGACAATGTAAGTTCCGATTTCAGACCAACTAACGGTAAATTGTGATGCTGAAGATGTAGGAGCGCCATCTACGCTCCAAGACGCAGATGAAATAGCATGGTCATCGTTGGAATTTGAGGCCTGCAGAACTAAATCGGAGAGCCGTAATAATCTCCATTCACCGTTAAGTCCCCTCAAGCCAGAACCACTGATTACCGCATTTGGATCTGTAATATCGTTCACTTGGACTTGATGACTTACAGTTGTTGTCTGACCTGTCTCAGATTCTGCTGTCAAGTTTATTGTTTTCAAACCAGGTGAATCCCAAGATGCATCTACTAAATTACCAAATGCATCGTAGGTGGAATCGGAATCGAAATCCCAGGACAAAGAACGGATTTGCTGAAGGCTATTCGGGGTGCTGCTTGCATCAAGAGTGATTTTCTCTCCGATAGTTGTTGCACTGTTAGCATAGTCTACAATCACGGGTGATAAAACTGGATCAAACCAGCCTTTCAGAGAAAAGTGAAGCGGAGATGTCGATGCTTCTACCATCAGATTCAAGTTTTGTAAATCTAAAAACGCAGGTACTGTCCAATCGGTTTGAGTTGTGTCAACTCCTCCAAAGTCGTCCATATTTGTTCCTGCAATAATCAGGTCGCCATCCAACTGGTTATCCGATTGTATGAACATGTCACCAGTACCAGATATTGGATGGGTCCAGAATGATAGTTCAGTTCCTGCATCGACATTAAACGAAGCAACATTGACTTTTTGTCCAGGCTGGATTATGAAGGTGTCATGAATTAGTGTGTGTTTTTCAGTTGCAGCAGGAGCAAGTTGTATCTTGAACCGTGCGGTCATACCACCTTGGTCTCCAAATCCTTCATCGCCATCGTGTGCAGTATTATCGAATACAATGTACCAATTCTTTGCGTTGATTGATTGGGGTGGAGCCCAATCTAACCATTCGTTTCCAATGAAAGACTCGAATGAGGCTTCTTCGGTAATCGAACTTCGATAGTTTTGACCGTTTTTGTAAGTCTGAACGCTATTTTGGTCGAACAATAAAACATCCATTGCATCATCCATTACCTCATAATCGATTGCAAGAGTAGTGCCGTGGCTTCGAACACCAATGTCCACAATGATACATGCGCCAGGGTCTACGCCCACTCCGGCTGACCCTGAAGAGATTACATCTGACAAATCAAACTCTGCACACTGAGGTGCTGCACGCCCATCTGTAGCTAAAGCGGCCGGAGTTATCATCAGGCCGACTAGTAGCAAAACAAGCAATCTTGGGACACCCATATTTATCCAAACAAGCGCTTCGGTTTTCAAATTGCCTCACTGTTGTTGAGTCCACCCTTCGGGGGACCTGACAAGATGTGTAAGTGAAAGGTCATTATTCAAAATCAATCTATCGCCATCAGAAAGTCCAATTACAGATGGGTGAATCCCTCTCGCTTCAGAAATTGACGCTACTGGATTATCAAGTCGACCAGAGTAATGTGTTATGGCCAGATGTTGCGCATTACATTCAATGGCAGTCCTTGCAGCACCGCCTGCTGTAGAGTGAAGATGTTCGTTAGCAATATCTGAATGAGATTCCAAAAAGGTCGCCTCATGAATCAAAAGGTTGCAATTCGATTCTATTGCCTGCTCAGCAGTATCTCCAGATAGAATCACTGAGATTCCAGCCTCATTTTTTGAACGATATTCTGCGGCTTTCAACATCTGGCCGTCATATTCACAATCTTGACCTGCAGCCAGTGATTTTTTGATTTCTATGGGTAATTGACTCGTAGCCTTGCGGTCGAATTTACCCTTACGCTCAGAAGTAGTAATTTTCCAAGCGCAAGATGGAACTGTATGTTGAGTAAGGTGTGCGGAAATTGTTGCTTGTTTAATGGGCTGAGGTAACTCGATTTGAGAACCGTCGTTCATGTTTACCCATCTTTCGCCGTCACCTAGAATCCAGAAAATATCGTAACCAAGAGATTCACTTGTAGCCCCTAAATCCATCCACATATCATATTGGATAACCAAGTCGGAGGGTGATACCTCAGGCGACTCTTCCGAGCCAAGTAATGTATCTACAACTTGGGGAGTTGTAGGACCTATGACCCAGAGGTCATCTGTTCTCCCGTCCAGTGCCATTGTTTGGAGCCACGGCAAAACACCCCATGTGTGATCTAAATGCCCATGAGTCAGTAAGATTGCACCAACTTTGGACATCTTAAGTCTACGACCTCCAAGTGATTTCATCGCTGAGCGATGTTTTACTAATCGGTTTTGAAAGCCTTCACCGCAATCGACTACAACCATTCCATTGGGTGTCTCAACGATTGAACCGGAAACTGAACGCCCTTGCGCAGGACGTGCAGAAGAAGTTCCCAAAACATGAATCTCGAGGGTCAAATTTTCACCTCAGTGCTCGTAAGGAATAGGAGTCTTTGGGAACCAGCGCAATAAAACTACATCGCCAATTGAACGAATCCATCTCCATGGAATGGTGAGATGTACTCCCCTCTCCACTAATTCATCAGGACAACTCGCTACGAAAAGATGTGTAGCTGACAACTGCGCACCATCGACTACAGTTTCACCAACTATTCCTAGAAGTCGGCCATCTGGGAGATAAATCTCTTTCCCGTTTAACTGAGAAATACTCAAATCATCTGCCATCTAACAAGCCCTCCTGATTATGCGAGACAAGCGCTCCTCAATGAACCCAACGGCCAAACAAGGAGGGATTCTTACAATTACATTTGTAATTCAACAGACGGGCCCTTATTACGTCCTAAGAATGCAAACAGTCCGAATGTAGCGAAACAAATTCCAGTACAGTAACTCATGACTAATCCATTTGTCTCAAACAAAGACATCTCTTCATCTAATTCGCTAAAGAGTGAGTATTCTAGATAACCTGTAATTAGTAACAGGAGCATTAGAACAGCATTTGTTCCGAGAAGTGCTTTAGCAGCCCACGGAGTATTAACAAATTGAATTATTGATACTACGAACAAACCAAGTCCGACAATCATTACTAGTATCAACATTAATGAAATCAAAGAAATTGTGGATTCTAAATCATCGGTAACATCCATTCCAAATGCATCCAAGAATGCCGCTGCGAGATCGTATTCTGATTTTATCTCTGATGACAGCCAGATTACTATTACGGCGAGAATAATACCTGAAATTCCGTTAAGGATTCGCCAAACGGCATTTGGTTGCTTAACCTGCAGTATGGTCCCCGCAGGCAAATTGAGTGGCATTCCAGTCAATCCAGGTGCGGGTGCAACAGGCATTGCTCCAGGCGCAGGAATCATCTGAGGCATAGGTGCTGCTACTGGCGGAGCCGGCATTGCCACAGTTTCTGCTACTACTTGACTAAAGTCAGGATAGTGTTCTTGAGTGTATTTTTCTGCATCTGCAGGTTCATATCCTTGGGCCAATAAAGACTCGAAGTACTCTTGTGCTTCCATGTTTCAGCGCAAAATGGCATTGTACTTGAAATCGTTTACAGATTAAAATCAGTAAAAAATGATAAAATCACTTACCGATATTTCCACGAGCCTTCAAGGAAGGACGTAGTTTCTCTGCACCCTTACCCTTGTTGTGGAGACCACGTCCGCGCTTACCTGCGCTGGTCTTTCCACGGTATGCACGGCCACGGTGGTGTGTGTCTGCTATCCAGCCAAGGTCCTTATCGGATTTGATTGCTGGGTGAGATGGATCTAGCATGATTACTTCGTAGAACTTGTGCTTACCATCTTGTCCAACCCAATAGGAGTTTAGAACCTCTAGGTTAGGGAAGTGGCGGTTGACACGCTCTTCAGCAATGCGCTGTGTGTTCTTAGCCATGGTAATCTTGGTGATACCAGCCTTGGAAGGTTTACGCTTCATGTGGATTTTACCCTTGCGAAGTCCACCACGGCGAACACGAGTTCGAACCATGACGACACCTTGCTTAGCCTTGTAACCAAGGCGGCGTGCAGCGTCTATGCGAGTTGGTTTGTCGATACGACAGTTCACTGGTTCACGGCGCCACTGGACCATACGATCTTGACGCTGTTGATGAGACTGAGTTGCTTTTGGATTGTTCCATGTTGCACGTACGTGCTGGTATAGACCCTTAACCATTGTACATCACCTACTCCTTGGAGCATTTTGCCGACTTGCCACCCCTATTTGAAGACCGCGACGCGTATTTGGGGCCCCCTACGGGGGATTCACTCATGTGTTAGAGGAGTATCGGAGGTGTGTGTCCCTTCAAATTACTGGAGCCGATGAGGTTCTAAGAGCACTTGAAAACGGGGTCGAAATTAAACTTGTTTTAGTCGATAGAGAAGAGGATTGCACAGAGATTATTCAGATGTGTGAAAGCAGGAATATTCCTGTGACTGAAGGCTCATCTACCGACCTTTGGCGCATGAGTGCAAACGGGCAACAGAAAGCCCTTGCTCTGATTGGAAGAGAGCCTAAAGGAACACTCGAAGAAGTGTTTGAGCGAGAGGGTGTAATCTGGTTATTTGATGGAGTAGAGTATGCTCCAAACCTTGGATTTGGAGTTCGAACTGCAGAGGTAAGTGGAGCTACTGCCGTCATCATAAATGTCAGCAAAACTCACGAAGAAAGACGCACGATTCGTAGAGCAGGAATGAGGGCAACTAGATTCATTCCTGTAGTTTATGCAACTACCGAAGAAATCCTAGCCGCATGCAATAGAAGGATAGTAGTAGCCGAGGATATTGGAGAAAAAGCACCTTGGGATGCAGACCTTACTGGAGATGTATTACTGGTGGTTGGGGCTGAAAATGCAGGAGTTTCAAAAGAAGTCTTAGATGCTGCTGATGAAATCGTCAGATTACCTATGCCTGGATTCGTGCCTTCATACAATCTACAGGTCGCTGTAAGCGCCCTTGCAATCGAAAGACTGCGCCAATTAGAATGAGTCGCTCACTCTTCTTGTTCACG
>TARA_B110000444_G_scaffold243503_1_pt1 | contig 26000 bp, 17 predicted proteins | sample TARA_B110000444 | Tara Oceans TARA_B110000444 (sample SAMEA4398370) | marine metagenome | biome: Polar Biome; feature: [SRF] surface water layer (ENVO:00010504); material: water (ENVO:00002006), including particulate matter (ENVO:01000060) such as... | depth 5 m | reverse complement strand
CAGTTTCTTGATCTAAGTAATGAACATCATCTTTCTCAAGAAGAATATCTTCACCATCTCCGACCGATATCGGTTCAGGAAAAGACTCAACGACTTTTATTCGAATCATATTATTATTTGATGATTTTTCATCTTGTTCTATTTCTTGTTTAGTGATAATTTCCAAACTATCTAGTTCAATTGTACTAGTAGATTGTTTTGATGGTGCTAATTCCATAGCAGCAGAATGCTTTTTCGACTGACTTTCAGATTTTAGATCTACTTGCTCGATTGGCTTATTTTCAACAAGGTCGGATTGAGTAAACTCGTCTATATCTGGCCACTGGTCAACTAAAAAGCGGTCTTCCTCATCCATATCAGATATTATCTCTTGCTGAGAATCTTCATCTGCAAAGATTAAATCAGGTGGCGGACTTCCTGTCAAACCCTTATCTTGTTCAACAAAAGAGTCCAATTGCATGGTGCCGGGAGAGTGAACCATTTTTTCGATTAGGTTTCCAGATAATTCTCCATTTTGCATTGAGTTCCAATCAATATCTTTCTTGAATCTATCCATTTGTATCTGTAAACCATGATAAAATGCTTTCTCAGCGGGGTCGTGTCTCTGCCAATCCAGAGGTGGCATATCTTGAGACATACCCGGCTGTGAAGCGATTCTAAGTGATTGTGAAGCAACGTGCTGCATCATTGCGACCAGTCTTTTTCTCGCTAACTCAGAAGCGATTCTTCTGACATTAGCTTGTCTCTTCTGTAGGTTTTGTAATCTAATTCCGGTCATACCATTCATCATCATATGCTGAATATCTAAGTCAATATCAGATAGTAGTTTGCCTACAGTTACCCAGAAATCAGGCCTCGGCAATGCGATGGGGACATGCCTAGAAGATTGTTGTCGACGGGTGGCAAATAGTTCCTCCTCAATCTCTCGCGCTTGTGCGCTATCGAGGTATCGGTCCTCCGTCATCATAGGCTGGTATACATGACAGGTTTTGAACATTGATGTATTACCGACTAAACATTAAGACAACTGATTAATTATTGATGACCTCACCTCGCAGAGCGAGGTGAATTGGTATGTTAACCAAACAACAAAATTCCGAGCAAAAATATAGCTCGAATTTCAAGGTGTTGTTATTGGTTACAATACTGATGACTAGTACATTAAGCAATGTACTAGCTCAAGATTCCCCAACATGGGATAGTGAAGAGCCAGTTCAATGGAATAGTAATATTGATTTTTCACTACAACCTAATCAAACAAGCCTCAATATTACAGAGTCTTCTATGATAGAAGTTCCTTCAAACCACACATTCACCTCAGGACAAGTAGGAGTTTCTCCAATCTGGCAGAGTTCTAATAGTGATGGAACTGTTTTTGATTCATCTTTTTCCAATCAGTGGAATGGAATTAACCAAAATACATCACAATCTATTCAGGATGGAAAATTACGTCTAGAGAGAAATAGTTCAATAGGCGATATAACTGACTTCGAAACTACGAGCGAAGTTCCATCGGAAGGATGGTCGAGTAATGGAAAAGATTCGAGGAGTTGGGAAATTATACTGGCATCACCCAATGCAATCACCAGTCAATCTGGGATGTCACTTCCGGATGAAGGATATAACGGAAGCGGATTTCTCTCAACATCTGGCCAAGGTGACTTGAATTCTTCAATGCATTCATGTTTGCGTTCTCCAAGTTTAGATGTGCCAAGAATAATGAATAACTATTCGATTTCTTTCGACCATTGGTTAGCGCTTGATTCTACAGATGCAGCATGGGTGGAGATTTTAGATGTTAATGGAAATTGGGTGCCTCTAATTCCAACTAATGGGTTAAGTCAACAATCTAGTCTGCAGTACGCCCCTAGTATTGTTTGGACTGGTGAATCTAATTCTTGGAATCGTGTTGAAATCAAATTAGATTCCTATGTAAGTCCATTACAGAATACTTTGAATTTACAATTATGTTTTGAAACGAGTAATGTATTGGTTTCACGTGGAGGTTGGTTTATTGATCAATTATCTATTTTCAATGAAGGAGACCAAACAGGTTCTTTTTTCCATGGTAATCTAAGTGGGGATTACCTTGCTAACGCCAATTCTAAGTATATCATTCCAATGAATTTTACTTCCTTTCCATCAGTCGATGAGATAGAAATAAGCATGAATTGGGATATTCAAGGATATCTTTACGATTATGTCACAGTAGAGTATTCTATTGATAATGGTAGTTCATGGAACTTTATTTCCGGTATGTATGGAATTCCAGGTACAGGAATTTGGCATAACGGAAATGTGTATTATGGGGAATCAAATGGCTGGATACCTATCTTCATGAATTTTAATTATAATTTTTCAAATTCACCCGCCTTGAATAATACTCTCCTTCGCCTATCGGTAATTACAGACTCCTCTGTCAACTTTGGGGGCAAGGCTTCCAGTGAATGGGAAGGAATCGCTATCGACGATATAATACTCCATAGTGGAAGAAATGGCCCCAATCCATCAAGCTTTATTTACAGTAATTTTTCAACATCACCTAATTTATCGCTTGGTTCTCAAGATGGTTGGTTAATGTCTTTTGGAGCGACACCTAATCAGTGGCAATGGACGGATTTACTTGGAGTTGATTCCATGGAATCAACTAACTTCTCCTTCGATAAAGGAGATTTCTTACCAGCTGGATGGTCTCTAATTTCAATCGACCAAAAACAATGGGAAGTTGGAATAATTCCTAGTGGCACGGCTTTTGGGCCTAATTTATGGCCTTCTGGTCAGCAAGGTGCAGGAATAAATCTAGACGGGGCTTACAGTAATGAAATGTTGACACACCTTTACTCGCCTGAATACATCATTCCAGCCGGAGCCTCCTCAAGACTAACATTCCAGAGCTGGGTCTGTACTGAATCTAATTGGGATGGAGGGGCAGTATCTATTTCCACGGATGGAGGCTTAAATTGGTGGTATATACCGCCAGCAATAGGTACTTTTCACGACCAAATTTCCACAATAAATTCTAATTCACCTTTCTTTGGGGAAGGTATTCTAGATGGTTCTACAGTTCCGGGAGGTTGTCAAAATAATGTACGTCCATTTGATAATAAGATGTTTGAAACTAACAACCTTTCTGGAGAAAACATAAGATTTAGATATTCTTTCTTCTCAGACCAATTACTAGAATTTGACGGCTGGTACATCGATGATGCAGGTATTGAAATAGATATTTTTGAACCACAGGGAACTTGGATATCACCGGTTTTATCACCTAATCCAATGTTTGGGTGGGGTCACCTCGATGGTTTTGTTCAACAACCAGATGATACAACGATCTTCTTTGATATTCTAGATATTAATAATAACACTATACCTGGATATTCCAATCAAGTATTACCAGTTGATATTAAATTGGATCCAGAACAATACCCCAATCTAAGGGTTAGAGCCAATCTAACAACTTACAATGAATTGGTTTCACCTTCAATTGAGTCACTATCGATTGGTTTTTCAACCTATTTTGATGCATATCATTTTCAAAATATGGCTAATGATTCTAGATATTCAGGTTCTTATCAACACTTAGTACTCGATTTAGATGAAAACATAGTAGCCAATCAGGTATCCTTTATGATAATTGAAACAACTGGCTTCTGTCCACAAATAGGTGCGCAGATGACTTCTGTTGGAGATAATATTTCGTTATTCTCCAATGAATTTAGTCTCGATTCAACAGTTTTTGACCCAAAAGTCACCAATTTTAGAATATTAAACTTTAGTAATAATCAGCAGATCTCTTCCAGCCTTACTGATTATTTGCAATTGACTCTACTAGCAGGTCAGAAATTTAACAAATTTACCTACCATCCAATATGTGCAGAAGCCCCAACAAATCCTGAGATTAGACTTGGTAATCAAAATGATAGTATATTTTCTTGGCCAACTGAGGATCTAAGTCCTGAGTTTGGAATCACCTCTGAATTCTCTTCAATTACAAGTAACAGTATTACTAATTATTCTAATTCAAATGGTGCCTTAGAAATGGAGTTACTCGATGGCCAGCAGGTTCAACTAGACTATAGAATGCTTTTGTCAACTAATCTAAATTCATTTATTGGAGGTAATAATCCACGAATACCTGCTTCTTTTTTGATTGATCTGGATTCAGAAGATTCTCATTCATCACTTAATGACTCGTCTACAAATAATCCAATACTAACTTCTAACATACCATTTTCGGCTATTCAGTCTAGATATAAAAGTCAAGAAGCATGTCCAAACTCTTCCTTCCCTGATGGTTTGATAAACAATAATTTTGGTATTGCTAAATGCTCTCTATACTTTACTGCAAATGGGGATTTTACTGTTAGATTTTCAAACCTTCAAGCATTGTCTCCTACTCAAAAAATACAATTAAATTTAGAAAATTCTTTCTTGAATAGGCTTAAAAATAATTCATATGAAGGCGATGATAGAGAGACTTTACACATTCCAATGGGTGTGGAAACATCATCTGGAACTATTAATGTCAATATGTCTACAACCTCATATCTACATCATATTGATACCATCAATAGTATTAGCCAAGATAGATGGCTCCCAGGACAAACAATCGCCGTCAATACCACTCATGTAAGATTTAATCCAGTTACTATGAGTGAGCAAGATTATCTATTACAAAGTGTCAAATTAATTCTATCTCCAAATCCAAATTATCAAGATGCAGTTATTGAAATTGAGGCTTCTAATCTTTATTCAAGTAAAGATATTGTAATCATAAAAGGTAGTAATTTGATTCAAGTTGATAATGCTGGAACATCGATAAATTGTATTACAGGTTTTTGTCAAATTGAATGGTCTATAACCAGTACATGGCAATTAGATGATATCGATGATATTTCATGGATGGTGATTTCACAAGATACTTCCGGACTCGAAACAGGCCCCGACTTAATCAGTCGACAAACAGCCTTCAATGAAGTGGAAAATGATTTAGAAATAATTCAGTTTGAAGCCTTCGATAGTTCCAATGCATTGCATGATTGGACAAACGCAGATTGGCCTTTCCATCTTCAATCAAATCAATCGATAACTGTTAACGGTCAAGTGAGATTTCAAGGTATCTCTAATAGTTTCATTATGCTAGAACAAGCTAAAATCGAGGTCCGGTTAGAAGCAGTCCCTCCAAAAAACACCTCTGGAGGACTCGATGACTGGCTAGGTCAATCAGTCAATTGGAGCAACTCTTGGTTCCTTGAAGCAGGGCTTAATGGCTACTTTACTACGATAATTAATACACCTGGATATCAAGAAATTCCATCTAATACCTCTTTGGAAATCTCAGTTCATATTATCAGAACAGGACCGGTAAATCAACAATCAGACACTTCGAAGGATATGACTGCAAGTTATCAGAAAACTCGAATATTATTTGACACACAATCACCTGAAATAATCTCTCTTGAAGTTTTAGACCCAGGAGGGCAAGTACCCGCAGATGGCCATATCTGGATTTCTGGTCAAGATATACCCCTTAGAGCAATAATTTCTGATACTGAAGGACTCAGGCCGTCCATTACAGTATGGACTTGGTCCGAGAGTAAAGACGATATTAACCAAGATGGGATTATGGATTTAGAGGAATATGTCTCGACTATAGTCAGTCTTAATACTGGTTCAAAGTCAGCAATAATAGATTTACCAATTTACTCTTGGCTTGATGTTAGAGGCTCACAAGAAAGTGGTAGACTGAGTGTTTTCATCGAATCTAAAGATTTAGCGGGTAATCAACTATCAGGCGGAGGAAGTTTCGGAGAAGGTCAAGATTTAGCCACTTTATTAGTACAAAATCAATATACAACATTCTTTGATTTGGATACCCTAGATTTAGACTTGATCGAACAGCAAATACTTCCTGGTTTTGGGCATAAAGTTCAGTTCAGTCTGACAGATGCTAACGGTATTGATTCATTGGATGAGATTCAATTGGCAATTCTAGGAAGGGATAATCAAGAACAATGTTTCATCCATCATTCACCACGCTTTTCAACTACGCAATATGATAGTAATTGTTTTGCAGTAATGCCGGAAGTAGAGATTGTACAACAGGAAGGTTTCCTCGTATGGGATGTAGCTATTGAGTTCAGGGTCTCATGGCAAATTATGGGATCACTCCCTCAGCAAAACTGGATTCCATCCCTTAAGATATTTGATGAGGGGCAAGATTTGTACCTTGGAGTCTCTTTACTAACCATGTTTGAATGGACATTTAATGATAAAATCGAATTTTCCTCAGTTGAGGTCATCGAGTTTAATGGACCACTTGGATTGAATACCGATGAGGAAATTTGGGCTCAGAGCGAAGATAGAATTGTAATGAAATTAGAATTAGAATTCATCAATACAACCGTACCAGTCCAATACCTTGGAAATAATTTCTCGATACTTGGAATAGTAAATAATCAAACCAGTAGTATATTAATTAATTCTAGCATATTGGATGAAGGCGTAGTTTATGTAGAATTCATTGCTAAATCTTCTTATGCCGAAGTAGCAGAATTTTCTTTAGAATTAAGGCTATTAGCATTACAAGGTCAAATCATGGCATCTAAAAGTTATCTAGTATATCTCGATGATTCAGCCCCTATGCTTTCTTTAACTTTACAAGATTTATTGAAAGTAGATTCCAACAGGCTATTCGAAATACCTATCTTTGCAACTATAAGTGATGACCAACCTCTAAGTAATCCACAACTAGAAATAAACTGGTATTTCTCAGAAAATGGTTCTATTATCCAAGGAACCAATGGTACTGATATACTTAACTCGAGTGAAACAACACAGTTTAATACCTATTTCAATGGTTTAATCGATATTACTCCTAGTGATGAATCCCTATTGTCTAAAGATAGTGAGATTATTATTTGGTTTGTAGGTACAGATAATTCCGGTCTTGAATTAACAGGGTTTGGAACATTTGAGGAGCCGCTTAAACCGCGCTTCAATTGGATGGAATTTGAACCCAAATTAGATACTGTTTCAATTGAAACTGATGACCTAGTATTTGGACAAAATATTGAGATAATTAGTAGAATTGTAAATACTGGGCAACTAAATGGAACAGTTCAAGTAGATTTGATAGACTTAGATGGCTTAATTCTAGAAACCAAGTTCATCAATATGGAACCAGGTGATTTAGTAGAGACCTCATGGTACTTTGAAGCGTGGACTACGGGTGACATTACTTTCTTTGTAAACTTAACAAATTACTCGCAATCTAAACAGGTTGAGATTAATGGTATCGAAGAATTCAGTTCCTCTAATCGGGAATTGAATGGCCTTATTGGCTTTATTGGGTTATTGATATTCTTAGTAGTTGGTGGTTTTGGATTTATTTATCATAGAAGATCTAAGGAGTTGGAAGAATATACTAAATTGCATATTGAAAACATAGTCCAAAAGCGACGCTCTGCACCTCCAAGACCGTTAGAACTAGACGGTTCTAATGAAGAGGAATAGTCAAGAATGAAAGGCACCACGGCAGACTACAAGCCGGGGTTCCCGAGCGGTCAAAGGGGGTGGACTCAAGATCCTCTGCGTAAAGCTTCGCAGGTTCGAATCCTGCCCCCGGCACCATTACGATTCGACGCCAAGATTAAGAATAGGCTTATTCAAACAAGTTCTCATATAGCACCTACTTCAAAAGTAAAATACAGGTGTAGAAATGTCCTCTTTTAGAATTTGTACTAATTGCTATGGTTACCGAGTATATCCATGGATGGGTTTCATGACTGGAGAGCGTTATCAATGTCAAGACTGTGAAGAGATACTGATATTTCCTCTAGAGTTTGAAAGTATCGAAGATTATCTCGAGTTCCTAAAGGTACAGAGTCCTGAGAAATTTGCTAAAATTCAAAGTGAGATTAAAGAGTGAATTTGGAACAATAAAGTTTGTATAAACTCATTATTATCCCTTAGAAGGCCAGTCTTATTGGTGAGAGTAATTTAACGATTGTTGAATCTTATCTATTCAGAGGATATATTCTCTTTTCTTAGGTTAAAGTCTCTTACGTCCCCCAAACCCCAGAAAACCCTGCTATGAATAAAAACCCTAACAATAACATCAGAAAGAGAATACCGAAAGCCCCGAATATAATTTTAAACTCTATGGGCATAGGTGAAAATTGACCTATATACTCCTTTGGAACTTCTTCATAGTGGCCTTTATTTTGCCAGATAAATTCTTCTTCACAGTATGGGCATTCATAGATGCCTGATGATTCGACTCCTATGGTTTCATTACATGATGGGCAATGAACTTCAGGCATGACGAGCCCTCAACAAGTTGGAGTATAACATTTAGCCCTTACTTACACGTCAGAAGCGCTCGTATGACCATAAATACGAAGAAAGGCCCGTTAAGGTCAAACGAGTTCCGCTTCGAAGGCAGATTCTATGACTGCTTCAGGAGTCAAATGTTCAAATCCAACAATAACTTCTCCTCTTGCACCGACTAATTCATCATCGCCACCAGGGAGTGTTGATATATCGACATCAGCACCTTCTGGTATATTTCTAAAGATTGGTCTTTGGATCAGATACTTGTTGAGAATCATGAATAATGCTGCAACAACACCCCAGAACATCAGAATAATTCCAAGCCCCTTAGGGTTGGCTGGATTCCAAACATCCTCTGTATTGGCAATCATGTCTCCAAAGTAAGAGATCATCAAGATTGCGAATAGAATTGGGAACGCGATATAAAGCAGAATATCCCACCAACGGCCAACTATGATGTCATTGTCTCCAGTATTGATGAAATCATCTCTAAATGCTGAGACTCCTACGCCAAGATAGCCCCTAAAGCCTCCAGGCGCTTCACCTGCAGCAACTTGTGCCTTCCATCGTACATAGCCATACTTCCAAATTGAAAAGGCGATAAATAATCCAGAGAACATCAATCCATAGCCCCAAATATGGTCTTGTACTTCAAGGAATTCCGGGAATGCAACTCCAGCACTATCCAGTTTAATCCACATGAATGCGGAAGGAAGTCCGAAAAGGAATATTGCTGCACCCGTAATAGCAACCGACTTCTCTCGATTATAACCGTGGTCTACGAAGTTTCTAACACAGAGTTCGACTGTTGAAATCATTGACGTCAAAGCCGCAAAGGAAAGAGCAAGGAAGAACCCTGTCATCATAATGAATGGTCCAATTGTCCCACCTGGTGCTTGTGCGAAAACCTCCGGTAAAGCAAGGAAAGTAATCGCTGAAGAGCCGCCTGTTACAGTTGCTAGCGGGTCACTACTAACTGCGAAAATAGCGCTTAGTACCGCAAGCCCAGCAATTACTGAGATACTATTGTTAGCAAGTCCCATCGTGAAAGCGTTTAGCACTGTGTCCTCATCTTTACGCATGTAAACAGCATAAGTGATTGCCATTCCCATACCTGCAGAACAAGACCAAGCTGATTGCGATAAACCATTTATCCAAATTTCAGGCTCCCATAACATATCAGGGTCAACGGTAAACATAAACATTGCACCATCGAGTGTACCATCTGAAAAGTCCATCCAAAGTGAAAGGCCGAGAGACATAAACAAAAGTACGAAGAGAGAAATCATCAAAATCATGTTGACCTTTTCAATAGCCTTGGCACCCTTCCAAATAGCAGCAAGAGTTAGAAGGATTACAAAGAACTGGAAGAAAATAACTTGTCCAGGGGATTGTAAAAAAGCATTCCATACCTCTGTAGTATCAACACCATCTTTGGTTAATCCACCTGTCAATCCTAGTTGGAAATATTTGATTGTCCAACCTGCAACAATGGCATAATAAAACCCGATAGCAGTTGAAATCCAAGCGGTCCAAAGACCCATCCAAGCGAACCTTTTACCTGCGAAAATTCTGAATGTTCCAATCGTACCTGTACGACTTCTTTTACCCATTGCAAACTCGGCAATAACCAAAGGAATCGACCAAACGAACAAGAAAAATAGCCACGGGATTAGGAATGTTCCTCCCCCATTGGCTCCAACCATTCTTGGGAACCTCCAAATATTCCCGGTTCCTATTGCTGCACCAATCGATGCAAAAATTAGCCCTAAACGGCCATTAAATTGGTCAGAATCTGCCATAGTATCACCTCAAGGCTATGCGCCATCCTCCTCAATTAGAGCGTCCATGAATTCTTTTTCTCCTTGATCGGTCAGCATCATACGTAGACAGATTGCCAAACCGCCCCAGACAAATGCTGCTACAACTAGGAACATGAACAAAGCACCACCGAAGGTTCCATAGTCGGCTCGATAGTCAATACTCAAGACATAATAATCGCCATTTGATGGATAAAGATACATATCTCCACCACCCAATGTCCCTAACATTGCTTTGTAGTGTACTTCGCCAGAAATAGTATCGGGTATTGGTAAGTTTGAACGGATTACAGTTCCGTTTTCTCCACTTAGTAAAGTACAAGTTGAGGATGTATCTTCAAATGGTGCCATAGACCATGCTGTAGTTGACCATTCTTTAGGTCCGTAATCACTCTGAGCACGGCTTGGTTTGACAGTACGATACATTACGTGAGATACCGAACCATCAAGTGAATATGAAAAACCATTTGCTACACACATGTCGACTGGGATGTTACCTTTGCTTGGCACATTAACCATTTCTGGCATCTGTATGAATTGATTTTGGGAAATATTAGCAATTCCTAGGTCTGCTCTCTCTCGAGGATTGTCAGCTATCTCAGCGATATAAAATCCAGTTCCTAGATTACGTACCGCAATATGGTCTATATCAACTTCATTTTGGTGGAATGCTGTACCTATTTCAGAAGTATAACAATACGAACCATGAACCCCATAATGCCAATCACAGAAATCACCTGTCGTTGGATATAGGTCGGAAGATTGCATATTGGTATAATCGGTCATCTCTGCCATTTTATCGCCATGATAAACCAATTGGTCATGGTCTGAAGTTTCGCAACCAGTACAGTGACCCCAAGGATAGAGGATTAATTCTGAGTAGGAATGGTGAGTTAATGTTGATTTGAATTCGCTTGCTCCGTTTCCAGCATCATCATTCATTTCGGTTAAGTCTTGGATGAATCTTGTTTCGGGTTCTGAGTTCCCTCCAGCCCAATCTTCATCGGTTTGGCCGTCATTATCATCATCCTCGCCATCAACGTTATCTTCATTGATAAGCCCGTCTCCATCATTATCTCTAGTATCAAACGGACCTGTGTAAACATCATTATTGGTAATACCAGCCTGTTCATCTTCAGCCGGAGTACAAGTTCCTGGTACTAGTGGAATAGTTGCCCCAAGAGGCCAGCCCCATTCATACTGATAATTACGATTTAAGTCAACTCCGTCACAATCTTCGTCGACTTGTTCGTTAGGGTCTGGAAGAAGTTCAGGGCCATTATTTCTAAGATTCTTTCTCCATCCTCCGCTTGGACATGATTCCCATGCAGGAGCAGGACAGAATACTTCACGGTCGTAAATATTACCATCAACATTGAGCATAGGGATGAGATATATTTCTCTACTATTGATTAAGTCAGTAATGAGTTGTTCAGAGTAGTCTTCATCAACTCCAAGGTCTCCTGGCCCGCATGGAGTTCCATCTCCGTTTGAGTCTTGAAATTCTGAAGCAAGAGCAAGGCAATCTCCGTCATCATCTAGGATTCCATCATTATTATCATCGCCCCATGGGTCTTCATCAACAAGCCCATCGCCATCGTTATCATAACCAATATTATCGTAAGAGAATGCTATTACTTCCAACTGCATCAACACTACTTCATATGACATCCATTCTCTTGCATGGTGATTTCCAACAATCATTACATCGTGACGGTCTGCGTAATTTCCGCTATCGCCGACGAACTCATTGTATTCTCCACCACCTACATCTCCAGTGATTTTCATCCAAGGTGATGAGTGTCCATAATACCAACCTTCGTAGGTATCAGAAGTAACTTCTTCGCCACGAGCGTTGGTACCGCCGAGTAAACCTTCATGGAACTCAAAAATTTCTGGATTCTCTTGTTCCAATTGAAGCATTAAGTCCTTAGTAGTCTCATATGTATGGTATTCTTTGAATTGTCTGTCAAGGTCATTTGCCGGAGCCCAAGGGAATATCATATTGGTATAATCCTCTGACCAAATATCGGCTGGAGCCATTCCTGAAGGCTCATCCTGTGCATTGGCTGTAACTACGATTGGAGATACCAATGAAAGTAATAATGGAAGACAAATCAAGAACCCAAAAGAAGGTCTGGTATTCAAAGCGACTACGGGAGAAGAGCGTTTTGACATCATGCTAACATGAGGGCGAGTCGCTTTGAGTTCTTGAAGCCGTCGTGCAGATATTCACAGGGAAAATCTACATCAATCGATTCTGAATAAACAGGTTTTTGGTTTTTTGAAAATTTTATGTCGGTATTTTGCAATTATTCTATAGCCTACATCGCGAATCGGTAAAGGAATTAGCCAAAGCATCGGAAACCACATCCTATAGTACCATTTCATGTATAGTAAACAGCGAATTCCGGCCGCTGAACGAATATATGATTTACCATTTCTAAGCAAATAAACTGTATCAGCATCTTGTTGTTTTTGAGGAAATGTTACGACTAATTCTTGACCCTCTTCTGATAAAATGGGGCGATAAGCAATATCTTTGTCTTTACCCAATCTCTTGTCGAGAAAAACAGCCAACTTATTACACAACCCACAATCGCCATCGAGTAGTAAAAAATCTCTATTTGCATTCATCCTTATTCCTCCAATTGTTGGATTGGCCATGTATGGACATGTACTCCATCAGACATGTGAACATGGTCAGGATTTAGTAAATCTTCGATTCCAAGGTTGTAAGATTCTGTCAATGAATTATTGGTAATCTCAACATCACCCTCTTGGTATTGCCACGGATTATGTTGAGTATAAGCCATATGAATCTTATTTTTATGATTGGTATAAAGGCTGTATCTCTCAAAAAGAAATTCCTCTAATGAGCCTTTTTTAGCTTGCATCAAATCCCCCTTAGCTCGGCACTCACCAGATAAAACCGCTCCATCACTACGCCTCTTAGAATTCCATTTATACAATCCATCCTCAGAAGATAACTGGCACTTAGCATAACGGTAGGGTAGACCATATTTACGCGGAGCATGGAAACAAGTTATGCGGCTTTGTGCATCTAATGTAAGAAATAAGACTCCTGCTTTTCCATTCTTTTTGACGTACGTTCGAACATTGAATTCAGGAAATGTAGAGATTCCTGGGACAGGAGGTAATAATCTTGGACGGACATTTTTCATGATAAATGGAATTGTCCCCACATAGGCTTTACCATCGAAGAGATCTATTTCCAAACCTTCCGGGATATGTGGTTGTAGTTTTTCAATACTTACTTCCCAATGCATGAAGGTAAGATTACGCCATTCTTGGCTGAGTAGGAATGGACGTTCAGGCATCGCAAAGGGCAGATGGTCACTACGCATTTCTCTGCCCATGTTGAACGTTACTGCTTATATCGTTTCAATATAACCAATCAAACCTTTTCAAATGTTAAATTAACATTACCATTTTTCTGGACAGTGACTACCGGCCTAAACCCAATATGAGGCGTCATAGCAATTCTCTGTTGAATGACTGCTAACACACTTGGGTCTAATTGGATATCAAACATAGACTGCTTAACCGGAGCCGGAATCACCATTCCTTGTTGCTGTGATTTTTGAACCGGCTTAGCAGTTGGTAATTTGGTAACTTGTTGCTCTTCTACTTCTGAGAACGTCTTTTCTAATTCCACATCAAACTCTTCATCAAACGAGTCAACCTCTTGTTGTGGCTGCACGATTTGTTTCTCTTGAACTTTTACAGCCTGTACTGGCCTTGCTTGCGGAATTACTGCTTGTGAATGTTGGATAGTTGATTGAGAATCATATACCATGCTTCCTTCACCCATTCTATTCATGTAGAGAATACCAAATCCGAAAGCAACTATTCCAAGTAACATCCAAAGTACATATCTGAATAACTCGGTCTCGATTGCTAAAGATAACATGAAGATAGAGAATAAGGAACCAAAAGAACCGAGTCCACGACGCCATGGTGTTTCTGTTTCCTCTCTAAATCCTTGAATTGCAATTCCAATCAGATAAACAGCCCATATTGAGAACAAAGTGATCTCTTCAGCACGATTAGCCCATTCAGCCAATCCGATTATCCAACCGACTCCAATCAAGAAGTAAGCAATAGCAATTATCCCAACTCTATCAAGCCAATCGAAATATTCTATTTCATCATTCCAATCAAAGATATTCCAAGACCAAACTATTTCTGTCTTAGAGGCTAGATAAGTCATGGAAAGGCCACCTATGACTAGAACCATTCCAACTACTGTACTTTCTACTATATCCGAGGTGATATCTAACTGAGAGATTAGGTTTCCAATTGCGAAGCTATAGAGTAATGGTAAAGCAATAAGTGCGTATTTTTGACCTTTTGAGAAGGTCTCTCTAGTAATCCAAACCGCTCCGATTAGAGTACCTATTCCATAGAGTGTAGACCATGAAAGAGTAAGACATAATATTCCGAGATTCCGTAAATAACTATCCATTTGAGCCCTACCTTCAGCAGAGGATAAATCCATGATCTGGTCTAATACTTCCGATTTTAAATCGTCCTCTGAAGACCATTTATACAAAATTCCACTGCTCGACATTTGGTTTAATATCAGACTAAAGATGCCAGTGAAGAGTAGACTATTAGAAAGAATTTGACCTGGGGATAGGTCAGTAAATGTTGAACTTGACGAAAGACCGACTAGAATGGAAAAGAACATGAATACGGGAGACCATGGTATTAGAGTGATACGACCCGAAAGCCATGAGTATAGAGTGAGAAGTATTGTTAGGGCGACAAATAGCCAACCCACTTCGCTCAGTACGCCTGCTAAACCGATTGCTAACCATATTGAAGGCATTGCCATCGGAGTCTCTTTCTGATTCTCTTCAAGACCAACTCTACCTTCGATAACGCCTTTTCCTAAGATAAATAATGATGTTAATGCCATTATTATGCATGAAAGTCGAGTCATTCCGAGTACTGTTACTTGGCTGGGGTCATATGATGAAATATCGATAAGTTGCAGAAGCGAATAAATGACTGAACTATCCCAAGCAAATCGACTTTGGAACATCACCAGTACAATTGGCGCTAAAGATAATAGCCAGTTTTGACGATGTTTTAGTGCTCTTGAAAATACCAATAAGTACATTGTAATGAATAAAAGTCCACCACTGGAATCAATAAATCCTAATGCGAGAAGCCCTACTAATGTACCTATATCGGCGCTCTCATCCAAAGATTCCTCATTAAGACCTTTCTTAGCCAACATTACTGAAACAATTATTGGACCTGATAATAAGAATAGATCCAATAATATTCCATTTATTATCAAAGTATCAACCTCTGCAGCTGCAAAGTTAAGTTTCAATGAGACTGGTGAAGCAATAATTACCATCAACCAAATTGCAATCATTCGTCCGACAGAAGAGGCTTCTTTTTCTTCAAGAACCTCTTTGATAATTATGCCAATTGGAATCAACATCAAAACTATCCATTGGATTTCTCGTGCAATACTTCCAGTTTCGATAGAAGATACAGCAATACTGAACAAAAGTAGTGGACCAATAAGGCTCACTCTACTAAGTGGGCCCCATCCTTTAGCCTCCTCAGGCTCTTCCTCTTCAGTGGCTTGAGGAACAACCCAAGAACCGGTTTGAATATCAAATACTGGAACAAATTTCTTTCTATTCAAGTTACCCATATTAATAAGATAACCCAGGTCGAGTTCTGTTTCTTTGAACTTCATCATACTAAGGTATACCATGATGCCTACAATAGCCAATGTCACATTAAATCCAGATAAGGAGTCCATAATCGAATCTGGAAGTGGTACTTCTAATCTTCCAGCATAAGACAGAATTACCGACAATAACATCGAAGTGAATAGTGCTGAAGTTGCCCCTAGTGGAGACCTTTCTTCCGGATTTTTATGAACTTGATCTAACATTAGATATGACGATACTATAGTGTAAATTACAATCATCCATGGAATCATATAGCCACTGCTGAGCAAAACCGGTGAAGATAGTACTAGAATCCCTACAAGAGCAAAATGTGCAAAGTCATCGATCTTACCTTTGTATCGTCCTATTTCTCCTGTGATAAGGAGTACTATGATCAATAATGAATCAAAATTCTGATAATAAAACCCATCTCCATTAAGATAACTTTGCAAGAAGAATGAAACCCCTGCGGCAATAATTGTACTATTGGCAACCCATTTTCTGGTGACCTTAGAAACTATTACCATATATGGTAACATAATTATTGTAACAATCCAAGGAATAATACTTGCTTGGGGTGTGATTAGGAATAAAGAACCGGCTAAGCCGATGGGCATATAAGGAATTCGTCGTTTCAAAGTCGCAGGGAAATAAGCAATTAATACGGTTAACCATAGTAATACTTGAAGTGTTAAAATTGTCGAAAGTTCGCCTAAATCTTCTCCTCTAAGTGGTCCTAAAATTAGATTCAATTCCTCAGACCTCGCTAAAACCATCGCTATGACTACCTCTCCAACAAGGAAAATCGAAGTCCATTGCATCAAGTCTTGTCTCAATCTATTATCGGCTGCAAGCCAACCTTGAACAACGATTATGAAGACCATGAGGGAAAGTGCCCCACCTAATCCCGAATCATCTGCAGGATTATTTTGGAATTCATATAGAATAGGAATTACTCCACAAAATATTGCTACTAAAGCGAAAATCATCCCGCTGTTGGAACGTAAAGATAACCACATCGCAGAGGCAGATAAAGAGATTATGGCAATTCCCAACTCCCATGATACGATATCATTCGACCAGCGCATCCAAGGTCCAAAGCCTACCAAGGCCAAAACTAAAGGAGTAAATGAGGTCACAGACCAGCCAAAAGTGGTCTGCCCCTTTAGACGTTCAAGATACCACACTTGTCCGAAAATTAGAGCCAAACATGCTACTAATTGAACATAAATAGCGTTGGCTGAAGGATACCAATCAGTATCTGAATACGGCATATCGTCGTTTATCAACCAAGAAATATCATTTGATGCTGCAAAACCAATCACCCATCTTGAACCCCATAATACTCCAACTGCAGAAAAGAAAAACCCGATTCCAATCAGATAATCGTGAACACTGTGTAATTCCTCTCCCCCCTTTTTAAGCTGCCATTCCACTAATGCAATAGCCATAAATGCTGAAACAATACCGCCAATACCCAATATCAAAAAATTTAGATTTGTTGAATTATCAGAAAAAGCAATGGCTAAGATCCCACCCCATATTGCAATCATTGCGATACCATACAAAATCAATTGAGCAAACTTTTGTAGTGGATTTACCACCGCATTTGCTGGTGCAGGCCCTGGTGAAACTACTGATAAGTTAGGAGTTGATACTGAGCCTTGCATTAGAGTGCCTGGAGTTGCTAAATTCGCTGGTTGCGCTTTCTGCCTAGTCGGGCGAACGGGTATATTTGACATTTGAATCGATTACCATTTTTCTTTTGCCTTATTGAATATTTAGCCGTCGCAATCCAAAATTGTCTGTTTTAGTGGGTTGAATAAATAACCGATTTGGCAAAAACCATATTCAAAGAGAATGTGGGAGTGTCATGAGTGAAGATAATATTGCTACAGAAACTGCAGAAAGCCTTGGTTTTAATGAGATTACTGTGGCAGTAATAGTTGGAATTATACTGGCTGGTATTGCTGTTAGATTTATTACAATGTTAATCGCTCCAAAATTACTTAACCGAATCATTCGCTCTGAGAATATCAAGCGTAAAACTGTCAAAGATTCTGACAAGGCATTGGGCTCTGCAGCAGGTGCTGCAGTTGCATATTTCCTAACTCTACAATTGATTGAGTCGATTCAATCCGGTTCTGATACTTTTTCAATGCCTGAATTAATGCAGGATATAGTACCAAATATTTTCCAATTTATTATTGCTTTAGCATTAGTGATTTGGGCATTTAGATTAGTTGATGTTGTTCAAGACGTTGTCGAAATGCTTGATGAAGACGGAGTTACCGATGGAACCGATAAGACATTGATTAGCGCTGTTGAAAGTATCCTTCGTTTCTTCATAATATTTATCGGTGCAATCTTTATTGCAGATGCAGTTGGATTCAAACTAACTTCTTTAATCGCTGGATTAGGTATCTCGGGTCTTGCTTTAGCCCTTGCAGCAAAGGATACCATCTCGAATTTCTTCGGTGCATTAACAGTATTACTAGACAGGCCTTTCAAGGTTGGAGATTGGGTACAAGTGGGGAGTTCTCAAGGAGAAGTTATTGAAATAAATCTTAGAACTACTTTGATTAGAACAGGGATTGACACAGTAATTACAATTCCCAATGCCAATTTAGTAAGTACTCCTGTAGAAAACTTCGGTAAGAGAAGATGGCGAAGATGGCAAAATATGGTTCACTTTGACATCAACTCAGACCCTGATAAGGTCGAGGCTTTCCGTGACGATGTTCTAGCATCCATCAAAGAAAATTCCGCAACAATTAATGATGATTCGTCATGGTGTAGAGTCAGTGAAATTTCGGCTACATCTGTCGATGTTTCAATCAATTTGTACTGGGACGTACAAGGTGGAGCAGACGAAAGAGCAGAGAAAGAAAAGTTCCTACTCTACATTATGCAAAATGCTCGCGACAATGGTTTAGAATTCTATGATAATAGAATTCGTCAACAACGTTAATCAAAATGGGTCCGGGTCTTTTGACCAGTATAATTGATTAGAAGCGATAGCAAAAGTAAGGCTAATCCCTCCTATCAATGCTGATATTGTTGGCGATAGAGTCTCCAATTGCCAAGTGAAAAACGATACTATCAAGCCAGTAATTCCACCCCATAATCCCGACTTCCAAAAGCGTAGAATTCCAAGATATGCTTGAAGACGAGAAACCTCACTCAGCCAATTTATCGAACTTTTTTCTAATTTATTGTCTGAAAAAATCATTGCTTGTCCCAATGTCAGTAAAGTCGCATGATAGCGCCAAACCCATGGCCCACCAAGTAGTGTTGAGAGTGCTTTACTATCAGAATAGGTTCGAGGAGCGCCACTAAGCCAAGACTCCAATAACTGCTTGCGACTTTCTTCTGTCGGCTTTTCACACTCCGCCCATTGGCGTTCAAGCATCATCATATTTGCAATACCTGGCAAGCGCTCTTTGTTACACATTAGATGTTCACTAACTGTTCTAGGTTGTGGTAGTAATACTGGCCTTTCTTCCACCATTGTTGCCCCCCTAATATCAAGATTCAATCGAGGTAAGCCTACTGTAAATTTGCTATGTGGAGCACGCCAAAGAGTATTTGTCTTGAGAGAAGCCTCTATTTCCTTCAGTCTATCATTCCAAATCCTCTCGGTATTTGGGGTTGAAAATTGATCGAGACTTGTATGAATTTTACCAACCGATTCGGCTATTGCATACCTCATTTCAAAACTTTCTTCAGCACTTAGAAGTGTTGAGCAAGGATAGACTATGATTCTATCATTATCGCCGACTGACCAAATCATGCTTGGTAAAATTACGGCTTGACCACTAACCGCTTCATTCCAAGGTTCATGCCTAGCCATTCTAGAAATATCATTACCGACCTCAAAAGGACAAATCCTTACGATATGAGTCCCATTTAGGTTTAGAAGAATGCCGTATCTATCATGTTGAATTAGTTCTAAGGTTTTCACTTCAGGCCATTTACCCCAAACTTTTCCTTTATCTGGAACTGCTTGCCACCATTCTAATTGGAGACATGGGTTGAAATTCCAAATTTTTAGACGCCCTAAAGAAGTGACTAGTTCGCCTTCAAAGGACGAATCATACGGTGTCTGAATAACACCTCTTGGCCACCAACTATGCTCGTCCATGATTAGGCGAGAAGGCTCTTATTGACAAAGTCTCACATTCCAAGAAAGAATACCATTACCATAATTACAACAACAAATACAAGAATAATTTGAGTAAGTAGCTTGGGTTTTTCTTCCTCTTCCTCTTGTTCAAATTCGTCCATGGCATTGCTAAAGCAATTAGTTAATTATACAATGTACTACTTTGAGTTATCATAATACGCTAATACATCTTCCAATGTTTATGGGACAGATACTTGTCAACGGAACTTCCATTGGCGGTTCTGGAAATTCACCCAAAGGTTGGTGGTGGACAAGTGGTATCTGTTTCGTCTTATTTCTTCTAATGATTATAATCGATACTTCCACCTCTAATGGGGATTCATATGATGATTGTATAGAAGATGCTTACACGTTTGCGGAAACTACAGAATGCGAGAATAAGGTATACAGACAAAGTAGTGAAGCATTTGCAGTTCCTGGTATCATTAGTTGTTGTTTCTCCTTAATTGCTGGAATTGTCGCTATTTCTCATAGCCCCAAGAAGACTACTGTTGTAGTTCAGCAAATGCCACAAATGTACACACAACCCGTGATTCAACAAGTGGTACAACAACCAATCCAACAACGACAACCGATTCGACAACAACTACAAGGACAAATGCCAATGCAGCAACAGAGGCAGCCTGCACAAAATAATCAACAAGGTTTAGCGCAACAAGCGAAAAACCTCGAAATGGCTAGAGATTTCAAAGGTGCTGCAGATATGTACCAGAAGGCTGGACTATTTGCGGAGGCTGGCCGTGTACGCCAACATCACTTAGAAAAGGACGACAAGCCGATGGTACAGATTGGTCAAGTCGGAAATTCAGTAGTCAAAGACTCCGTAGTAATGGGCACTACAAACCAACCAACTAATTGTCAAAGTTGTGGATCCCCAATTCAGCCTGATTGGAAATTCTGTCCTAGTTGCAATATGCCAATATGAGGTTATTAAATGGAATTTGCACAATACTCCCTAGCATTGATTATTACGTTTGCACTTGTGAGGTATATTACAGAAAATACCAACTTTCATCTGCGCGCAAAAGGCCTATGGGTACATCATTGGATATTAGCCGCAATAGCAATGGCGGCAGTTTACCTTCTAGAAATAGAAAATCCGTTGGTTTGGGGTTCTCTAACAGGTGTCGCTTTAGAAGGGCTTAGGCGAAAAAACTGGTCAATTAGAGATTCTAAGAAATAAGTCGGCATAATCCCTTTATGTATCTTCCTTGGCTACTATACATGGAGGATGTCCGGTGGCTGAAAGCTATGCTATCAAAAGAACTGGAAGTTCGCCCTCCCGTAAGCGATAAAAAAGAAGCGGAATGTCTTGCAGGTAAATGTGTAAAAATTTACCGTAATGAAAAAATTATTGGATTTGCAGAAATGAGAAAAGTGGGGAGTCATATCGAAATATCTACTGTTTTGATAGATCCCGAATATAGAAATCAAGGAGTTGGAAAAGAGTTAATTGATATCGCAATAGGGCAAATTACGAATGAGAGAATTCTTTGTTGTACAAAAAATCCAGCGATGGCTAAAGTACTACAAAACCTAAAATTTAATTCTATTGGATGGCCTGGTTTTTGGACAGCAGCAGTACTCTTGTTCAATACATTCGCTAGATTAGTCTCTATGCTAATACGCTTTGAATTTAAGAGAATATGGCGTCAAGGCAAAGGGCTTCACAAGTATGAACGATATGAACTGGAGAAGTAATTTTGCAAAATTTAACCATATGTCTCTCTGTAAGTTGGTTAGTTGATACTTCCAACAAGCAGCACTTAGCCGCCTCTTTGTCCGCCCATTCAATCTAAGAAATCTCACTCCAAACTGAAGAATTGGAACTCATTCTTTCTATTAGATTTACCAATGCCTGAGACGCCTATCTTGACGTTACGCAGTGTACTGGGAGCTGAACACCGATTGTACTGTTTGATAATTCCTTGGGAGTTTGAGAAAACCCTTGCGATTTCACGGGACTGATATATTGCTTGTCGGTATCAAGATTGATAATTCTAACGAGTTATCCCAAGGAAGATGGTTAGCAGAATGAGATACTATCCTTTACAATCTTTATGAAATGTAAAACTTAGTGGGATTAACACTCATAAACAAATACTACCTCTATGACGCCAAACTATGTCGCAAATGTCTTTTTCTGATTTATACCAGCAAAAGAAGGAGTTCGTAATCTCAGTTGGAGTATTACTTATTCTCGCATTGATCTATGTGGTTTTAGGAATCTTTACCTGGGCAGTAGAACCGATTGAGTCGGCTACTCAATTTTGTGAAAATGTATCAGATGGATTGATTAAAGAACCAATAAATACACTATCTAATTTGACTTATGTTTTTGTCGGACTAGTCATTCTTTGGAATCTCCCTCCAAGTAACGGGCATGCTCAAAACCCAATGATGCAGAAGGGCATGTACCCTGTTCTTTTTGCAGTAGGTTCAATGTATATTGGGATTGGTAGTTTCGCAATGCATGGAACAAATACCAACTGGGGTACTAGTATGGATTGGACTGGTATGTTATTTTTCATTTCATTCCCTGTTTATTATAACCTTAGTCGTCAATATCAATGGAGTGATAGACTTTTCATAATTATATTTTCATCCGTATTTATCATAACAGCGATATTAGATACTTATGCAGCACATAATAATCATGTACTAATTGAAAACTTTTCAGGCTCCCGTAATCTACGACTTTCACAGATAACTCGTGATTATATGTGGTCATTGTACATCGGCACTTGGATTATACAGGAAGCAAAAAACCTCAGTCAAAACAGACTTGAATGGATGATTACTTTGCCACTAATTGCTTGTATCACTCTTTCCGTAGGAGTTCCTATATTACAAATAATCATACTCTGTTTGATGTTTATTTTCATCGCTCTTGCACTACACTATAATCTTGGAAAAACCCTAAATCGTCAAGCTAAACCTAATTTATGGATTGGGCTTGCTGGATATGTTATTGGAAATATTGTGTGGCGCTATGGACGAAATGGAGAGAGTGCATGTAATCCCGAAACGTTATTTCAATTCCACGCATTATGGCATATACTTACCGGACTATCATTATATTTCTTTTATCTTTACTTTGTCTCCGAATCGATTGAGGAAAATACTTCACAACATAGCGAAGAGTAGAGAAATGTGAGATTCGTATATCATTTAGTTCTAATGATAATTGGGGATACGATTGGAGTGAACATTGTCTTTAACTAAATGATTAATTCGAAAGGTAGACACAGACGCGAACTTCGGAAAAATGTAATATTGTACCATAGGTTGATACAGTCGGCCATTAGACAAAGTGTTGAGAAGAGTGGTTTAAAGTGGATAAAATAATTTCATATTTGCTCGTTCTGTTGTTTTTTGTAGGTAGTCTATCAGGTTGTATAGGGTCTGATACGGAAGCGGTGGATGATGAAATTGCTATTTGTACAGAAGGTAATATCCCTGAATGGTATGTTGGTTGTACTTTGCCAAGTTTTGATCTTATTGACCAAAACGGAACTCATTGGAATGAATCTTCTGCAAATGAAAGTGGGCGTTGGGTTGCCTACTTTTCAGCATCTTGGTGTACTCATTGTAAGCCGACAATAGAGGCACTTGATGAATCTATAATGCCTAATCATTTACTTGTTATGAATAAGCATGAAAGTGAGGATAGCTCGAATATGACTAAGTGGCATCTCAAGATGGAGGATGAATTGAACCGCTCGATTAATCGTCCCTTTTTACACGCCCCACCGTTGTCAGAAAATTTGTCAATCACCTCGATTCCACACGTATTACTCATCGAAAATAATACTATTATTTCCGCTCGAATTGGATTGTGGGATAGCGCTCACGAGATGAGTATGTGGTTCAATGCCACTTCTCCTGAATCTGGAAATACACAAAGCATGAAAACTAACATGGATGACATGGACGGTATGTAGATATTAACCAGTATTCTTGTATCCCCGCCCGAAATACTCGAACTTGAAGAATGAAATTAGTTTTGATTCAGTATTGCATATTTTAGGATTATTCACAAGGAATCTCTTCTCTTTCATCGTTGTAGCACTTCTCTTCTTCACGCTGTGAATCATCTGAAGTTGTCTCTTCATCGGATTGATTTGAGGACTCCTCTTCTGGCATATCACAGTAGTATTCGCCTTCTCTATCAGATGCTTCACTCCAAGTGCCGCCTCTTTCTTCACAGTCTTCTTGAGTCATTTCTGATTCGGTTGAAGCCTCTGTAGTTGTATTGGTTGAATCATCAACTCTATCTTCTTCATCAAGACATTTCTGTTCGCATTCTTCTTCGGTGAATTCTTCAGTTTCCATACACTTTTTCAGACACTTTTTATCACACTTACGATCATTTTGGTCATCAGAATCTTCACCAGTTAGTTTGTCAAAATACTTTTCACCCAAACAACCGGCGGTTGAACTAGCAACAATCAAAGTCATAACCAATAGAACAATACTATTCTTCATGTAAAAACGGTAAGGTTACTAGTAATTAATAGATTTGATTTATTGCTTAAAAAAATCTATTTTAAAATTGCATCTACAAGTGGTAGTATTGTCTCACCATGCATGTGCGGAGATACAACATCTGCTGCTTCAGCCACATATGCAAAAGCCCCGCCAACAGCAATTGACCAATGAGCGATTTCAAACATTGATAAATCATTAGGAGCATCTCCAACACATAGTAAATCATCTGCTGTCAAACCCATTCGTTTGAGAATAATTTGAAGACCTGAGCCTTTGGATAGTTGAGGTTCCATCAGGTGAATCGCAAAACCAGTTTTGATTACAGAAAGGTGTGACCATTCACTCGAAGCTATCAATTCTTCAATCCGTTCTAAATCTTCATTTGGTGAAAGACACCATTCACTTTCTCGCCATTGATTGGTTTCAATTCCATTCCAATTGAGGCCCTCTATTTGAGTCGCAAGCCATTGAGCTGCTTTTTTTGCTTCTTCGCCATCAGCGCGATATTTTGTCTCGCCCCAATCAGGGTGCCATAAAACTCCACCATTTTCACAACATATAGGCCCACTTAAATTTAGGAATCGCCAAAGCCCGTATGTGATCGCTCTAACATTACCGGTTGCTAAGATAACTGGTATTCCACTTTCTTCAAGTCGGGACAATGCATCTATAACTCCAGGATTAATTCGCTTTTTATCATCGGTTAGTGTTCCGTCAATATCGACCGCCACAACTTTTGGTCTCCAGTTGTCGGGTAACCACTTCATGAACTGACGAAATTGATTACAGTGATGAATATTCGCATCATTTTTTGAGCAATTACCCTATCAATCATGCGAGTATTGATGAAGAACAATATTTTGGTGATAATATGGCGGGTAAGGATGAAGATGAGTTCTTTCTGTCTCTCGAAGACGAAAACGCTACTTCTTCCAAGGAGAATCCAAAGAAAAAACCTTCAAAAAAGACCAAAAACCCTAACAAGGTTATTGATGAAGATTTGGAGAAACAAATACTTGATGCTGAGATATTAGATGATTTAGTGGTTGAACAACCAAATGGAATTTTTGAAGTTGAATGGCCACTTATTGGAATGGATTGTCCAGATTGTGCCAATAAAGCACACAATGCTCTTGACCACCTAATGCAAACAACTGAAGTTAAAATTTCAGCAACTACTGGGGAAGTTAGTCTGAAAGTTGATCTAGAATATGGGCTTCTTTCTCAAGTTAGCTCAGTCCTCAAGTCCTTAGGACATCCTCCTGATGTGTCTTTCTATCTACTATCTGGTGTAAATGCTAGAGTTGTAGCTAAGAGAAATAAAATTCAAGTCAAAGAAGTGGAAAAGTTACTTCTAAGGCAGCCAGGAGTTTTAGATGTTGAAGTAAATAGAGATAATGAGATCCTTATCCAATTACTTCCAGCACCTGCTAAAGATATGTTGGA